>Ga0075301_1000059_pt1 | contig 19716 bp, 18 predicted proteins | sample Browns_TuleA_D1_FD_120053 | JGI IMG/M metagenome (GOLD analysis project Ga0075301, IMG submission 120053) | Natural and restored wetland microbial communities from the San Francisco Bay, California, USA, that impact long-term carbon... | ecosystem: Environmental > Terrestrial > Soil > Wetlands ... | reverse complement strand
TGAACCCCGCCACCGGCCAGGTCGTCCCGATCTGGGTCGCCGATTACGTGCTCATGGAGTACGGAACCGGCGCCATCATGGCGGTGCCGGCCCACGATGAGCGCGACTTCGCCTTCGCGGTTATGCACCAGCTTCCCGTGGTCCGGGTCCTGGCCAGTCCCGAGGAGACCGGAGCGACCCCGGTCCACCATGCGGTGGTCGAAACCGACGGGTTCCGGCTGGTCAACTCGGGGAAATTCTCCGAGCTGCCGGCTCCGGAGGGATTCCGGCAGATCGTCGGGTGGCTCGAATCCGAGGGTAAGGGAAAAGGCACCGTCCAGTACCGCTTGTACGACTGGTGCATCTCCCGGCAGCGGTACTGGGGTCCGCCGATCCCCATCATCAACTGCCCTGCCTGTGGCGCGGTCCCGGTGCCGGAGAAGGACCTGCCGGTTCTCCTGCCCGAGATCCCCGACTTTCAGCCCGACGACACCGGGATCTCCCCGCTGGCCCGGCACAAGGAGTGGTTCGAGGTCCCCTGTCCGAGTTGCGGAGGGAAGGCGCATCGCGAGACCGACGTCTCCGACACATTCCTCGATTCCTCCTGGTACTACCTCCGCTATCTGGCCACCGAGCTGGACGACCAGCCGTTCCACGCCGCGCGGACCCGGAAGTGGCTCCCGGTCACCATGTACATCGGCGGTAACGAGCACGCCGTGCTCCACCTGCTCTACAGCCGCTTCATCGCGATGGTGCTCCACGACAGGGGGCTGCTCCATTTCGAGGAGCCGTTCCGGCGGTTCCGCGCCCACGGCACCATCGTGAAGGACGGCGCCAAGATGTCGAAGTCCCGCGGCAACGTGGTGATCCCCGATCAGTACATCGCGAAGTGGGGGGCCGACACCTTCCGCACCTACCTCATGTTCCTGGGTCCCTATCAGGAGGGGGGCGACTTCCGGGACGAGGGGCTCGCCGGGCCTCGCCGGTTTCTCGACAAGGTGTGGGAGCTGGTGGAGCAGACCCAGCGCCAGACCCTGGTCGGGGTCGAGGTCACCCATTCCATCGTGGTCAAATGGCATCAGACCATCAAGCGGGTCACCCACGGGCTCGACACCCTGGCTTACAACACGGCGATCGCCGCGCTGATGGAGATGCTCAACGCCCTGCGAGCGGTCAACTGCACCGAACGGCGGATGGTGAAGGAAATGGTGATCATGCTGGCTCCCTTCGCCCCGCACTTCGCGGAGGAATGCTGGGAGCGGCTTGGCGCCACCACCTCGGTCTTCGAGGCGTCCTGGCCGGCCTGGGAAGAGACCCTCACCGTTGATCAGGAAGTCGAGATCCCGGTCCAGGTGAACGGCAGGACCCGCGCGAAGATCCGAGTGCCCCGCGGAGCGGAAGAACCCGCCGTGGTCAAAGCCGCTCTGGACGATCCCCAGGTGCGCAAGTTCTTCGACGGCGACGCACCCGCCCGGGTGGTCTACGTCAAGGACCGGCTCCTCAACCTCGTCGCGAAATAGCAGGCGACGGGCCGGCCCCTCACTCGACCCGGTACAGGGCCTGCATCCCCGCGAGAAGGTGCGGCTGTACATGGCAATGGAACAGCCAGATCCCGGGATTGTCCGGCACCATGTCCGCAGTGATCATCTGCATGGTGTTGATGTTGGTCACGTCGGTCCGCATGTGGTTGGCAACCACGGTGTTCCCGTGCCAGTGCGGGGCGTGCACCTCGAATCCGGTCGTCCCGAATAGATACCAGCGCACCCGTTCGCCCCGTTTCATCGTCAGGCCCGGCAGGTTCCCGAACGAGAGCCCGTTCATGGTTTCCCGGAGATTGCTGACATAATAGAGGTCCCCAAGATCCCCGATCCGGGGCCGCCTCTTCTTGTCGAGCGCGTAGGCGTTGACGTTGTCCTCGAAGAACCAGCTCAGGTTCTCGTCGAATTCCGCGAAGGCAACCACGAACTCCCGATCGACGTCCTTGGGAGACCCGTCGGCCTTGGCCATGCCCCGGGCGGTCACCAGGATTGGACCCACCAGCCCGGTGTTGAGGTCGGAGTTCTCGTCATGGTGCGAGTGATACATCCACTGAACCGAGCTCATGTCCCCCGGCGCCGGACCGGCCCGTTCGGGGACCGGCCAGAGGTACACATGGGTCGCTCCCGGCTCGACTCCATCGTCCGCCTGGTCTGCCCCACTCGTCCCGTCAGCGTAGGGGGCGCCCTCGGAGTCCTTGTTGTAGAACACCCCGTGCGGGTGCATGCTGTAGGGGTGGGTGCCGTTGTTGCGGAACACCACCCGGATCGTGTCGCCCACCACCGCGCGAAGCAGGGGCCCCAGAATGCCGAGATGCTCCCACTCCGCCGATCGGGGCTTGAGGGTAGTGAACGTGCTGTCGGTGTATTCCCGGTAGATCGCCTTCTTGTAGACGTGGCCAATCCGGTCCGCGGCGGGAATCATGACTTCTCGATCGAAGCCTTCCCAGCCCCGCCCGGTGATTCGGTTGGAGTCGCTCGGGGCGTAGTTCCAGGTCACTTCGTCGGCGGCCACGAAGTAGGTCCGGGTGATGCCGCCGTTGCTGGTCGCGGCGCACCCGAGAGCGAACATGGACAATGGAGCAAGGAGCCGGTGTTTCATGGAGACCCATCCAGGCTGGAGGAACCAGGGCAATGTATCCTTCTCCAACCCCCTGGCTAGGGCCCGGACCGATGCGGTGGCTCTTCTTGATGATGGTATTGCCGCTCACCCTCCACGCTCAGGAGCGGCTCCGCGCTCGCGCCATGGGAATCACGCCCGGCATCTATCAGCCCGGCGCCCGCAACGCGATCACCGACGTCCCCGGAGTGCGGGTCGGCCAGGCCACCCTGGTGCAGGGTGACTCGATCCGGACCGGTGTCACCGCGATCCTCCCCCACGACGGAAACCTCTTCCTCGACCGGGTTCCCGCCGCGGTCCACGTCGGCAACGGCTTCGGCAAGCTGCTCGGCTCGACCCAGGTAAACGAGCTGGGCGAGCTCGAGTCCCCCATCCTGCTCACCTGCACCCTCTGCGTTTGGCGCGCCGCCGATGCGCTGGTCGGCTGGATGCTCGAGCAACCCGGCATGGAGGAGGTTCGGTCCATCAACCCGCTGGTCGCAGAGACCAACGACGGGACCCTGAACGCGATCCGGACCCGGCCGATCGGCCCCGAGCAGGTTCGGGCCGCGCTCGCCGCCGCGGATACCGGCCCTGTCGCCGAAGGTGCCGTCGGCGCCGGGGCCGGGACCATCGCCTACGGGTGGAAAGGAGGGATCGGCACTTCTTCCCGGCTCGCGGGCACCTCCGGGTTCACGGTCGGTGTGCTGGTCCAGGCCAACCACGGCGGCGACCTCACCATCATGGGCGCTCCGGTGGGGCGGGAGCTGGGGCGAAACGGCATAACCCGCGGCGCGTCCCGCTCCGGCGACGGGTCCATCATCATGGTGGTCGCCACCGACGCGCCGCTCTCCGACCGGAACCTCCATCGAGTTGCCGCCCGCGCCATGATGGGGCTGGGGCGCACCGGGTCCGCCGCCCAGAACGGCTCGGGCGATTACGTCATCGCTTTCTCGTCCAGCCCGCTGGTCCGGCGCACCCGCAACACCCAGCGGCTCACCACCACCGAGCTCGGCAACGAGGAGATGAATCCGCTGTTCCAGGCCACCGTCGAAGCGACCGAGGAGGCGGTGTACAACGCCCTGTTCATGGCGACCACGGTGACCAGTCGGGGAACCCGGGTCGAGGCCCTCCCCCTCGACGAGGTGCGGCGCATTCTGGCCCGGCGGGGAGTGATTCGCTAGAGTTAGCCATGCGGAATCACTTTCCTCTCGTGCTGGTTCTTGCGCTCGGTTGTAGCGGCGAGCTGATCGACAACGGCCTCCCGCCCGGCAACGAGCCACCCACGTCCTTCACCCCCGGCCTGGCCTTCCGCTTCGGCGGGACCGGGAACGACCTGGTCCGCGCAATCCGGACCGACCCCGCTGGGAACATCTACGTCACCGGGACCTTCACCGGAGTGACCACCCTGGGCGCCCCGGGAGCGAACCCGCTTTCCAGTCTCGGCGCCGCCGATGGATTCCTCGCGAAGTACGACCCGTCCGGCACCCTCCTCTGGGCCCGCCGCTTCGGTGGGAACCTCGACGAACGGGTGACCAGCCTGGCGGTCGACGGCGCGGGGAACGCCTACGTCGGCGGTGGCTTCGAGGGAGGGGCAAGCTTCGAGAACACCGGAACAGGCATGGTGATGAACAGTCTCGGCGGCGAGGACGGGTTCGTCGCGAGCTTCGGCCCGGATGGGACCCTCGCCTGGGTAAGAAGGTTCGGCGGGTTCAGCCTCGATGAAATCAGCGCCCTGAGCATCGATCCGGCCGGCAACCTGTATGCGGCAGGCGCCTTCACCGGACAGGCCAACGCCGCGCCCGACGGAGGCCCAACCCTTCAGAGCAACGGCGGCCTCGACGGCTTTGTGCTCGCCCTCACCAGCACCGGAACGGTGCGGTGGGCGATTCCCCTCGGCGGCCCGCAGGACGATGCCGCCCTGGGAGTCGCGGCGGCCAGTACGGGAGAGGTCGCGGTGGCAGGCACCTTCCACGCGACCGCCGACCTCGCCCGGGGCGGCGGGGTGGCGGCCATATTGAACTCGCTGGGCGGCGCCGATGTGTTCTTCGCCGTGTATTCCTCGACCGGTGCACTGGAGGTGGCCAGGGGATTCGGCGGCACCGGCGACGAGACCATGACGCCAGGGAGTCTCGCGCTCGACGCGACCACCGCCGTCCTGGTTGGCGGGTTTCGCAACTCGGTGGATTTCGATCCAGGGCCCGGGGTGGCGGCACACGCAACCCTTGGTACGTCGGATCTCTTTGCCAGCAGGTTCGATCTGAGCGGGAATTTCCTTGGTGTCGCGACGGTAGGGGGGATCAACGCATCCATCTCGGCAGCACGCGGTGTACCGGCCCCTGGCGGCGGGATGCTGGTGACGGGAGCATTTTCGGGCACGGTGGACTTCGATCCAGGAACCGGTGTCTCCGCCGTGGCCAGCCTCGGTCTCCAGGGTGTCACCGACGCATTCGTGGCGCAGTACAGCGCCAGCGGGGCGTTGAGCTGGGTGAGCCGATTCGGCGAGGTGACTTCCCTTCTCGGGCATGGCTCGAGCGGGACCGGACTGGGTTTCGACGCCGCGGGCAACCCGATCGTGGCGGGCTATTTCACCGGCACCACGGATCTCGATCCAGGGCCGTCCGCGTTTCGCCTCACCAGCCTGGGCGATTCGGACGGATTCCTGGTGAAGCTCACGCCCAACGGAGCCTTGGCACCATGATCTTCGCCCTTGCGCTGATCGCCCTGAGCGTCCCGCCAGCCGCCACCGACGAGCCGCTGGTGGTTTCGACCGAATGGCTGAGCCAGCACCTCCACGACAAGAACCTCGTGATCTTTCATGTGGGCGAGAAACCGACCTACGACTCTATCCACATCCCCGGCGCTCAATACCTCCCCCTCGGCGATTTGTCGGCGCCGCGCGCCGAAGGCCGACTCACCCTCGAGCTGCCGGATCACGCCGTCCTCGACTCGATGCTCTCGGCGAGGGGAGTCGCGAACAATTCGCGGGTTGTGGTGTATGCAGCAAACGAATGGTTCTCGCCGACCTCCCGGGCCCTGTTTACCCTGGAGTACGCCGGGCTGCGCGGCCGGGTCTCGATTCTGGACGGTGGATTGCCGGCCTGGCGGTCGGAAGGACATCCGGTCACCGCCGACCTTCCCGCGGTTACTCGCGCGCACTTCACCTCCCGACCGGATTCGAACATCGTGGCCGATGCCGGCTTCGTGCGGGCGCATCTGAGTGACCCCGGGGTCCACATCGTCGACGCCCGCGATACCAGCTTCTACAACGGCAGCCAGATCAGCCAGGGACGCTACGGCAGGATCCCGGGAGCGGCCAGCCTTCCCTTTGCCACCATGGTCGACGCGAGCGGGCACTTCCGCCCGGTAGAGACCCTGCGAAGCCAGTTCGCTGCGGCCGGCGTGAAAGACGGTCAAACCGTGGTCACGTACTGTCACATCGGACAGCAGGCCAGTCTGGTCTGGTTTGCCGCGCGGCTGATCGGCCGCGACGCGAAGCTGTATGACGGTTCATTCCAGGAGTGGGCCAAACACCCTGAATGGCCGGTGGAGGCGGGCCGGCCCTAGCCTCCCGCGGGTCTAGTGGCGGGTGGAGAATCGATCCAGGAAGTCACGCTCGCCGGGAGTCAGGCTCCCGATTCCCGATGAGCTGATCTTGTCGAGGATCCGGTCCAGCTCTTCCCGGTTCACTTCGTGCAGGTGGTCCCGCCGAATCGTCTTCCATCGTTCCATGGCGTTGCCCAGGGTCTCGAGGCGCGGGGTGGCTCCCCGGGCCTTCTTCTTGAATTGCGCCGAAGGTGACCGCCGCTCCATCACCTTGAGGAAGAGGAAACCTCCCAGGAAACCGCCCAGGTGCGCGAAGTGGGCGATGTTCCCGCCCGCCCCGGGGGTGACCCCGCTGAAGAGCGAGATCGCGGTCATCAGGAGCACCAGGTAGCGCGCCTCGATGGGGACGATCCCCCAGATCAGGATGCGGTCCCGGGGCCAGAACCAGGCATAGCCGAACATCACCCCGAACACCGCCCCGGAGGCCCCGATGACCGCTGCATGGGGAGCGAGCGCCAGGGAGAGCAGCGCACCCATGACTCCGCTGCTGAAATAGAGCCCGAGGAAACCACCGCCTCCCAGGCGCGACTCGAGCCGGGGACCGAAGAAGTAGAGCGACAGCATGTTGAAGAAGACGTGGCCCAGGCTCCCATGGAGGAACATGTAGGTCACCAGGGTCCATGGGGCCCGCCACGCCTCGGAGGGCACCAGCACCAGCTGGTTGAGCAGGGAGGCCCGCATGGCCGGCATCAGGAGAAAGACGATGACGTTGGCGAGGATCAGCCGGATGGACCAGCCCCAGAGTCGCACTACGGCTTCCCGCTTCTGAGTTCCACCGTCCCGGTGGTCAGCACGTCCCAGTAGGTTGCGGTCTCCGGATTCGCGGTGACCTGGAGGAAGGCGGTGAAGGGCTGGAGCTGCTGGGCGCTGAGCTGGCCGGGGCCGACCTGTGGCAAGGTCCCCGGCACCCCCCTGGGCGACCACATCCCCCGCCCGAAATAGCTTCGAATCAGGACGCTCGACGAGGTGGACGGGAGCCGCTTCACGTTTTCGGCGAACTGAGGAAACGACCCGCCCCGGAAGAGGTACATCTCGACATTGCTGACGTAGAACGCCGACACCGGCAGGTTCACCTCCCGGAGATACCCCGCGATCGCCTTCAGCGCGATCGGGCCCGAGATATCGCCCACCGCGGGGACGATCCGGTCCTGGCGCTCCAGGTCCCGCACGGTGCGGAACCGCTCCTCACTGATCAGATAACTCTGCCGGGTGCCGTCCAGATCGGTGGCCAGATAAAGCTCCCGCTCGCTCGGGTACCCGGGCCGGGAGGGCCGGCCCCGGCTGGTAAACGTGATGTCGAGCCCCCGATCGTAGAACTCGTCGTGAAACCGCCGCAGGGTGACCCGATCGGAATCGGCCAGGGCGACCCCCATCCGGGTCACCCGTTCCATCAGGTCGGCGTGACTCCGGGCATAACCCGCGCTGTCCCGCGGGGTGATGTCCAGGTAGGTGAGGATGTCCTCCAGCGGGGAGTCGTTCCACCGGCTTAGCACCTGGGGAGCGGGACGACCATAGAGGAGGCAGAGAAACTCCATCCGGTTCCGGGACACTTCGAACATCGCCTTGAACAGGAGATGGAGCAGCAGGTTGTCGCGGCGGATGTCCACCAGGATCGCCAGTTCGGGCTTGATCTCGGCGATGTAGGAGAAATTCTGCTCCGGACCTACGCCGAGATACGCGCCGCCGTGCACCCCCAGGCTTGTCAGCGCCGGCACCACGTGCAGGTAGGATGTTTCGTTGGAGACCAGGTTATCGCTGTCGAAGTATCCGCCCGGCTCGGAGAGCCGCTCCACCAGGCGGGAGAATGCGGTGGCCTGGGTCGCCGCCCGGGTGGCCTGCGGGGGAAGCGGCGCGGTGAACAGGACCAGCGACTGAACCAGCAGGACCAAGGGACGGAACATCGGCTGCCTCATCGAAAACGGCTCTGGAACCGGCGGTTTTGGGGAATCTACAAGGGATCGCCTACAGGAACCGCACGATCCAGTCTCCGACCACGTAGCCGACCACCGCCACACCCAGCCCCACGATGAACATGTCGAGGCCGCTCCGGATCACCCCCCGGCCGGTAAAGAAGCTCCGCGCGGCGCCCACCCCGACATGCGAGAGCATCGCAATCGCAAACGAGACCCAGATCGCGGCGGGGGTCCGGCTCACCAGGAGCGGGGCGACCGGGATCAGGGCCCCGAACGCGGTGGCCACTCCGGTCACCCAGCCTTCCCGGCGCGGCGTGCTGCTCGCCGCGCCGATCTTGAGCTCCTCGCGCACTTTCTCCTCGAGGGCCTTCTCCGGATCGGCCATCACCGCGGTGGCGAGCTCGCTGGCCTGCCCGGCGGGAATTCCCTTGGCCTGGTAGATGAGGGACAGCTCCTCCCGTTCCAGCTCCGGCATGAGCCGGATTTCCTCCCGTTCCATCGCGATCTCGTGCTCGAACACCTCCCGCTCGCTCTTCGCGGCGAGGTAGCCCGAAGACCCCATCGACAGCGCATCGGCCACCATTCCCGCGAGGCCCGCCACGACCACCGAGTGGGTCACCGTTCCCCCTAACCCGCCCTGCGCGCCCAGCATCCCGGCCACCAGGCCGAAGTTGGCGGTCAGCCCGTCGTTGAATCCGTAGACCACGTTCCGGAGAAACCCTCCCGCCCCGGTCTTGTGCCACGGCTCCCCGTGCTCCTTCCCGGGGGAAACCAGCCCGGCCAGTCGCTCGGCGTGCTCCTTGGACTCCCGGGCCAGAGTGAGCGCGGTCGGCGCGGCGGCGCCCTCGGGCGCCTCGCGGTACATCTGGAGGTAGCCTTTGACCTCGCGACCTTCCTCCTCGAGGAGAAAGGGGAGCAGAAACCGGGGCCCGAGCCGCCGGCCCAGCCACGCCATAACCCGCGCGCGCGAGGACGGGCTCGGCGCCTCGGCCGGATGCCCCTGCTCCGTGAGCAGACGCTGCCACTGGGCCACGTGACGGTCCTCCACCCCGGCGAGCTGCTGATAGATCGCCGCCCGGGCCGGATCCGGCTCCGCCCGGGCCAGCTCCCGGTAGAGAAACGCCGCATCGGCCTCGTCGGCCAGGTGATGCCGCCAGATGTGCAGTGAATCCGCCATAGTTCCTAAGTCCTGTAACCCCATAATACTACAGTCCCTACCGGCGGGGCCCCCGGCCACGACCCCGACCACCCGGCTCGGCTCACCCTTCGCTAACCTTGCGCGACGCGACTTTTTCCTTCGATGGAGCATCTTTAAGCACGTGTCGACCAGGACCCTTTGCATGGATGCTTTCCGGCTTGCCGACGCCGACCGCGTACTCCCCCGCGTCAAGGCGGGAGACCCGGCGGCCCAGGAAGCCGTCTACCGGGCGTTCGAGGCGCCGGTGTACAACCTGGCCCGCCGCATCTGCCGCACCGCGGAGGACGCCGAAGACGTGCTTCAGGAGACATTCCTGGAAGTGTTCCGCAGCATCGGGAGCTATCGCGGGGAGGGAAGCCTCTGGGGATGGGTCCGGACCATCGCAGCGAGCAAGGCCCTGATGCGGCTCCGGCGAAACAAGTACCGCGAGACCGACGAGCTCCAGGATGACCTCGTTCCGATCCGGCGGGAAGACACCGCCCTCCGGATGGATCTGGAAGCCGCTCTGGAACGACTCCACCCGGTGTCCCGCGCCGTGGTCTGGCTCCACGACGTCGAGGGGTACACCCACGAGGAAATCGCTCGACTGATGGACAAGACCGCGAGTTTTTCCAAGTCCCAGCTGGCCCGGGCGCATGCGCGGTTGCGCCGCTGGCTGGGTGAGGAGGTGCTGGTATGACTCACCTGACCATTGAGCAGCTGCTCACGCTCCGTGAGCCTGGACTCGAGCCGGGGGTACAGGCGTGGCGCGATCACGTCGACGAATGTGAGGCCTGTCGCGGCGAGCTGGACCGGCTCGACCAGCGGATCGCCCGGCTTCGCGCCCTGCCGGTCCTTCGGCCCGGCCGCAATCGATTCTCCGAGATTCAGGCCCAGACCGGCCGCTGGCGGACCCGTCGCCGCCTGAAGCTGTTCGGCGTAAGCACGGTGGCCCTCGCGGCGACCGTCGCCCTGGCGGTGGTGCTGATGCCGTCCGGTCCGCTGGCCTCGTCCCCCGCGCTCGCCGAGCAGGAACTCGATTCGATCATCGCGCGGTCGCGCAACCTCGAGAGCTTCATTCAGACCCTCGATCCCGACAACCGGGTCACCAACGGCCGCACCGCGATGGTGGCGGCCGGCCTGGAAGACCGGGTCGCCAGCATTGACCGGCAGCTTCAGATGATCAATCGCATGAACGATCCGTCCGGCGCCGCGCGGACGCTCGAGCTGTGGCGGGAACGCCTGGGATTGTTGGATGCGCTGGTGGATGTGCATACCACCGGTGCCCGTTACGTGCAGTACTGACCCAAAGGAGTTGAACCCCATGATTGCAGTTCGTCATACCCTCTTCGCCCTGGTCGCGGTGGCAGCCACGACGCCCATCGTCGGGGAAGCCCAGCGCGGCGCGGACAGCGTCCGCCGGCGCGTCACCGTGCTCCGGGGCGATTCGCTTCCCTGGAAGACCCTGTTCACCCAGCGCCGGGCCCGGCTCGGCGTCTCGGTGGACCTCCAGTCTTCCGACTCGACCGGGGCCCTGATCGAATCGGTGACCCCGGGCGGTCCCGCCGCCAAGGCCGGAATCAAGAGCGGCGACATCATAACCCGCATCGACGGGAAGTCGCTCGCCGGAGCGGATGCCGGCGGCCGCCTGGTCGAGATCTCCTCCCAGCTCAAGTCCGACCAGACCGTGAGCCTGGAATACCTCCGCGACAAGACCCGCCACACCACTTCCCTGACCACCGGCGATGAACCGATCATGGTCTTCACCGGACCCACCGGGCAGATGCGGTTCGAGGCGCCCGATGTCGACATCCAGCGGCTCCCCGGCGGGTTTGCCCTCGGGACCGGGCCGGGCAACTTCATGTTCGAGATGGGGCACGGGCTGATGGACCTCCAGCTCGCTCCGCTGAACCCCGAGCTGGGCACCTATTTCGGCGCTACCGAAGGCGTGCTGGTCATCGATGTGCCCAAGGAATCCGCGCTGGGACTCAAGCCCGGCGACGTGGTGCAGTCCATCGACGGCCGGAAGATCAACGGGGTCTCCAGCTTCTTCCGGATTCTCCGGAGCTACGATCCCGGCGACAGCTTCAAGCTGGACATCATGCGGAACAAGAGCCGCATGACGGTCACCGGCAAGCTGGAAGGCGGGCGCGACCGGGACCAGTAGACGCCCCGGACCGAAGCTCCCGACGAGGGTGGGCCAGCGCGGCCACCCTCGTTTTCTTTGTACCCGTGATCGTCCATCTCATCGACGGGACCTACGAGCTCTTCCGGCAGTTCTACGGCCGGCGCCGGGGCAACCAGGGCCGGGACGAACCCTTCGGCGCAGTGCTCGGCGTGCTCCACTCGCTGCTCGGCCAGATCGAGCAGGGAGCCACCCACCTGGGCGTCGCGACCGACCACGTGATCGAATCCTTCCGAAACGATCTCTGGCCCGGATACAAGACCGGCGAAGGGATCGAGCCGGCGCTGTGGCGTCAGTTCCCCGAGCTGGAGACCGCCCTCGCCGCGATGGGCGTCGTGGTCTGGCCGATGATCGAGCTCGAAGCCGACGATGCCCTGGCCTCGGCGGCCCGGCTCGCCGAAGCCGACCCGCGGGTGGAGCGGGTCTGTATCTGGGCGAACGACAAGGACCTTGCCCAGTCAGTACGAGGGACCCGGGTGGTTCAGGTGATCCGGCGCACCGGAGAGATCCGGGACGAAGCCGGCGTCACCGCGAAATTCGGGGTGGGACCGGCCCTGATTCCCGACTACCTGGCCCTGGTCGGCGATGCCCAGGACGGATACCCCGGAATTCCCGGCATCGGCGCCGCCACAGCGGCCCGGCTCCTCAACCGCCATGGTCCGATCGAGGCCTTTCCGCCCGACGTGTTAGGGGACCGGATCGAGGCCGCACTGCTCTTCAAGCGGCTCGCCACCCTGCGAACCGATGCGGCGCTCTTCTCCAGCGTCGACCGGCTCGCCTGGAACGGGCCAACCCCCTCGTTCGAAGCACTCGCTGACCGCATGGGGGATCCACGCCTCTCGATCCGTGGCGCTTCCGCCGCAGCCCGACGGGTCGCGTCCTGAACCAGAATCGCGCGGACCGGCGCCGGGGGTTATAGTAGTGTTCCCATGACACCGAGCGACGGGGCGGGGATGTTTCGAAGCCAGGACGACCGTTCCGCCCGCATCGTCCCCGAGACTGCTCCACTGCCCCCAGAAGAGCCGGAAAGCCTCGACGTCTGGGGTTTTCGGGGCGCCGGCTTCGACCTGCTCGACAACGGGAGCGTGATCCTGCGCGGGGCCCGATACACCGGCAGCGGTGTCGAGCTTCCCGACCTCCTGCCCTGGGTCCGGAAGACCCTCGCCTGCGACATTCGGCCGGGTGATACTCACCCCGCGCATTACCCTCCCCCGATCCCGGAACCGCGGATCAATCCTTCCCTGCTCCGGGACCTGGGCGACGTTTTTCCTTCCGGGGCAATTTCCACCGATCCCGAGCTTCGTCTGCGCCGGGGCCACGGCCATACCCTCGAGGAAATGTGGGCCCTCAAGTACGGGAGGATCGAGCGGATCCCCGACCTGGTGGTGTTCCCCGGATCCGAAGCGGAGGTCTCCACGCTGGTGCAGATCGCCCTGCGTCAGGACGCCTGTCTGGTCCCCTTCGGTGGAGGGACCAACGTGACCGATGCGCTGCGCTGCCCCCCCGACGAGGAACGGACCATCATCGCGGTGGACATGTCCCGGATGAACCGGATTCGCTGGGTCGACCCGGTGAACCGGATGGCCTGCATCGAAGCAGGAGCGATCGGCCGGCACATCCAGGCCCGGCTGGCCGCGCTGGGATACACCGTGGGCCACGAGCCGGACAGCGTGGAGTTTTCGACCCTGGGCGGCTGGATCGCGACCTTCGCGAGTGGCATGAAGAAGAACCGCTATGGGAACATCGAGGACCTGGTGCTCGATGTGGAGGTGGTCACCCCACTCGGCGAGCTCCGTCACGGCCCGTTCCCGCGGGAATCCGCCGGGCTCGATCCCCGACGCTGGGTCTTCGGCTCGGAGGGCTCGCTCGGGATCGTGACCAGCGCAGTGGTCAAGATTTTTCCGCTCCCCGAAGTGCAACGCTACGACGCGCTGCTCTTCCCCGATTTCGACGCCGGAGTCCGCTTCCTCTACGATCTCACTCGCGACGCCATCCCCCCCGCCAGCGTCCGCCTGGTGGACAACCTGCAATTTCAGCTGAGTCAGACCCTGAAGCCCCGGGCCGAAGGTCCTGCTGCCCTGAAGCGGAAGCTGGAGAAGTTCGTGGTGACCCGCCTCAAGGGCTTCGATCCGGGACGGATGGTCGCCTGTACCCTGGTGTACGAGGGGAGCGGCCGGGAAGTGGCGGCGCAGGAGGCTGCCGTCGCCGGCCTGATGCGGCGTCACGGCGGAATGCGGGCCGGCGCAGAGAATGGTCGCCGCGGCTATCAACTCACCTTCGGGATCGCCTACCTCCGTGACTTCGTGATGCGGCACTGGGTCCTGGGCGAGTCGTTCGAAACTTCGGTACCGTGGAGCCGGGCGCTGACGCTGTGCGAGAACGTCAAGCAACGGCTTCACGCCGAATGCGCCGCCCGCGGCGTTCCCGGCCGCCCCTTCGTCACTGCCCGGGTCACTCAGCTGTATCAGACCGGGGTCTGCGTCTATTTCTATTTCGGCTTCTATCACAAGGGCATGGCCGATCCCCTGGCCACCTACCTGGAGCTCGAGCGCGCCGCCCGCGACGAGATTCTCGCCTCGGGCGGCTCGATCTCGCACCACCACGGCGTGGGCAAGCTCCGGCGCGGATTCCTGAACCGGGTCTTTTCCCCCGCGGTGCTGGAATGGTGCGCCGAGATCAAGCGTGCAGTGGATCCGAACAACGTCTTCGGCATCGGCAACCTCGCCGGGGGCGCCGCCGAGGCACGGCCGGCTTCGGATCCGGCCCGGATTCCGTTCCAGGTGAAGGCGTGACCGCCCAGCGCGAGTTCCTCCTCACCGGCGTCACCGGGTTCCTGGGCAAGGTCGTGCTCGAAGAGCTGATCCGCCGGCGCGACGAGCTGGGGCTGGAACGGGTTCACGTCATCATCCGGCCCCGCAAAGGCCTCAGTCCGGAAGAGCGTTTCTCCCGGGAAGTCGCCGGCTCCGGATGCTTCGCCCGGCTCGCGCCGGACTGGGCCGAGTCGGTTTCCATTGTCGAAGGGACGCTGGAAAAGACCTGTCTGGGCATTTCGCCCGAGGCTCGTGAGGACCTGGGAAGCAGGGTCACCCACATCCTGCACGCCGCTGCGTCGGTCAGCTTCGACCTGCCCCTCGCCGAAGCCGCCCGCTCCAACGTCGATACCACGGTTCATCTCCTCGAGCTAGCCCGCGCCTGCCGGCGCCTGGAGCGCCTGGTCTACGTCTCCACCGCCTACGTCACCCCCCATCCGGGGAACGGCAAGCCCATCGTCGAGGAGCTTGCTCCCCTCCCCTGGGAGCCGGAAGCGCTGTACCGGATGATCCAGCAGGGGAGCGCGGATGAAAGGGCGCTGCTCAAGGAATCCCGCCATCCCAATACCTACACGCTCACCAAGTGCCTCGCCGAGCACCTGCTCACGGCGCGCCACGGCGACGTGCCGCTGTCCATCGTCCGCCCCAGCGTCATCTCGGCGAGCTGGAAGCATCCCTTCCCCGGCTGGATCGACAGCATGGCCGGCTTCGGCGGCTTCGTCGTCCTGATCGGACTCGGTCACCTTCGGGTCGTGGCCGCGGCACCGACCATCCGGCTCGATCTGGTCCCGGTGGACGTGGTCGCCGCGCGGATGCTCGACGAGTGCGGCAACCCCGCGCCCGCTGCTGCACCGGTCATCCGGTACGCGGTCTCCGGACTTGATCGGAGTCCCCGGGTGCTCGATTGCTGGGACCGGATCCGCGAGTTCTTCCTGGTCCACCGGGTGGATCGCCGCCCCACCATCCGGTACGTGGGTCCCCGCGGAATCCGGTTCATCATCGCCGAGGGCCTTCATCACCGGCTGGCCGTGAGGCTCGCCGGGATCCGGTCCCCCGCCTTGCGACGTTCGGGGGCTCAGCTGCTCTCCCGCCTCATCTATCTCAACAAGGCATTCCCCTATTTCACCTCGAACTCCTTCGACTTCCGGAGCGCGGTCCCCGGCGATGTCCACTTCGAGCCGGTCGATTATGTCACCACGGTCTGCCGGGGTATCTACCGGCACATTCTCGACCGGGACGAAGCCGAATGGACCCTGGCGGGTCGCGAGCAGCGCGGGTTAGGGGAGAGCGACTTTCACTGGGCCTTCACCCAGCCCGGAGGCAACCTCTGGATCCGCTTCGCCGCCTGGGTGACCACCAAGGCGCTCCGCCGGGCCGCCGATCGGGTCACCGTGGACATTCCGTCCTTCGAGGCGGCCCGGCGCGCCGTGGGTGCCGGGGAGCCGATTGCGCTGGTCCCCAATCACCGGAGCTACCTGGATTTCGTGCTCTGCTCGTACCTCTGCTTTGCCCGGCCCGACCTGCGGATCGGGATCCCCTATATCGCCGCGGCGATCGAGTTCGGCCGCATTCCCCTGCTCGGCAGGATCCTCACCTGGCTGCATGCGTTCTATGTCCGGCGCGGCGCCGGTGCAGACCCGGAGCTGACCCGGCGGGTCCACGCCCTGGTGGACCAGGGCAAGACCCTCGAGTTCTTCGTGGAAGGCCAGCGAAGTCGATCTCGGGAGTTCCTCCCCCCCAAGCGCGGCCTGCTTCGGGTGCTCCAGGCCACCGGAAAGACCTTCACCCTGCTCCCGGTTGCGTTCACCTACGACCGGGTTCCCGAGGAGCAGGCCTTCGCCAGGGAGCTGGCCGGCGCCCCCAAGCCGAAGATGCGGCTGAGCGGCCTGCTCCGGTGGGCGCTGCGCGCATGGCGCGGCAAGGTCCGCCTTGGCCGGATCCATATCGCCTGCGGAGTTCCAGTCCGGCTCGCTCCCGAGAGCGATGTGCAGGTGGCAGCCGACCAGGTCATCCGGCGCCTTGAGGAGGCAACCGTCGCCACGACCTACCACCTGGAGGCCTTCCTCGCGCGCTATTCGCTCGACGGGCTCGACCACCACGCCCTGCGGCGCGAGATCGAGACCAGGGGTGGACGCGTGCTCGAGAGCCCGCTCCGGCCCGAGACCGGCCTCGATACCCGCATTGCTCACACCTTCCGGTATCAGTTCCAGCACTTCTTCCGCACCGGAAGCGACGAGATCCCGTTCGACCGAATCCTTTCCGACATTCGCGAGCGCGAGCCGGTCGGGTGAGCGCCGGCCCTGGCTGGCTGGTGACCGGGGCGACCGGCTTTCTCGGCCGCCACACGCTGAAGCTGCTGACCGGTGACCCGACACCACCACCAGTGCTCGCGCTGGTCCGCGACCCGGCGGAATGGGACCGCCTCGAGTGGACCCGCAATCTGGCCACCGTGGCGCCGATCCCGGGGGACGTAACGGATCCCGATTTGGTTCGGCGACTCGGGCCGGCCGGGACCCCCCTCGCGGGAGTGCTCCACCTCGCGGCCCTGGTGAGCAACAAACCGCGCGACGCCGCCGAAGTGCTCCGGGTCAACGTCGAAGGAACGCTTAATCTGGTCCGGGTCGCGGCAGCGCACCGCTGTCGCATGATCTTCGTTTCGACCTCGGGAACGGTGGGGTGCTTTCGCGAACCGGATCGCTCGGCGGACGAGGAGGCGCCCTACTGCGAGGACGAAGTCCGGGGCTGGCCCTACTACCGCTCCAAGATCATGGCAGAGCGGAAAGCCCGGACCCTTGCCGATGGGCTCGAGGTCGAGCTGGTGATCGCGCGGCCGCCGATCCTCCTCGGTCCGGACGATCACCGGCATCGCTCCACCAATCACGTTCGCCGGCTGCTGGAGGGGAAGGTTCCGGTGGTGGTGCGCGGAGGAATGCACTTCGCCGATGTGCGCGATGTGGCAGCCGCCCTGACCCGCACCATGCGCCGCTCCCCGGTGCGGCCGGTGTATCACCTCCCCGGCATCCAGTGTTCGATCGAGACCTTCTACGCCGACATTGCGCGGATCGCGAAGGTCCGGCCTCCCCGGGCGGTAGTGCCGTTTCGCCTCGCCTGGGTAGCGTCGAAGCTTTCTCACGCGGTGGGGCTGTCGCTTCTCCCCGAGCCGGCGCTGGTCGAGATGGCCGCCCACTACTGGGGAATCCATTCCAGGTTTGCCCGGGACGAGCTGGACTACCGGACCCGCCCCGGGGAGCACACCTTGCGGGACACCATCGAATGGCTTCGACGGAATCACTTATGAGAATGGCTTCGCGTCCATTGCTGCGAACCGCAGCTTCCCTGACCTGCTGGGCCGCCTTCGCATGTATGGCTCCCCTTGGGGCCCAGAGCCTGCCGTCCTACGCCCCGCTCAACCCGATGGCGCAGATGCGCTCCGGGCTCACCACCCTGCCCTGGTTCGGCGACGGGCGGACCTGGCACGTCTCCGCGACGCTCGACTATGGCAACGCGATCGAGTACACCGACGGCCAGGACGTGGACTATGTGCTCGACGCCGAGCTTCTCAACGCCCGGTTTCTGGTGGCCCGGGGCGTCGGGCGCCGCGGCTTCCTGGTCGGCGAGGCGAGCCTGCACGGCTCCTATGCCGGCTTTCTCGACGGGTTTCTCGACTGGTATCACGACCTCACCGGACTACACGTCGCGGCGCGAGCGCTCCGTCCCCGCAACGAGTTTGACTATGAGCTCCGGATCGAGGACAGCGAATTCCATTATCAGCCGGCGAACTACCTCGGCGACGTCCGACTGGGCGGCGGGATGCGGTTCGGCAACGGCTGGCAGAGCGGGGTATGGGTTACCCTGCCCACCAGTGGCGCGTCGAACGGTTACCGCAAGGGCACCGTCTCAGTCAACGGAAACCTGATGTTCCACCGGGATTTCGGCGCGACCGGGCGCTTCACCTACGAGGGTAGCGCCGGGCTGGGGGTGACCCCCCGCCACGGAGACCTCGCGCCGTGGCAGAAGACCGTCTTCTTCATGGTGACCCAGGGATTCCGGGCCCGGCTGGTGGGCCCGCTCCACGCCTATGCCAACGTGATCTACGACACCCCGTACTATCTGCGCACCGGCACTCCCGAGCTCGACCACAAGGAGCTCACCCTCGATACCGGCGCCCTGCTTCGCTTCCGCCGCGGACCCACCTGGCTCTTGGCGATGACCCAGGACCTGTCCCCCAGCGGTCCTGCAATCGACGTCGCCTTCAGGTTTGGGGCGTACTGGTAGAGAGAAACTGCTCCATGTGCTGGAGCAGAAACTGCTTCGCCTCCGGTTCTCGAAGGTTCAGGCCGTAGTGATTGATGAGCTGTTGCTGAAACTTGAGCCACTCGGCCCAGCAGGTCGCGCAGATCTCCTGAAAAACCCGCTGACCGATCGCGCTGGGGAACGGTGGAAAGGATTGCTGCGCCCGAGTCTGGCCGCAGCGCACACAGGTGATGTCAGGCATCCCGGAAGCTACTCGGGTCCGCGCCTCCCCTGGCGGTCCACCGGCTCCGGCTGATTCGGACGCTGCGCCAGCATCCGTTCGGCAAAATCGAGCCGCTCCTGAGTCTCGATCAAGTCCTGCCGGAGACCGACCAAATCGCCTTCCAGCGATTCCAGGTGGGCGGGAAGCTCAGTTGGAGGGGGCCTCCGGACCTGACTCTGGAGCCGGGAAGCCCAGAGTCCCAGGCCGAGCGCCAGGAGAGCGTGCAGCGTCGCGTGGAGCTCGCTCCCTGGCCCCGCGGCAAACCACACTCCGGCCAGGTTCGCCACGCTGAGCAGAACCGCGACCGGAAACCAGCGCGGGGAGGAGAGAGCCATCGGCCAAGTTTACACCTCGCGGCGGAGCGCGGCGACTCCGCTCCGGGCTCCGAGGCCGGCTCCCAGCCCGACCACGGCAACCGTGGTGCCGCTGATCAGGGGAAGCAAAGTGAAGGGGGCCGCCACGAGGAGTCCGACCCCACCCACGATCCACGGGACCAGGGAAGACCGAGCCGAGTCAACGAACCGCAGCCTGCGCCGGATGAATCCACGGGCAAATCCAAAGGCGAGAACGCCACTAGTCGCGGCTACCGCAATGGCGATGATGTTCCAGAGGGTGCTGAACACGGGCCTGCTCCATTGAAATGATAGGTTTCAATACGAAACACTGCCCGGGCAGGTTTCGCAATGCCCGAGCCGTCCGGGAACCTACCAGTGGAGCAGGCAACTCCCCCAGACGAACCCGGAGCCAAACGCGGTAAAGGCCACCAGGTCGCCGGGTTTGAGGCGGCCGGCCCGGACACATTCGTCCAGGGCGATGGGAATGGTCCCGGAGGTCGTATTCCCGTAGCGCTGGATGTTGTTGAAGACCTGGTCATCCCGAAGGCCAAGCTCCTTCTG
>Ga0075301_1000058_pt1 | contig 19853 bp, 17 predicted proteins | sample Browns_TuleA_D1_FD_120053 | JGI IMG/M metagenome (GOLD analysis project Ga0075301, IMG submission 120053) | Natural and restored wetland microbial communities from the San Francisco Bay, California, USA, that impact long-term carbon... | ecosystem: Environmental > Terrestrial > Soil > Wetlands ... | reverse complement strand
GAAGCGGCCGCGATCGATACCGAGCGCCCGTCGCCCTCTACGATCACATCGCAGGGGCAGGGCAGCGCCGGTGCGTCGTTGCCGTCCACCAGCGCGAAGGCGGGCGCCATTGCCATGGCCCGTATCGCGCGCGCCATGGCGAGGTGCGTTGCCTGGCGGATGTTGATGATGTCGATCTCGTCCACGCTGGCCTCGCCAACACCCACGATTGCGCCACACTCCATGATGCGCGTGTAAGCTTCTTCGCGGTCTTCCGGCGTCATTTGCTTCGAATCGTTGAGGCCCTTCGGGATGCGCTTGCGTTCGGCGAAGATCACGGCCGCCGCCATCACCGGCCCCGCCAGCGGGCCGCGCCCGGCTTCGTCCACGCCGCAGACAGGCCCCGCCATCTTCGCGAGTACGCGGGCCTCGAAGATATAGTGCGGCATGCGCCCTCGCGCGCCTGATCCCGGCAAGAGTCATACGACGAAGGCAGGCCGGCACAAGAGGCGGCAGGTTGCGCCTCACATGTTCAGGCGCTTCACAGGGCGAGGGCGAGTTGGTCTCCCGTGCGGGGCGGCGGGTGGAATTTGCTGACATCGAGCGGCCGGTGCTCCTTGTTGAGGCCGAGGCGCCGCGTCGCCATGGCAAAGCGCTCGGCGATCAGCCGCGCGTATGGCCCCTTGCCGCGCATGCGCGTGCCCCATTCGGGATCGTAGTCGCGGCCGCCGCGCATTTGGCGGATCAGACTCATCACATGCTTGGCGCGATCGGGCACATGCGCCTCCAGCCACTCGCGGAACAGATCCTTGATCTCGAGCGGCAGGCGCAACACGACATAGCCTGCTTGGGTGGCGCCGGCCTCAGCGGCGGCGGCCAAAATGTCCTCCATTTCGTGATCATTCAGGGCGGGGATCATCGGCGCCGTCATCACAGCTGTCGGGATGCCTGCCTTGGTCAGCGCGCGAATGGTCTCAAGGCGTTTTTCGGGCGTGGCCGCACGCGGCTCCATTGTTCGCGCGAGCTTGCGATCAAGTGTGGTGATCGAAACAGCAGCACGGGCGAGATTCATCCCGGCCATCGGCGCGAGAATGTCGATATCGCGCTGGATCAGCGTTGACTTGGTGACAATGCCAGTGGGATGCCTGAAATCGCGAAGCACTTCCAATATGGAGCGCGTGACTTTCCAGGAGCGCTCGATTGGTTGATAAGGGTCAGTGTTGGTTCCCATGGCGATGACGCGCGGGCGATATCCGGGCGCGCGCAGCTCGGCTGCCAGCAATTGCGCCGCATCCGGCTTCACGAATAGCCGGCTCTCGAAATCCACGCCCGGCGACAAGCCAAGATAAGCGTGCGTGGGCCTGGCAAAACAGTAGACGCAGCCATGTTCACAGCCGCGATAGGGATTGATCGAGCGGTCGAACGAAATATCCGGCGATTTGTTGCGCGCGATGATGGTGCGGGTGGCGTCCTGCTGAACGGTCGTGCAGATGGGGGCAGGGGCCTCGTCCTCTTTCGTCCAGCCGTCGTCGAACGCAACGCGGGCTTGCGGCTCGTAACGCCCGGTGGCGTTGGTGCGCGCGCCGCGGCCGTGAAGCAGGCGCGGATCGCCCTCGCGAATCAGCAAAGCGGTCATGTCGGCACTATACGTTTCATGTGAAACAAAACAAGAACACAAAGGCACAATATGTTGTATGTAAACGGCTTTCCAAGCAGTCGTTTTTGCGAAAACGGCCTACCCCCTCCCCCTGTCGAGAAGGTGCGCGCAGCCGCAAGCCCAATCGTCTCACGGGCCCAATCAGCGTGGATAGATTCGGATCAGTGCTTCGGCTGCGGCGGTTTCGGCAGCTTGATGTAGACGTCGGGAGGTATCACCGGCATGACGAAGGATGTGGGCTTCTCGTCGGGCCCGAAGGGGCCGGGAGCCTTGCGGCTGACGGGCGGCAGCGTCTTCAGATAAGCCGCGATGGCATAGGCATCTTCATCGGTGAGATGCGAGAAGCCTGCCGTCGGCATGACCGGCGCTAGCATGCGGCCGTCGGGCCGCTCGCCGGTGCGGATGGCTTTGACGATGTCGTCCTTTGACCAGGTCCCGCGCCCGGTTTTTTTGTCGGGTGTCAGATTGGGTCCGTAAAAAATGCCGAGCCCCGGCATAGGAAAGCCGACATCCGAGCCGCCGAGAAAACGCTTCATGTCGGGCTTGCCGAAAAAATAGCCCGGTGTGTGGCAATCGACGCAGCCAGCGAAGCTGACCAGGTATTTGCCGCGCGCGGCGTCGCCCGTTGGCGGCGCGGCCTGAGTGGAAGTTGCAGCCAGAACAAGCGCGCAAATCAGAACGGATGCATTCCGCATTGCATTCACTCCCCGAAGGCGGAGCAAATTGAGCGCTATTGCGCGCGGCTGGTCAAGCTTGCGCGCGCGCGCATGACGGCCATGACAAAACCGAGGCCGATAACGAGTGGCCCAAGCGGAACGTTCATCAGCGAGCCGACTTCGCGCGATACCAGCGGCAGGATCCAGAGAAGAAACAGCGTCGTCTTTTCGTAAGGAAGAAATCCGCGCGTGCGGCCTTCAAGTGCGATCCACGCAATGGGCAACGCCAGCAGCACAAGATCGTAGTCGAGGATGTATGGCGTGACGAGCGGCGTGGCGAGACACAGCACAGCACACTGCAGCGCATAGGGCACCTTGCTGCGCCACGCCCAGATCGTAGCGGTGATTGCGGCGATCGCTGCAATGCCTTGCAAAGCATAAGCAACAATCACCGGAGCGCCCACCATGCGCACGCCCGCAAACACGCTTTGGATTTTCTCCCAGCCGGTAGAACCCGCTTCCAGTACGATGGAGCGCGTGAGCGTGCCGCTGGCGAAGAAGGCCTGCCATGTCTCGATGCCGAACAGGGCGATCGTTGCGAGCGTGAGCGCTGCGACAGTCGCTGCAGCCGAAACGACAACGCGCCAGCGCAGCGTTATCAGCGGCATGAGCAGAGCAAGTGCCGCAAGCTGCGGCTTGTAGGCAAGGCAGCCGAGCAGAATGCCGGCGATCCACGGCCGCCTGTCGAGGAGTAGCAATCCGCCGCCAAGCAGCGCGGTCGTGAGAAATCCGTTTTGCCCGTGAAACGCGTTGACGAAGACGGCAGGGAAGGCGAGCGCAATCAACAGCGCCGTGCGATCCGGCTTGACGATGCGCCACATTGTTGCGGTATAGGCCGCAAGCGTGGCCGCCAGATAAAACAGCAGCGACCATGCATAGGGCAGCGCCGCCAATGGCAGAGCGATCAGAAGAAACAGCGGCGGATAGTGCCAGCCGTAATAGGGAATATCACGGCCAGGAAAGACAGCCTGCTCGGCGCGATGATGCGTGGGCCAATCGTAGACTTGGGCCGCGTGGCCGTCGCGTGCCATCTCGCCGGCTGCATACACATTGACGAAATCGGGGCCGAGCGGTTTGCCATTAGCGTCGATCAGACCGTGACTTGTCGCCAAATAAAGTATTGCCGCCAGCGCATAAGCGGCCAGCAGCATCAAGGGATAAGTCTTCAACCGCGGCCCGTTCAGCCACGCGCCGTCGCGCAAAATCCGTGTGAAGCCAGAATCGGCCATCGCTGGCAGTTTCGCACGGAGTGCGAGCGTTAGGCGCGGGGGCCGGAACTCCGCATGGCGTCGTCAAGCGTGAAGACGAGCCGCATGAACAGCAATGCGACGTTGAACAAGAACCAGAACACGCCCGTTGCGTAAACGGCCGCCGGGGGCAGATAGGCCGCGGCGCCGATGCCGAGCAGCACGACTATCGCCACGCCGGTCACCAGAAAGTAATAGTAGACGCTCAGATTCATTCCCTTTGCGCGCTCGCCTGTAAACGCGTGGCGAATCCGTTCTATGCGCACGATGAGAGAGACAATCAGAAGCGCCTGCACGGCGCAGGCGACACGCCAGACGATCGATCCACCGCCCAGCATGACCGCGAGCAACGGCACGACAGCGAGCACGATTACGCAAAGCCCGAACAGTACAAGGTTGCGGACGCGAAAAGACGCGATGTCGTGCGAAACGCGTGCCGCCGTGCGGTCGATGAGGGCGATGATGCCGGCGAAGCCAAGCAAGGCCACGTCGGCTGCGAGAAAAGCAAGCAGCAGCTCGGGGATGTTCATCGCTCTTTCAATCTCGGCATGATGTCGATGAAGTTGCACGGCTTCTGGCGGCTATCGAGTTGCGCTTTCAGGATTCCGTCCCAGCCGTCTTTCACCGCGCCGGGCGATCCCGGCAGCGCGAACAGATAGGTTCCTTTGGCGACGCCCGCGCAGGCGCGCGACTGGATGGTCGAGGTGCCGATCTTCTCAAATGAGATGCGGTGGAAGAGAACAGAAAATCCGTCGATTTCTTTCTCGAAGACCGAGCGAAAGGCTTCGGGCGTCACGTCGCGGCCTGTGAGGCCCGTACCACCAGTCGAGATCACGACGTCCACTTGTGGATCGTCGATCCAGCTTCGCAGCTGCGCGGCGATCTTGCCCCTGTCGTCTGGAACGATGACCCGCGCGGCGATCGTGTGGCCCGCGTCCTTGATCCGCGCCTCGAGCACGTTGCCTGATGTGTCGTTCTCGCGCGTGCGCGTATCCGAAACCGTCATCACTGCGATGCGGACTGGAATGAAGGCTTTGCTTTCGCCGCCGTGCATCAGTTAAGGGCGGCGGTTTTGGCGTATTCGGAATAGATCGGCCAGCGGCCGGCCGCCACGGCGTCTAGCGTGGCGTCACTCTGGCCGAAGCGGCGCGCGTACATCCACAGGTTCAGCATCACCTGCTTGATGTAACGGCGCGTCTCGTAAGCCGGTACGGATTCCACGAACAGCAGCGCGTCATCGTTGCCCTCGCGCACAGAGAGCCAGCGCGACAGGCTGCCCGGGCCGGCGTTATAGGCGGCCGCCAGTGTGAACAGATTGCCGTTTTGGCGTTCCAGCATGTCGCGCAGGTATTTCTGGCCCAGCGCCATGTTGTAGCCGGGGTCATCGAGGCGCTTTTTCTGTTTGCCGGCGAGTTTTTTGTTGCCTTCGATCTTCGCGGCGGTGTCCGGCATCACTTGCATCACACCGCGCGCGCCCGCACGGCTGACGGCACCGTCGTCGAAGCCGCTCTCTTGCCGCGCGAAGGCGAGCATTAGCGCCGTATCCAGCGAATAACCGCCATGCGGCGCGTAGGAGGGCACGGGGTAAAGCGAGGTGAGATTGGTACCGCGGCGCGCCGCGACGAAGGCGGCCTTGAGCTCCAGCGACGCTGCGCCAAGTTCGTGCGCGAGCGCGGCAAACGCTTCCGCCTGATCGGCGTCGAGATCGCTGTAGGCGCGCTGCAATTCCTCATCGACATATTCGTCGCGGCCGATCTGGTGCAGCGCCACCGCGCGGCGCGCCGCCTTGTTGCGTGTCAGTGTGTTGAACGATGCCGTATCCAGGTCCGCTTCCTTGAGTTCGAGGCGATTGTCGCGGCCGAGCAGATGCGTGGCCAGCATGCCGTAGAACGTCGTAGGTTCGGATGCGGCGCGGGCATAAAGCGCGACCACGCGGCCGGCGTCGCCCGAGCGCTGATAGGAACGCGCGGCCCAGAAGGCGGCGGCCGAATAGGTGTAGCGCGGGATGCCGCCAGCCTGCGTCAGCGCCTCGAAATGTTTTGCGGCACGCCCAAAGTCTTTCAGACGATATGCGGCAATGCCTGCGACCCAATCCGCCATCGGGGCGTTAATGCGGCCGCGATCGGCGATTGTTTCCGCGAGTTGCTGCGCATCGGTGTCGCGCGCCTCGGCGAGATAAGACGTCGCCACATAGGCGCCAAGACGATCGATGTCGGCTTGCGTGATATCGCTTCCCGCAGACAGGTTTTTCAGTATGGCGTTGGCGGAGTCGGGTTGGCCGTCTTTCACATAGGCGCGGAACTGCGCCTGGGAGCGGGCACCCTGCGCCGTTTGCATCGCGGGCTCGGCATAGGTCTCGTCGCTGCCGCTGGCGCGCCAATGCGTGGAGATGGGCGCAGGCACCGACGTCTTGCGATTGGGGCGGCGCTTGAGCGCGAGAGCATAGATGCGAGAGGCCACGGGAAGCTCGGCGTAGTCCTCCAGCCAATTCTTCAGCTCGCTGAAGCTGGTCTTGTAGTGCCGCGCTTCCAGATAACGATGCGCCAGCACGTAGCCCTTTAGCGATTTGTCCGAGAGATCGGCGGTGAGCGACTGCGCCTTTGCGATTTCGCCCGCGCGCTGCGCTTCGAAGATCTCGCGATAGGTGCGCGCATCCGACGCCGACAGCACGCCGGGCACGTCGGCGCGAGCAGGGATGGCGGCAAATACTGCGCAGGCAAGCGCGAGGGCAAGTCTGATTTTCATTTGATTTTTTATTGGGACCTCCCGTAGGCGCACTGTAACGAGAGGCTCAAGCGATATTCAAGGCTCGTGCCTTTTCTATGATTGCCAGCATATCCCGCCAGCCGAGACGTTTCGATGACGGCTGGCGCAAAAGATACGCGGGATGCAGCGTCGGCATGACGGGAATGGCGCGGCCGCTGCTCTGATACACCTGCCAAAGCCCGCGCAGGCGCATGATGCCTTCGTTTAGGCCGAGCACATGACGCACCGCGACCGCGCCAAGCATGACGAGAATCTCCGGCGCCACAAGTTCGATGTGACGGCGCAGGAAGGGCAGGCACATCGCAGCTTCTTCCGGCGTCGGCTCGCGGTTCTGCGGTGGCCGCCAGTTCAGAACATTGGTGATGTACACCTTGGTGCGATCGAGATCTGCAGCAGCCAACATGCGGTCAAGCAATTGACCCGCGCGCCCTACGAAGGGCAGACCCTGTTCGTCTTCGTCGCGGCCCGGCGCCTCGCCGATGAACATGATGCGTGCGGACGGATTGCCGCGGGCAAACACCGTGTGCTTGGCCGTGCGCTTAAGTTCACAGCCGTCGAAATTCTCGAGTGCGGCCTTCAACTCGTCCAGCGTCTGGCAGGAAAACGCGATCTCACGGGCGTTGTGCAGCGAGGCGCCAGCCAAATTTCCACCCTCCCCTTGAGGGAGGGCCGAAGCAGCGAAGCTGCTTCGGGGAGGGGTATGGCTTCCCATACTCCCCTTCCGTCCAGCCACTTGCTTTGCAAGTGGCTGGACACCTTCCCCCACAAGGGGGGAAGGAGATTTTGTCTCAAAGCAATTGACCGGTGTTTCGACAATAGCCTCGTCCGCGCCGGCTTCTACAAGCCAGCGCAGCATTCCGAGCGATTCATCCCTGGGCAGCATAGATTCAGAATGTCATTCCCGGCCGAGCGGCGAAAGCCGCGAGGAGAAGGGAATCTGGAATGTGTGGGGATGAAAACAACGCGCACGTGCTTCGATAGGCTCAGCATGAGTGGCTTTCCTCACCCTGAGCTTGTCGAAGGGTGAGGAAACGTCCGATAACCGCAGCCATGCCCGGACGCGAGAGCATGGAATTCGACGTGGTGATTGTTGGCGCGGGGCCCGCCGGGCTCGCCGCTGCGATCCGGCTCAAGCAACTCGCAGCCGGGGCGGGACGAGACATAAGCGTCTGCGTTCTTGAAAAAGGCTCTGAAGTCGGCGCGCATATTCTTTCCGGTGCGGTGATCGACCCGATCGCACTCAACGAATTAATCCCCGACTGGAAAGAAAAAGGCGCGCCGCTCGACGCCGAGGTCACGGACGACCGCTTCTATTACCTTGATCCTTCAGGCGCGTTGCGGCTTCCCAACTTTATTTTTCCACCGCTGATGAGCAATCACGGCTGTTACGCCGCCAGTCTTGGCGATATCTGCCGTTGGCTTGCACGCCTGGCGGAAGCGCTGGGTGTGGAAATCTATCCCGGGTTTGCAGCCGTCGATGTCATCACGGGCGCTGGCGGCGAAGTGCAGGGCGTTTTCACTGGCGACATGGGTGTGTCGCGCGACGGGCATCACAAGCCGAACTACACGCCGGGCATGGCGCTGCAGGCGAAGTACACGTTCGTGGCCGAAGGTGCCCACGGCAGCCTGGCCAAAAAGCTGATGGCGAAATTCGACCTCCGCAAAGGGCGCGAGCCGCCGAAATATGGCATCGGCTTCAAAGAGTTGTGGCAGCTGCCTAAGGAAAAGCATAAGCGCGGCCGGGTCATCCACACGCTGGGCTGGCCGCTGACCAACGACACGGGCGGCGGCGGGTTCTTTTATCACTTCGGCGAGAACCTCGCGTCGGTCGGTTTCGTCGTCCACCTCAATTATTCCAACCCGCATCTCTCGCCCCTCGGCGAATTCAACCGCTTCAAGATGCATCCCCTCATCCACGCCATGCTCGAGGGCGGCAAGCGCCTCTCCTATGGCTCGCGCGCGATCACCGAAGGCGGGTTCCAATCGGTTCCTAAACTCGTTTTTCCGGGTGGGGCGCTGATCGGTTGCGCGGCTGGTTTCGTCGATGTGCCGCGCATCAAAGGCAGCCACAACGCGATGAAAACGGGAATGCTGGCGGCGGAAGCCGCGTTCGCCGCGATCGCAGCCGGCCGTGCGCACGACGCGCTGGACGATTATGAAACCGCATATCGCAGTTCATATGTGCACCGCGATCTCAAACGCGTGCGCAATGTGAAGCCGCTATGGTCCAAGTTCGGCACCGCGCTGGGCGTGCCATTGGGTGGCTTCGATATGTGGACCAACCAGCTTTTCGGTCTCAGCCTGTTCGGCACGCTTAAGCACGGCAAGCCGGACTACGCGTCGCTGAAACTTGCCGCGGACTGCAAACCCATCGCCTATCCGAAACCTGACGGCATCGTAAGCTTCGACAGGTTGTCGTCGGTGTTCGTCTCGAACACCAATCACGAGGAAGACCAGCCGGTTCATCTGCAACTCAAGGATCCAGCGGTACCTATCCGCGACAACCTGCCGATGTATGACGAGCCTGCGCAGCGCTATTGCCCTGCCGGCGTCTACGAGGTCGTGCGGGATGTAGGCGGAAATCCGCGGTTCGTGATTAACGCCCAGAACTGCGTCCACTGCAAAACCTGCGACATCAAGGACCCGGCGCAGAACATCAATTGGGTGCCCCCCGAAGGCGGCGGTGGCCCAAACTATCCGAATATGTAAAATTCGGCCGATGAGAGCGGTTCATCTTGGCACGGTGGTTCTTCTCGCGGGCGTGCTGGCCGCGTGCGGCAACATGCACGCCGCTGTCGAGGACTCCGGCAAGACTGTTTCCGGCAGTTACCTGTCCGGCAATCTGGCGGCCGCAGAGGGCGATCTGGACTCGGCAGCCGGTTTTTATGCCGAGACCTTGCAGGAAGATCCCGCCAATAGCGAGTTGCTGACGCGGGCGTTTCTGTTCAGCGCCACAGTCGGCGATACCGAGCGCGCCATTGCACTGGCGCGCCGCATCGCGAAGCAGCAGCCCGATGCGCGCGCGGCTCGGCTCGTGCTTTCCGTCAGTGAATTCGCGAAGAAGGATTATGCGGGCGCCGCGGTTGATATCCGCCAATCGTCGCAAGGCCCATTCACCTCACTGACCAAGTCGTTGCTCGAAGCCTGGGCGCTTGCAGGCCAGCACGATTTCGACGGCGCAATGAAGGCACTCGACACCTTGCAAAGTCAGGGCGGCACGCAGGGGCTCTATGCGTTGCATAAAGCATTGCTGCTCGACTTTGCGGGCCGGCCGGAAGCCGCAACTGCGTACAAGACGGCCATGACCGTGCTGGCGAATGGTCCACGCGTTGCGGAAGCCTATGGCCGCTATCTGGAAATCCATGGCGACGCTGCTGCAGCAAAAGCCGTGTACAGCAAGCTGGCGCAGGACAATCCCGGTCACCCCATGCTGGGCATCGGGCTCGCGCGCATTGCCGCGGGTAAGAGGCCGAAGCCGATGGTCGAAACCGCGACGCAGGGTGCGGCCGAGAGTCTGTTCGGTATCGCTTCGTCGTTAAATGAGGACCGTAGCGCCGACGTTGCGATCTTCTACCTCAATCTGTCGCTTTACTTGCGGCCCGATCTCGATCTGGCGCGCGTACTGCTTGCCGATCATTACGAGAAGCGGCTGAAATTCGATATCGCCAATGCGATCTATAAGAAGATCGATGCCTCGTCGCCGTACTACAACATGGTGCAGACGCAGAGCGCCATCAACGAAGGCCGCCTCGGCAATAACGACAAGGCCGTAGTCGAATTGAAAGCGATGGCTGCGCAACGGCCCAACGATGTCGACGTATGGACGTCGCTCGGCGATCTCTATCGCGCACAAGAAAAATATCCGGATGCCGCTGCCGCCTACGACCACGCCGTCGCTGCGACGAGCGCGACGGACGAGCGCCGCTGGGGTCTGCTCTATGCCCGTGGCGTGGCGCTTGAGCGCTCGAAGCATTGGGACGAGGCCGAGCGCGACCTGAAAGAAGCGCTGCGTCTCAAACCCGATCAGCCGCAGGTGCTGAATTATCTGGGTTACAGTTGGGTCGATCAGGGCCGCAATCTGAAGGAAGCGGTCGGCATGCTCGAGAAAGCGCGCGGCTTGCGCCCGCTCGATGGCTATATCGTGGACAGCGTGGGCTGGGCCTATTACCGGCTTGGCCGTTACAAAGAAGCGACGAACGCGCTAGAAGAAGCCGTACTGCTGACGCCCGCCGATCCCACCATTAACGATCACCTGGGCGATGCCTACTGGAAAGTCGGCCGCAAGAACGAGGCGCGCTTCCAGTGGAACCATGCGCTCGGTCTCGAACCCCAAGCGGATCAGAAATCCGCGATAGAGAAAAAGCTGCTACGCGGACTTGATGCCGCCACCGCCGGTGGCGCGACCTGACGCCGTACGGGTCAGCGCGCCCGCCAAGATAAATCTCTTCCTGCATGTGGGCGCGAAGCGCGCCGACGGATTTCATGCGCTGGAGAGTTTGGTCGCTTTCACCGAAGTGGGCGACAGGCTGACCTTCACGCTGGCGAAGACGCTGAGCCTGCATGCCGAAGGATCGTTCGCGGCCAAATTACCGCTGCCTGACGATAACCTGATCATGCGCGCGGCCCGCGCGCTGGGCGGAGAACGTAGCGCATCGATTGTGCTGGAGAAAATCTTGCCTGTGGCGTCGGGCCTGGGCGGCGGTTCGGCCGATGCTGCGGCGACGCTGCGCGGGCTGAACCTGCTGTGGGCTTTGGGCAAGAGCGAACGCGAGTTGATGGAGATCGGCGCCTCGCTTGGCTCCGACGTGCCTGTGTGCGTGCTCTCGAAGCCTGCCTTGATGGAGGGAAGGGGCGAAATCGTCACGCCGGTGACAGCCTTGCCTCAATTGACGCTGGTTCTCGTTAACCCCTCGGTCATGCTGCCGACCGTGGATGTCTTCTCGCGCGTGGAAAAGCGCACTGGGATTGGCCAGATGGGTCGCTCGCCCGCGCGGCTTGAAACCCTGTGGGACGTCACCGCCTATCTTGCCGGCGCGCGCAACGATCTCGAGCTGCCTGCCTGCGCGCTGGCGCCCATTATCGACGACGTACTCGATGCGCTATCCGGGCAGGCTGGGTGCGCGCTGGTGCAAATGTCGGGTAGCGGGCCGAGTTGCTTCGGTCTCTTTGAAAGCCGTCAATTGGCGCTCAATGCAACAGAAGAGATTGCGCATAAGCATCCCAAATGGTGGGTGCGGGTGAGCCGCATCGCCGACGCCAACATTGGTGCGCCGCATTGGCTTCACCAAAGCGTGAAACGCAAGCACTGATCCCTGTTTAAATCAGCTCGCGCCAAATAATCAGTAGGCCCGCTCGACCACGAAATCGGCGATGTCGGCAAGCGCATTGCGGATCTCGCTTTGCGGCAGCGCGGCGAGATCGTCACGCGCGCGCGCAGCGTAGTTGCGGGCGCGCTCCATGGTCTGGGCCAAGGCGCCACCGCGTTCCAGATATTCGATGGCGCGCGCAAGGTCGCCTTCTTCCTGAGCGCCGACCTCGATGGTTTTGCGCCAGAAGCGGCGCTCGCCGTCATCCGCGCGCGCGACAGAAAGAACGATGGGCAGCGTCACCTTGCATTCGCGGAAATCGTCGCCGACGGTCTTGCCCATCACCGCCTGACGGCCCGAATAGTCCAAGGCATCATCCACAAGCTGAAACGCGATGCCAAGATTATGGCCGTAGTCGCGCAAGGCTCGGCGCGACGCATCATCGGCATCAGCCAGCACGGAACCGGATTCGGATGCGGCAGCAAACAGCGCCGCGGTCTTGGCGGCGATGACGGCGAGATAATCCTTCTCGCTGGTCGCCAGGTTCTTCGAAGCGCGCAACTGCATCACTTCGCCTTCGGCGATGACAGCGGCAGCATGGGAAAGAATATCGAGCACTGTGAGCGATCCAGTCTCGACCATAAGCTGGAAAGCGCGCGCGAAAAGAAAATCACCAACGAGCACACTCGGCTTGTTGCCCCATAGCGTGTTGGCTGCGGGCCGTCCGCGCCTGAGTGCGCTTTCATCGACGACGTCGTCGTGCAGCAGCGTTGCCGTATGAATGAATTCGACCGCAGCCGCCAGTTTGTGGTGGCCTTGGCCCGCGTAACCGCAGTGGCGCGCAGCAGCAATCGTTATGAGGGGGCGCAGGCGCTTTCCTCCTGAATCCACTAGATGGGTTGCCAACTGCGGGACGAGGGCCACCTCGCTCAGCATGCGCTCGTGGATCAGCACCTCGGCCGCACGCATGTCGTCGGCCACCAGTGCCGCCAACCGCTCGACGGGATTGACATCTGTGCCCCTCGCAGAAGCTGCTTCAACCGGGCTCATTTTTGCCTTTCTTGCGCCCCCAGCCGGTTCGGGCCATTTAGGAAGGGCCGGTGAGGGTGGTCAATCCGGACCTATTGTCGCGTGGGGAAAATGCAGGAAGTTCTGCGAACCAATAATGCCGTGTTGCTGTCTTTCGCCCAGCATGTGCTGGGCGAGGCCGGCATCGAGGCGGTCGTTTTCGACACCCATATGAGCATCATGGATGGCAGCATCGGCGCGCTGCCGCGGCGTCTGATGGTGGCGGACGAGGACGTCGCGCGGGCGCGCAAGGTGCTCAGTGAGTCCGGATTGGCGGCGGCACTTGGCCAGGACATATGACTGCCGATCTTACGGAAGACGGATTCTTGGGCGGACGGTTGAGGATCGCGCAGCCGCGGCTTGGATTTCGCGCGGGCCACGACGCGGTTCTGCTTGCGGCAGCTGTGCCAGCGAAATCGGGCGAACGAGTCCTGGAATTGGGTTCGGGCGTTGGCGTGGCAAGCCTGTGCCTGGCCGCGCGGATCGGCGACTGTGAAATTATCGGCATAGAAATTGATCCAGAGCTCGTCACGCTGGCCAATGGAAACGCGAAGTGGAACGGGATGGATCGTTGCGTGCATTTCATTGCCGGCGATGCACGCGAAACAAATCCGGATAGCGCTCCCTTCGATCACGTGTTCTTCAATCCGCCGTTTCATCCCGACAACGGGCAGGTGTCACGCAGCGCTGCGCGCGACCGCGCCACGCGCGATACGAATGATGCCATCGGATCATGGGCACAGCGTGCGATCCAACTCGCGAAGCCTGGTGGGTCAGTCACTGTGATCCTGCGCGCTGATCGACTGGATGATTTCCTGAACGTGTCGGGCAAGTTTGGCGTGGTCGTGTTGCCGCTGCTGCCGAGCGTCGGCGAAGCACCAAAGCGCGTTATCGTGCAACTGCGTAAGGGAGAGCGAGCGGCGCTCACGACCATGGCAGGGTTCCCACTTCACGACGACGGCCGTCCCACACATGGCGCCGACGCCGTGCTCCGCCATGCGGCGGCTCTCCCGCTAAACCGGACCTAACATGACGCGACCCAGCATTTTTCTTCTCGCGATTTTCTTTGCGCTTTCGACATGCATTCTTGTCGGCGTGGGTTTCGTGCTGCTCTGGCCCGGAACGGCTTTGGACGCGATCTGGCAATTGAACCCAAGCCGGCGCGCATTGCTTGAACCCTATGCGGCGCTCGCCGGTCCCGGCTTCCTGCTGCTTGCTGTCGCCATGGCTGCGGCAAGTGCCGGTTGTTTTATGCGCCGCAAATGGGGTTGGTGGCTGGCGGCGATCATTTTCGCGGCCAACGGTTTGGGCGATCTGATTCAGCTGTTCATAGGCCACGTGTTCGAAGGCACAATCGGCGTGGCGGTGGCAGCCGCGCTAATATTTTACCTCACGCGTCCGCGCATCCGTGCTGCGTTTCGCTAGTTCGTGGCCGCAGCCTCGTAAAGGAACTTCACGTAAGACAGCGCCGCGTCGTCCATGCCGGCGATTTTGGGATTTCTGCTCTCCACGACCATGTATTCGTCCGGCGCGTGCGCGCCGGTGCCGTAGCCCATGCCGAAATGGCCGGCCGCGAGTTTCAGAGGCGGGCCGGTGAACACGACGCCAGGCCAGGAACCCGCGCCGCGTGGGTTCATCTCTGGCGTTTGACCTAGGGCTTTGTACGTCGCCACTTCGGCGCGGATGATCGCGCTGTCCTCGGCCGTCTCGGTCGGATCATAACCACCCGACACATTGACCTCGATGTCGCCGAAGCCCTTCTTCTTCAGATAGGCGCGCAGTTTCGCTTCCGCTTCGGCGCGCGTCATATTGGGCACGAGCCGCAGATCGAGCTTCGCTTCCGCGCGGCCGGGCAGGACCGTCTTGCCGCCGGGGCCCGTATAGCCCGCGACCAGGCCTTCGATGTTCACGGTCGGCTGCGAGACCAGCCGCTCCATCGCCTGCTGATAGGGCAGGTCGTCGATCCAGTGCGTGACATGCAGCTCTTTCTTGAGGTCGGCCTCGGGCGTCGAACGCACCTGGGCCGCGATCATATCCTTCTGGTGCTGCGTGAGCGGCGCCACATGCTCGTACCAACCGTCGATGGCGACCTTGTTGCCGTCGGCGCTGACCAGCGTCTGCAAGGCTTCGACCAGATGCCACACGGGACTATCGACCGTCGCCTTCAGGCTGGAATGGATGTCGCGCGTTGGTCCGCGGCCCCATTTCTCGCCGGAGGAAATCAACTGCGCCTCGATCACGCCCTTGGCGCCGAGCGTGATCTCGACCGCGCCCGTGGGGCCCTGGCTCTGCGACGGCATGAAGATGCCGCTGGTCTTCTTCAGCGCGGCCATCACTTTCGGGTTCTGCACGATCTCTTTGAAATGCGTGGAGCCAATTTCCTCTTCGCCTTCGGCCACCATGACGAGATTGACCGGCAGCTTGCGCCCCGCCGCCTTCATCGCATGAAGTGCCGCGAGGAACGTAGCCTCGGGGCCTTTCTGATTGGTGGCGCCGCGGCCCATGAGGATTTTGCCAAAGCCGGGCTTGTCGACGAGGCGGCCCTCAAGCGGCGGCGATGTCCATTCTTTTGGGTCGTACTGCTTCACGTCGTACATGAAGTAGAGGCCCAGCGTTTTCGGCGCGCCGGCGTCCAGCGTGGCGAACACGCCGGGGACGCCGCTGGTCTGGACGACTTCGGCATGCTGGAAGCCCGCGTCGAGCGCGAGCTTCTTCATGTACGCGGCGCCTTCCTGCGTGTTGAGTTTTTCGGCCGCAATGGAGGGAAGGGCGATCCAATCCTGCAACCGCTTGACCGATTGCGCGTGGCCGCTGGCAATGGCCTTCTTCACATCGGCCATGCCGTCGGCCGCCAATGCATGCGACGTCAGCAACGCGAACGCCGCCGCGCCCAGAATCATTGGCTTCATCATACGCTTCATGGAAATCGCCCCTTGTTTGCCCACCAAAGCCTGAGTTTGTGTTGGCGAGGACGCGGTTGGCAAGCGGGGCCCCTCCGCCTATAGCTTCCACTCGTCTTCGCAGGTGCCGAATCGTGGCCGCAGCCCGCACATTCCAGGATCTTATTCTCACGCTGCAGAATTTCTGGGCGGAGCAGGGCTGTTTGATTTTACAGCCCTACGACATGGAAATGGGCGCGGGCACGTTTCATCCGGCGACGACGTTGCGCGCGCTGGGGTCGAAGCCGTGGCGTGCGGCCTATGTGCAGCCCTCGCGGCGGCCGAAGGATGGCCGCTACGGTGAAAACCCGAACCGTCTGCAGCATTATTATCAGTATCAGGTGATCCTGAAGCCGGCGCCGGCCGATGTGCAGGAGATTTATCTAAAAAGCTTGGGCGCCATCGGCATCGATGCGGCCGCGCATGACATCCGCTTCGTCGAAGACGATTGGGAAAGCCCGACGCTGGGCGCCTGGGGGCTCGGCTGGGAAGTGTGGTGCGACGGCATGGAGGTGACGCAGTTCACTTACTTCCAGCAGGTCGGTGGCATCGACTGCGAAGTAGTTTCGGCGGAACTGACGTATGGGCTCGAGCGCCTCGCCATGTATGTGCAGGGCGTGGAGAACGTTTACGACCTGAAATTCAACGAGCAGTTCAAATACGGCGACGTGTTCCTGCAATCGGAAAAGGAATATTCCGCCTACAATTTCGAGTGGGCGGACACCGAAGCGCTGTTCCGCCATTTCGCCGATGCCGAAAAAGAATGCACGCATCTGGTGGGCGAGCGGTTGGCGTTGCCCGCTTACGATCAGTGCATCAAGGCCAGCCACGCTTTCAACCTGCTGGATGCGCGCGGCGTGATCAGCGTCACCGAACGCGCGTCCTATATCGGCCGCGTGCGCGCGCTCGCCAAGGCGTGCTGCGAAACCTGGCTGGCAAGCCAGCGGGCGGCGTGATGATCGAGCCCTTCAAGTTCAGATGTCATCCCGGCCAAGCGCGAAGCGCGCGAGCCGGGACCCACGGAGCAACGGCACAGTGGGTCCCGGGTCTTCGCGGCTGTCGCCGCTCAGCCCGGGATGACATTTTGTGTTTAGGGAGCTTCAGCGATGCCTGAACTCCTCCTCGAATTATTCAGCGAAGAAATTCCCGCACGCATGCAGATGCAAGCGGCGAAGGATCTGGAGCGGCTTGTCGTCGGCGCGCTTGCCGACAATGGCTTGCTGTTCGAAGCCGCGCGCGCCTTCGCGGGGCCGCGGCGGTTGACGCTTGCCATCGCTGGGCTGCCCGGGAAGCAGCCCGACGTGAAGGAAGAAAAGAAAGGCCCGCGCGTCGGCGCGCCGCAGGCGGCGATTGACGGGTTTCTGAAATCTGCGGGCCTCACGCTCGCGCAATGCGAAAAGAAAAGCGACCCGAAGGGCGATTATTATCTGGCCGTCATCGACCGCAAGGGTAGGGCGACGGCGGATGTACTGCGCGCGCTCTTGCCCGATGCGATTGCGAAACTGCCGTGGCCGAAGAGTATGCGGTGGCCCCAGGAAGAAAAGTTTCCTGGTTCGCAAGGAACGTTTGGTGGCATTGCCTTCGACCGTTCACCAGTGCGTTGGGTAAGGCCCTTACATTCAATAATTTGCACTTTGGACGGCGAAATTGTGCCGTTCAAATTTGCAAACGTGAATAGCAGCAATGTGACTTGGGGCCACCGCTTTCTTTCCTCCGGTCCCATCTCTGTCAAACGCTTCGACGACTATGCGAAGAAGTTGCGCGAGGCCAGCGTTATCGTCGATGGCGCCGAGCGCCGCGAAACCATTTTGCACGAAGCGAAGCAGAAGGCGTTCGCGCTGGGGTTGGAAGTGGTTGACGACGAAGGTCTTGCCAACGAGGTGATGGGCCTGGCCGAATGGCCGGTGGTGCTGGTGGGCCAAATCGACAAGCAGTTCATGGAACTGCCGCCGGAAATTCTGCAGACCACCATGCGCACGAACCAGAAGTATTTCGCGCTGCGCGATCCGGCCACCATGAAGCTCGCCAACAGGTTTGTTGTCGTTGCCAACATGGCGTCCAAGGACGGCGGCAAGGAAATCATCGCCGGCAACGAGCGGGTCTTACGCGCGCGGCTCGCCGACGCCAAGTTCTTCTGGGATCAGGACCGGAAGCGCACGCTGGACAGCCGCGTGGCCGATCTGGAAGGCATCGTCTTCCACGCCAAGCTCGGCACGCAGCTAGAGCGCGTGAAGCGCATCGAGGCGCTGGCCGCCGAGATCGCCAAGACCATCGACCTGAAAGAAAAAGACATCGAGAAGGTGAAGCGCGCGGCGCTGCTCTGCAAGGCCGACCTCACCACCGGCGTCGTCGGTGAGTTTCCCGAGCTGCAGGGCATCATGGGCCGCTATTACGCGCTGGCCGACGGCGAAGACAAAGACGTCGCCGATGCAATCCGCGATCATTACAAACCGCTGGGGCCAAATGATCAGGTTCCGAATGCCGCGATATCAATATGTATTGCAGTCGCGGATAAACTGGACGCGTTCGCAGGCTTTTTCATGATCAGGGAAAAGCCGACCGGCTCAGGCGATCCCTATGCACTTCGACGAGCGGCGCTTGGCGTAACACGTATTCTCCTGAATAGTGAAATAAGGTTTTCTCTTTCAGGAATGATTGAAGATCATTGCAAACGGATAGCTACGCAACTGCCCACCGCATTAGTTTATGAAAAAGGTGCAACAGCAGGCCCAAATTACTTCAAAGCACTCACTTCAGAACAAATGGAGTTTTTTGCTGATCGCCTTGAAGTAGCACTGAAGGCGCAAAATATTTCGCATGATTTAGTGCAAGCGATATTTTTCTCAACAGATGAAGAACATGATCTCGTGCGGCTTGTGCGCCGCGTCGAGGCGTTGCAGGCGTTCCTGAAAACTGACGATGGCGCGAATTTACTAACCGGCTATAAGCGCGCGGCGAACATGCTCAAGGACGAAGAGAAGAAGGACAAAAAAGAATATCGCGGCGAGCCGAAGGCGGGCGACCTGAAGGATAAGGAAGAAAAAGAATTGGCCGCGGCTCTTGCCAGCGCCAAGAAAGATGCGGCTGCTGCGCTTCAGAAAGAAGATTTTGCCGCTGCCATGAAGGCGCTGGCGAAACTGCGCGCGCCTGTTGATCGTTTTTTCGACAAGGTCACCGTCAATGTGGACGACAAGGCGTTGCGCGAGAACCGGCTGAAACTGCTGGCGCAGATCGTCGAAACCGCGCATCAGGTCGCCGACTTTTCGAAGATAGAAGGATGAACCTCAAATTGTCATGGCCCGCAAATGCGGGCCACCCAGGTTATGAAGGCAGAGTTGTGCAAGCGTCACCTGGGTCGCCCGCATTTGCGGGCGATGACAAGTCACATGAGAAGGTTGCGTGATGGCGAAGTGGGTCTACAGCTTCGGGGCGGGCAAGGCCGAAGGCCGCGCCGACATGCGCCCCTTGCTGGGCGGCAAGGGCGCCGGCCTCGCCGAGATGAGCAATCTCGGCCTGCCCGTTCCGCCCGGCTTCACCATCACCACCGAAGTCTGCGCCTATTTCTATAAGCACAACCAAACCTATCCCGCCGACCTGAAACCGGCTGTCGAGGCTGCGCTCAAACAGGTGGGCGAGATGGCCGGCGGCCGTTTCGGCGATCCGGCGAAGCCGCTGCTGGTTTCGGTGCGCTCGGGCGCGCGCGCCTCCATGCCCGGCATGATGGACACGGTGCTGAACCTCGGCCTCAACCCAGCGACGGTCGAGGGCCTGGTCAAGCTCACCGGCGACGAGCGCTTCGCCTATGACGCCTATCGCCGCTTCATCCAGATGTATTCGCACATCGTGCTGGGCCTGCCGCATTCGCCGTTCGAGGAAATTCTTGAGACCGAGAAAGAGAACAAGGGCGTCGAGCTGGATACCGATCTCGATGCAGCTGATCTGAAGCGGATCGTCGCACTCTATAAACAGCGCGTGGCGAAAGAGCACGGCAAGCCGTTTCCCGACGATGTGAACGAGCAGCTGTGGGGCGCCATCGGCGCGGTGTTCGGCTCGTGGATGGGCGCGCGGGCGAAAACCTATCGCCGCCTGAACAATATTCCCGACGATTGGGGCACGGCGGTCAACGTGCAGGCGATGGTTTTTGGCAATCGCGGCAGCACGTCGACCACCGGCGT
>Ga0075301_1000057_pt1 | contig 20094 bp, 22 predicted proteins | sample Browns_TuleA_D1_FD_120053 | JGI IMG/M metagenome (GOLD analysis project Ga0075301, IMG submission 120053) | Natural and restored wetland microbial communities from the San Francisco Bay, California, USA, that impact long-term carbon... | ecosystem: Environmental > Terrestrial > Soil > Wetlands ... | reverse complement strand
ATTCCAATATTACAAGATGCAAGGCAACCCCAACAATATTTTTCAGTGTATTGTAAGGTCGATATTGTTTATGTAGATATAGCACAGCCTGATCAAACAGATATTGCAATTAAAAATTGTAAAATGTTTCTAAAAGATGGTGGATATATGTTCTTGGTAATAAAAACGAGAAGTATAGATGTAACAAAGGCACCTAAAAAAATAATTGAAAATGAAATAAAAAAATTAAAAGAAAGTTTTGAAATTATTCAGGTAATTGATTTGATTCCCTATGACAAAGACCATGCAATGGTTATTGCAAAGTATTTAGAAAAATAATAGTTTACTTTAGCATTGCTTTGTATGGTTTCCAGCTCTTGCGAACAAAATTTGGTACTACCTTACCATCAGAAACATAATTTGCAACAAAATCAATTGTTTTTGAATCAGAAGGATAGCCACTACCCAAATCATGATGTACCTTACGAAGCTTTGCAATTGCTCTATCACGATTGACCTTGGCAAGTATTGATGCGGCAGAGACTATAACAAATCTACTATCCGCATGGTGATATGATCTAATTTTACCACTTTTTGCCATTTTATTAATTTCCTTCCCATATCTTGTGGGATTGACATCACAAGAATCAACATATGAAATATTTGGTTTGAGTTTTGAAATTACTTTAGCCATATATTTTGCTTCTAAGAAATTAAGCTGGTGTTTTTTAACACTGCTGTCTATTGTTTTTGGATTAATTCTTGCAATGTAATAATTATCAGCGTACTTTATGATTTTTTGATATAATCGCTCTCTTGCAGCAGGAGATAGTTTCTTTGAATCACGAATTCCCATTAATGAGAGTTTTTTAACTTTAGATGCCTGAAGGGACACACCAGCAATTACAAGAGGGCCCAAAAGAGAACCGCGTCCAGCATCATCTACTCCACAAATGAGCACGAAGGTCTGTGAAAATATGTAAGTATTAAACTATTTTAATAAAATATTAACAGATCAAAATCTAATTTTACTTTGCTTTTAGAAATTAAATATCTTTAATTTTAGATTTGACTTTTTTAATAATTTCATCAGGGATTTGTGACATTTGATGATCATTTTTGGCATGTTCTGATATTTTTTTAAATAATTCATTTTCATCTTTTGCCGTAGTAGACCAAGCACAACCATCCACAACATCTGCACAAGCAAACTTTTTTGCCATATATTTCAAAAGGGCTTCAAGGATTTAATATTATCTGTATTAAAAAACAAATTTAGTAATGTCTCCTTTGTAGCGCCATTATTCCAGCCAATAGAACTAATGCAAAACCAATAACGCCTACTCCTAATGATATAATCAATATAGGAAATGAAATAAAAAACAATATTTTACCAACCTTTTTTGGTTTTTCAATAATAAATGAAATAGTTATAACAAAAATACATAGAACACTTGTAACAATTCCTGCTGCGATAAATAAATTGGTAAAGCCAGAGAGATCTCGTCCTGTGTATGACTCTAAAGAAAACAGAATTTTATCAATAGTATAGACAGCAACCAATGAAGGAATCATTGCAGCAAGTCCACCTAGTATTGCAAGAAGTTGGTATGAATTTATAGAAATATGAAAACGGAATGGAAATGAACGTGTTCTGAATCTAGATGAAAACACTTCAGCATCAAAATATTTTTGTTGGGGAATTCCACAAAATGAGCAATAATTTGATGAGGGTAAGATAGTGTTTCCACACTTGGGACAATTAAAAGAAGATGTTTTTTCCACGTCATTAATTGGCTGCTCATTTTTTTCAAAATTAGCATCTAGGAGGGATTCAACATACTGTATATCTGAATTGTACATCTTCTTTTTTTCAATAATAGAATTTTTTATATGAGTTAATCTGCTCACGTCTCCAATTCCACTATTTATTAACAGTTCTACTTTGCCAAGTAATGATTTGATCTTCATTCACCTATGAAATGTCTTGGTTCGACTTTACATATTAAAGAATTTATCATAATTTATCTGACAAAATCAATAACATGACTTTATGATGCTTTCATATTATTTTGTGTTATGATATGTTGATAGCAAGTCTTAATTGTTCGTTCACGTAGGTTTGTATCCTGAGAGTATGACAAAGGTAGCCCCCCTTCCACCCGCACCGGTTTTAATGACTTGTTTTGGCCACTGTGGGATAGGATTAGGAGCCGAAACTTATCGTAGACTACTACTTGATGTTGGAGCAAATCCATTAAAACCAACCATTAAAAGCTCAAAGGAAGAATCTAGAGTTTTAAAACGGTATGGAAGTACCATTCTTCGATTTTCTCCTGCCTATGGATCTGGTGAGATTCCCCTTGTACCAAGAGCTCTTTTGGTTGATTTAGATCCAAGGGCTGCTAACCTGATACTTCAATCATATCCAGATCTTTTTGCATTACGTGAGAAACATGTTATACATGGAGCAGGTGGAGCTGCAAGGAATTGGGCAGAAGGCAGAACTAGATTCACTCAAGAAATGAAATCAAAAGAGGAAATACAAAAACATCTAACTGCACTTTCTCCTGAACCAGTGAGAGGATTTATTGTTCCCTTTGCAATGGGTGGTGGCACAGGCAGTTCATTTGCAAGCTCGTTTATTGAATTTGTAAAAAAAGATTCCAAAGAACATGCCACAATTGCAACTTTTGGATTGTTGCCAGAATTTGGGTGGGATCCAGTAATTTTTGAAGCAGCTGCAATAAACATTGTCATGAATCTTGAATATCAGATAAAATATAGTGATTGTTCAATATTATTTTCAAACAAAACTCTAAGACAACTAGCTCACCAACATGAAAAAAGATTACAAAAAATTCCATCCATAATAGATGATTTGCCTAAAGAACAGGAAGTCGGATGGAAAGATTACAAAGGAATGAATCTGATTGCAGCAAATGCAATTTCGATGTTTATTTCTTCTTTTGCAAGAGAAACAGAATGGGACATGTCAAATTATAGAACTTGGTTGACTACAAAGAGACCAAAGTTTGCTATTCCTTGGGTATTACCTGTAATTGCAGAAGAAAGTCAATGGAATAAGGAATTGATTGGTGGAAAATTAAACACGATGGAGGATATACTAAATAGAATTGGCAAAAAAGAATCATCATTACTTTTTGATATTGATGAAAATGATATTAGAAACAATGGTGGCAATAAGGACTCCTGTTGTGTTTTAGTAAAAATTAGAGGAGAATTTGATATTAAAGAACGTGAAACTATCAAACGAGTTATCAAAGATAAGTTCAATATAGAAGAGTCTCGAATGATTTTTGTAAAAATTCCAATAATGGATGGGGAACAGGCAAATATTACTATCTTGGTCAATACTAAAGCAATAGGACCAAAAATTCTTGAAATTGCAACAGAGGCAGAAGAATCATGGGATGGGTATAAAGAAGAATATGGAAGATGGGGTCTATCAACAGAAGAATTCAAACAAGGATTGATGGATGTAGTCCACCAATTTAGCTAAAGGGCTTTATTAAAATGGCCGATTTTAATTTTCTTGAGAAAACTGCATTAAGAATAAAAGAAAATCGAACTAAATTATTTCAACTAGAAGAATCTCTTGCACATGTTAACACAGAAATTCATGAAATTCCTTTAAAACGTAATACCGAATCAACCTTTGCAAAAATTATTGGAGTTGGGTATGACGATAGAATAGAAGATCTCAAAAAATCAAAAGAAAATCTTGAAAATCAAATAAAAAATTTGGACGATGCAGTAACATCTGATTTGTCTTTATTTATTTCTGAAATTACATCACCAGATTTAGTTATCCCCCTAGAACCAACCCCTATTCTAAAAGAGGGTAAAATAATTTACAAATATCGAGATGATGCAAGATTTAATAATATTTTTGCAGTATTAAGCGAATTACTGGGACTAAGTGCTCCACTTGTTGTAAAAGATGTCATGCTGTCATCAACTGAGATAACTATTGCTTCACGTGAAGAATTTGAGGCCAAACAAAAGTTTATCAGCTCAATGAATGAAATTCAAAAAACTCTATTATTAAAAAGTCATAAACCATAATACGTAAACTCAAAGTAATCAAAATTGTTACTATAATTAAATCCTGAAAATAATTTAAAAAAAGGATTTAATTTTGTCTATGAGTTAGAAAACATTCTTTACAATAAACAGGTCTATCATCTTTTGGTTTAAAGGGTATTTCACATTCTATTCCACAGTCACCACATGTTGCCTTGAACATTTCTCGACGTCGTCTATCCCCTGAACCTCGATTAAACCTTGAACCTCTATCATTTCTACCATATCTGGAACCAGAACGTTCTTGCGGTTTATGGTTTTGAAAACATTCTCTGCAATAGACTGGTCTATCATCTTTTGGTTTAAATGGAATTTCACATTCATTTCCACAATCCCCACATGTTGCCTTGAACATTTCTCGCTCTCTATCAAATGGCATGTCTTAATACAAAAATGAAAAATTATGCTTTTATTAAACTATTGTAAATTTACTTTTTTTGAACCCATTTGTTTAGAAATCTAATAAAATTTTATTACTGAAGGCCATATTGGAAGGAAATATTCATTCAGGTATACCTTTAATGTTTTCAAACTGATGGATTTTTGCTTTCCAAAATGTAATGGCCAAATTACTAAAACTCAAAAGATACCGACAGGAAACATTTACAGAACCGTTATAGGTGAAATAATTTTAGAATTCTGATTGCAAACAAATGTAAAAGAAATTATTGAAATTACCGAAGGTACAACTAAGATTTTTGTTCCTCGTGGCTCAATAGATGAAAAAGTTCCACCAAGAGATCCTGCTTTTTTCAATCCAATGGCAAAATTAAACAGAGACTTTTCAATTATTGCTTATTCTGCATTTTGTAAAAATTTTCAAGGTCCAAAAATATTTCTTGATGGTTTATCTGGGCTTGGAGCTCGAGGACTAAGAGTTGCTAACGAAATAAAGAAAATAGACAGAGTGATTTGTAATGATGTCAATCCAAACGCAATTAAATTATGTGAAAAATCAGCCGCCATTAATAAATTACAAAATTTGCATACATCAGAAAATGAAGTTTGTAAATTCTTCAATGTACATTCTACAAAAAATGAAAGAGGATCAATTGTAGATCTTGATCCCTTTGGTTCACCGACAAAATATTTGGATTGTGCGATAAGAGCTACAATGCACGGAGGACTACTTTCGGCTACTGCAACTGATCTACAAGTTCTTCATGGATTATTTAATATGGCTTGTAAACGAAGATATTCTGGAATTCCAATAAAAACAAAATATGCAAATGAAATTGCATTAAGACTAATTTTAGGATGTATTTGTCTTGTAGCAAATAGATTAGATATCCAAATTGTTCCTCTTTTTGTTGATAATGCCATGCATTACTACAGAACGTATGTTAAGATATTAAATCGTCCAGCACAAGAATATAACATAGGTTACATATTACACTGTAATTTATGTGGACATAGAAGTATTGAAAAGATTCAAAGTTTTTCATGCCAATTGTGTAATTCAAAAATTGATATTGCTGGTCCATTATGGATTGGAAAACTTTTTGATAATGAATTTGTAAAAACTATGCTAGAAGAAATTCCAAATTATACTGTCAGCAATAGTTGTGAAAAAACATTACAAAAATGTCTAGTAGAATCAGATATGCCAGGGACGTATTTCACCTTAGATGAGATTGCTTCAAAAATGAAGGTTGCTCCAATTGGATTAGAAAAAATAATAAAAAAACTAAAAATGGCAGGTTTTCAAGCTAGTCAAACATCGCTTAATCCAACTGGGTTTAGAACAAATTGTAAAATTAATCAAATATGTGAATTATTTGCAAATTAACCATGATAGCCAAGACAAACACAGTATAATTCGCTACTAGGTTTTCTGCTTGCCAAGGGTTTTGTCATTTTTACCTTTGTAAATTTTTTCTTAACGTACTGATAAAATTCTTGTGTGAATTCACCATCAAAAACCTTGAAAAGTGCATTTCCTTTGTTTGCTATAACCTGTTCTAAAATTTTTACAGCGGCATAATTCAATGAAATTTGTTTGGCATGATCTACTGACCAATTTCCTGTAACCTGTGGTGAAAGATCACAAATAACTGCGTTAATTTTTCCTCCAAAATATGATTTTACTTCACTTACTATGTCGTCGTTTTCTATGTCTCCTCTAATCAGCTGAGCCCGAGGAATATCTTCTACATAAGATAGATCTACTCCCATAACCTTTCCTTTATTTCCTACAAGTTTTGATGCAACCTGTGTCCATCCACCTGGAGCACATCCTAAATCAAGAACCGAAAATCCACTTCCAATGAGTCTATAGGATTTGTTAATCTGCTTTAGTTTATAGGAAGATCTACTTCTGTAACCTTCTTCATGTGCAAGTTTTCTATAATGATCTTTTCGTGCATCAATTAGTTTCATATCTGCTTTTTTGATTTAGTAATTCCTACAAGAACCCAATCTTCTATTAACTGACAGGTTAGTGGACTTATCTCGCCTTCAAGAGAACATTTTTGTTCCACAGGACATGTCAAACATGGTGCATCTTCAATAGATTCTGTACTAACTGGTGTTCTTTTAATTATTAATTTATAGGTCCATCTACCGTTTTCAAGAATTTTTTCTCTTGAAATTATTCCTAATCTTTCTAATTTAAGAGCTAATCTAGAACCATCTCTACTGGTTAGTTTTAATTTCTTCCATAATTCACTTTGTAACATTCCATCGGTTTCATATTTAGCAACAATATCACACACCTTATTGGTTAATTTCTCCATATCCATTTTTTCTATTTGAAAGTTTTGAATTTCTTCATCAGTGAGTTGTTCTTCTAACTCTTCTTCATAGGTTTTATTTTCCTCCTTTTCAAGTTCTTCTTTTACTTTCTTTTCTTCTTTCTTAGAAGGAGCTTTTACTTTCTTTTCTTCTTTCGTAGAAGGAGCTTTTACTTTCTTTTCTTCTTTCGTAGAAGGAGCTTTTACTTTCTTTTCTTCTTTCGTAGAAGTAGCTTTTACTTTCTTTTCTTCTTTCGTAGAAGTAGCTTTTACTTTCTTTTCTTCTTTCGTAGAAGTAGCTTTTACTTTCTTTTCTTCTTTCGTAGAAGGAGCTTTTACTTTCTTTTCTTTACTGGATGTTTTTTGTTCTAATTCCATCTTTAATTTCTTGATTTTTTGTTCCAGCTTTTCTGCTTTTTTTGCAATTGCATTTGTAATAGCTGGTGAATCTGATTCTGTTGATGATTTTTCTTTTTTTGGTTCCATAATTTCTCTCAATAATGTGTACTTTGATCAAATTAAAAATTTAATTCAATATATACCTCGCTTTTTTTATTTAACACTAAATGTTTCACTTGCAGTTAGGGATTTTTTGAATTCCTTATCATTGATTTCAGCAACAATCTCGTATTTGCCACTGTCAATTTTTTCAGAAAATTCATCATCAATAGGCATCACCATGTTATTTTTTGCATAACATTGTCCAAAAAATGCACTTTGCGTCACAACTTCTTTTGGAGTTTTTGAGATATCATAAATGGTTATGTATAAATCTCCACAATCAAAAATTGGATCTGTAACTGAAACTGTTATTTTAATTGGTTGAGATTTTGATAAATTGTCTTCTAATCCAATAATCGAAATTGCACCAGAAGTAACTGCAATTTTATTCGAAAGTTCAAAAGGCCACATATTTAGTTCTCTCTCAGGGGATTTTAGAACTTCACCAAGAACCATCGTACCAAAAAATATGGAAATTACTACAGGAAATAAAAAGACGATAAAAGCAATGTTTCGAACAGCCAAATCGAATTAAAAAGCGTTAATTCCCTTATATCTATTTAGTAATGACAAAAGTGTTCAGGATAATTACGTAGTATAGGTTAAAACATAGAATCGTAATAACGACTTGAATGAGACTTAGAAAATTTAGAGTTAGAGCATTTCGGTGCATTCACGATTCTGGGGAAATCAAAGTAGGAGATTTGGCTGCATTTGTTGGTAGAAATGAAAGTGGAAAAACAACTATCTTGCAAGGACTTACTTTATTGAATAAAGAGGAGAATGTTTCTAATCTTGATCTATGTGATGAGATGTCTGAAGAATTAAAAAATGAGATAAATATTGCTGAGGGGGAATTTGATTTAACAATCAATGAAACACAAATGATTAGAGATAAATTTCCAAATATTCCTGAAATTAAAAAATTAAGAATTTTCCGTACCAATAAAAAACAAAAAACCCAATACGATTTTGGTCCAATTAAAATTAGCAATGAAGAAAACAAAACACTAAACTCTTGGGAAAATTTTTCAGAAAATATACTCAGTTTTGTTGAAACTATTCCAAATCACATTAGAATAAGATTAGATACGACATTCTTTGAAGGGCCACTGCCAGAGAGTAGAGGAATTTTTGATTCCCAAATGAGAGAGTTTGGAAATTCCATTCATGTTTTAGCATCTGAAGAACCACAAATAATTTCAGAGTGGGAAAAAGTTTCGGAATATGCTGATAGTGCTTTTGATAAAATGCTTGTAGGAACCACAGAGCTTACAGCTTTAGAAAACTTTATTGAAGAATATCTTCATCCACGTTTTGTTTATTTTTCCGATTACAAGAAGATCTATGGAAATATCAATCTAAATGAATATGTCAAAGAAGCAAAAGGTCAAAGAACTGAGGGAATAGAGTTTATTGAAGAATTTGATAAAGCAGAAACTGTTAGAAATTTATTTTATTTAGCTGAATTAGATATAGAAGGATTAGAAGAATTTCATGATAGTCCTTCCAAATTAATTAAATATCTCAATACTGCAAGCAACAGATTAACTACTAGACTCAATCCTGCATGGAAAGGAGATCCAATACACGTTGACTTGAGATACAATCCAGGAAATATCTTGAGTGTTGTAATTTCTGATGTTCACAGAGATGGTACAGTAACCAATACTGGATTGTTAAATAGGAGGGCTGAGGGTTTCAAATGGACATTTTCTTTCATAGTTAATTTTGCTGCAGAAACTCAAAGAGCAGAACTAAAGGAGGCTATATTACTTCTTGATGAACCAGCAAGAAATTTACATCCTACACAACAGAGAGGAATCTCTGATCTTTTAAAGAATTTAGCTGGATCAAACCAAGTCCTATATGCAACCCACTCTCCTTTCATGATATTTGATTATACTCCAGGAAATTTACTAGTAGTTGAGCTTGATAAGAGAAAGCATCTTAGCAAGATATACTATGATTATTGGAATGCTAGTGATGATACTCTAACACCAATCTTATATGGCTTATCAAGAGGGTTAGTAGAATCTATTGTAGATAGAGAAATCGGTTCAAATTCAAGACCGGTAATTATTGTTGAAACAATGTCTGATGCAATGTATCTAAATGCATTTGATAAGTTTCTAGAAGATCCTAATATCTCAATGAACCCTCTAAACGTTGTTGCTGCATATAGTAAAAATTCAGTATTACCGTTAGCAATATTTTATAGAGATCATGGCTATAAAACGTTCATCATACTTGATAACAGTGAAGAATCAAAACATATCTCTACACAATTGACTGCAAATAATTTCTCTCAAGTCCAAACTATATTTTTTGAGTCTGGTGGAAAACAAATACAATCAATTGAGGATTATTTACATATTGATGACTATCTTTATGCAGTAAACCAGACTTACGAGATTATGTTAAGAAGAGAAGGATTTACTAATTTATCTAAGGAGGATGTTTTAGCAAGAGGAAAGAAGGGAATTCTTGAGAATCTTAATGCTATCTGGATGGAACATAAAGATGAAGGGTGGGGCAAGTTCAACAACGAGGAAATTACTAGATATATTTGTGAAAAAATTTCTTTAAACGAAATTGAGTTTTTATCAGACAAATCAAAAGATCAATTAAGAACATTATATAGATTAATTTCAGAAAGAATTCGCCAACATCAAAATCTTATTTCAAGTGGAAGTCTTGATAAAATACACATTAAGCGAAAGTTTGAACAATAAGTTGTTAATTTACTTTACTAGTAATTTATTCCATATTAAGAAAAATAAAAAACCCAAAAAGTAGTTAAGGTTAATTTGGAGGAAGAGATTAGTTGAATTATATGTATTTATCTTCGAGGGGAGGGTTACTTCTCCTAATTCTCATTGTTTGTATATTTGCAGTGACAGCTTTACCAGATCTTTATTCTCAAGAAGAAGTAGTTAAAGCAAAAAGCATAGGTTTTGAAGATACCACAATAATTGAATTTGAAAACAACGATAACACCGCAGAAATTGATACATTTCGAATATGGCTTGGTAGTGATACAAACTTCAAATCGTTTAAGACTGAAAAAGGATGGACTGGAGAAAAAACACCGCAAGGAGTAATTGTATTTACAACCTCAAATCCAGTACAGCCAGGCGAAGTAGTAAAATTTGGTGTAAAAACTGATAAACCAAATCCTGGAATAAACTGGAAGGCACTTGCTGATACTGATAAACAAATAGCAGTTGGAAAAACACTTGTTTCAGTACAGTCAGATGTTGGATCTAAATCAGTAGTCTCTACAGCTGGTGTGGGCGTATTTGATAGTTCTTCTTTCCGACTAATCCCAGAAAAACCAAATGTTGGTGCAAATATGAGAGTAACTGGAGATAATTTTGCAGCAAATCATAAACTTGACTTCTACATAGGTACCAAAAAGATTCAATCCTTTGAAACAGACGGAAATGGTCACTTTATGTTTACGAGTTCTGTTCCTAAAGATGAAAAAGCTGACAGAGTAGATTTCAAAATAGTGGATTCTGAGGGAAACGAAAAAGCAATCAGTCTTAGACTTGGAGCAGAAACTGGAATTACAACCCAAGAAAATATATCTCTTACCATAGTTGGTATACCTTCTGTTGTATATAGAGGAGAGGCATTAAAAATTACTGGAACAGGTCCTCCTGGAAAAACTGTTACAGCTACAGTAAAAGACGAGAATGATAAAATAATTACAACACTTGCAGTTGAGATAGGTCTTGATGGTAAATGGGTGTATGAGGGAGTAGTTGCAGCAGATGCACCTTTAGGAAAACGATCTTCTGAAATTACTGATGGAGTTAACACTCTTGTAAGAACTTGGACTGTAGAATCGTCAAAAAAAATTGAAATTATTCCAACCAAACAAAAATTTGATCCTGGTGAAACAATAATTTTTAACGGTACTGCAAAGCCAAATGAACAATTAGAAGTTGTTATAGAAGATCCTCAAGGTACTGAAGTTTACTCAAAGTTTTTGAACATAGATTCCTCAGGTATTGTGAATATAGAATTCCCAACTATCCAATCATCTATTGAGGGTACATACGTATTATTTGCTTCCCAAGGTGATGATATTGATATTATTACAGTTGGTTTGGGAGAACTTCCAGAGGAGAAGCTTATCGTCAAACCCGATAAACTCAACTATTCAACATCAGAGAAGGCATTATTAGAAATAAAAGGTCCACCATCTGCTACAGTTTCATTATTGATAGTTGATCCCTCTGATAAGAACAAGTTTTCAGATACTATAATTTTGGGACCTGATGGTCAAACACATTATGAATTAGATTTGAAAGGATATGGTTCTGGGGTGTATACTGCAGTTCTTAGTAGAGCAAACTCACAGACATCAGAGGTTTTCTCTGTTGGACTTCAAACTGGTTCTGGTGAAATAAATGCAAAAACAACAAAAACGACTTATCAACCAGGAGAGTCAATTTTGATACTTGGAAATTCGGCTCAAAATATGCTCTTAACAATAGAACTAATGGATCCAGATGGAAAAGTTGTCAAAACCAAGGATTCCTTTACTAACAAAGATGGAATTTTCTCAACAGATTCGTTTAGAGTTCCTTTAGACGCTAAGGATGGAACATGGACAGTTCATGTAAAAAGTGGGCCTAACTTTGATGATGTTAAGATATCTGTTCAAAAGAGTGTAGAAGAAGGAATGACCATCTATGTTGATAGTGTTGTACCGTCAACTGGAGGAAAAATTATTACACTTAAGGGCTATGGCGCCGCCGTTTCCCAGCTAGTCATTATTACAGTTTTTTCAGAAAATGATGAAGAGATTACAGAGTTAACTATTGTTTCAACAAAAGTGGGAGATTTTTCAACCATTTGGGTTGCTGACAAGACAGTTGCCCCAGGAACATACACTATCAAAGCTGTAGATGCGCATGATGAAGCCGAAACCACATTACTTTTAAAATAATCATCTCTATCCGAAACGATTTTTATTCTACATAAATAGAAACAAAAAGATGAATCTAAAAGAAAAAATTGATGAGTATCCAAATTTTCCTAAAAAAGGCATTTTGTTTAGAGATTTCAGTCCAATACTAAGAGATCCCTCAGCAATCTCGTATGTTGTCGATGAATTTTCAAAGTATTTTCATACAAAAGATTTTGATATTTTTGCAGGTATTGAATCGAGAGGGTTTCTTTTTGCTTGTGCCATGGCCTTACATTATAAAAAAGGAATGGTAATGATTCGAAAAAAAGGGAAATTGCCAGGTAAAACAGAAAAAATATCCTACAAGATAGAATATGGGAGTGATACAATCGAGATTCAGAAACATTCGTTAAAAAAAGGGCAACGAGTTGTGATATGCGATGATCTTTTGGCTACAGGCGGAACCGCAAAGGCATCTGCAAAGCTAATTGAAAAAATGGGGGCAAAAGTAGCTGGTTTTGCATTCATCATAGAGTTAGTAAATCTGGGTGGTATGAAAGGAATTAACAAATACAACTGTAAATCGTTGGTGAAGTACTAATGAAAAACCAAGCAGAAATTGGGATTTTCGGTGGAACTGGGATATATGATTCTGGTTTACTCCAAGATGCAAATGAAATTTCAATCGACACACCATATGGGAAACCTTCTGACACTATTACAATTGGAAATTTCAAAGATAGAAAAATTGCCTTTATGCCAAGACATGGAAAAAAACACACCATACCTCCCCATATGATAAATTATAAGGCAAATATCTGGGCGTTTAAGGAACTAGGAATTAAACGAATTATTGCTCCCTCTGCTGTTGGAAGTCTAAAAGAAGAGTTTGCACCAGGGCATTTTGCATTACCTTCACAGTTTTTGGATTTTACCAAGTCTCGTGATGGATCTTTTTCAGAAAATGGTCGTGTGATTCACATCTCAGTGGCCGATCCTTTTTGTCCTGAACTTCAAGAAATAATTCTAAAGGTGGCACAAAACAAAAAAATTACAATGCACAAAGATTGTACTTATGTCTGTATTGAAGGACCAAGGTTTTCAACAAAAGCTGAATCAAAGTTCTTCAGAACAACAAATGCAGATATTATAGATATGACACTGGTTATAGAGTGTCAATTATCCAGAGAAGCACAAATTTGTTATGTTTCAATATCTAGTATAACTGATTATGATGTATGGGCAGAGAAACCTGTGACGGCAAAAGAAGTATTAGAAACTTTATCAAAAAACGTAGCGTTAACAAAGAATTTGCTTACTTCTATTATAGATATGATTCCAAAAACAAGAAAATGTCATTGTGAAAAGGCCTTATCTGAAGCAGAATTTTAATCATCAACAAAAGTATCTCTTTTTAATCCCTTTGGGAGGGATAAATTTCCTTGTAGTAAATTTTTTTGAAGAGTCATTATTACATCTTCTACATCATACCCTAACTTTTCAAGAGATTTTTCAGTAGTTTTTGAAAGCTTAACTCCTATGTTTTGACCTCCAATTCTTCCAAATGCAATTGCAGTAAATTTAAACAAGTTATTTTCAATCTCAAACTTACCAATAATTTTAGCAGCCATTTGGCTTCCATTAATGTTACTGATGTTAACCTTAATGTCCATTCTTAAACCTAAATTTCAACAGCTCTACCAATGTGATCATCAATTAAAAAACTCCAATGGTGATCATCTTCAATTTTAAAATTTTTGACTTTTAATTCTATGATTTTCTCATCAACTGTTTCAAAATTGATTGTTCCACTTTCTTTGATTTTGGTTAATTTCCATTTGTCTTTTCCTGTTTGAAATTTACTTACAATAACACACCACTTTTCATCAGGTTCAATTTTAGGCATCCCAACAATTTCAGTAATTGAATCAATGCCTAGCTGTTTTTCTTCACAAAATTTTTTTTTGCAAAGTCCACATCTCCAAACATCAACTGATCCAATTGTTCGCTCATTGAGATTAATGTTTATCGCGCCAAAATACACAGGTTGGTGTTTACATGTTTCAGAATTTATTTTCACGATTTTCTCCTCAACTTTTGTTATATTTAGTCCTTGCATCTTCGTAAGGTTTCTCTAATGCAATTCCAATATTATCAACGGTTACATTACGTTTGAATTCAATTTTTTCTTTTTCACACATTCTTCTATACATATTTACAGCAGTAAATCGAGGATGCATAGCTTCAAATTCATTTTTAGAAATTTCGATTAAACTCCCAAGTTCGACAAGTTGTTTAGCAACAGATAGCGCTTCATTAGGGGTAATTCCAAGTTTGTTACCGATTTTTTCCGCTCCCATTTTACCTTCTATTACAATCAAAAGAAACACCTTAGCTTGAATACTTTTAAGTTTGATTATTGAAATCAAATCTCTTTCTATTTTGGAAATATCCATAAAGATCAAATTTATTTGATGTATTAAAAGTTCAATTTCTTTCCTATTCTCTTTTAACGAAAATTTTTTTTGAAAACTTAAATGAGAATCCCATAGCAAGAAAGTGAATTATTGTAGCCAATATAGCTGCTAAAATTATATCATTTAAGATATACCATCCAATAAAAAAAGATGATAATGATGGAATTGTTATAAAGATTGCAATAATTGTTCCTTTCACAAAAATATCATTTGACAAGGTTTTACTCTCTTTCAATTACTTTTCCAAGTAATTGTGGTAATAAATATCAAAAATACTTTATATTTGGTAAAAAGAAGTTTTCATAATTGGCAAGTTATAAAGGAGCATATTCAAATGAGCAATCTCTAAACTATGTTATCCCCATCATGGTAATGCTTTTTCTGGGAATTGTTTACATTTTGTCCCAACGTTCAGGTCTAGGTTTTATTAGTTTTATCTTAATAGGTGCTGCATCTGTTACTATGATTTATTGGGTAGTTGTACTCAAAAAAATGACAAAAGATCAAAAACCAAAGTATGCTGCACGTGAGCAAGAAACTAAAAGTTGGGTGTATGATCTTATCAAAGGAGATGAAGAAATTATTTTTGTCTCGGAAGTACCTGGTCCCGAAGATAAAGTAATGGTTAGATTAATTGATGGAATACTTTACATTCGTGGCTCTAGTAATTTTTCAAAAGAGGTTCCAATTGAAGGTTCAAATGATATGAAGATTACTGACTTCAAATATAGAAACGGAGTCCTTACTCTTCGAATAAAAAAGCTATAGGCTCTTTGCTAACTCTGGTTTTTCTGGAAGATATTTATCAGTAATATTTGTTAATCCGTATTTTGAAAAAGCTTCAAGTTCTGCTTTTCGTTTTAGTTTTAGGAAAATTTCAAGCTGTTTTTTCCAATTTCCTTCTTGATATCTAGGATCTTTTTGTAAATCAGAAATTCTTTTGATGTCTGATTCGGTCATTGGAATAGTAGGCAGTTTGTATTTTTCTATATCAGATGCCCATACACCAAGCCATTTGGCATCAGGAACGGTAAGCTCTCTAAGATGAGCAGCATTTGCTGATCCTGATTTAATTACCATTGCTATGTGTTCTCCATAAACATCTCCGTCAGTTAAAATTACTACAGGTAAGCCCATTTCATCATGTAATCTTTTTAGTAAATATCTTGTAGACCTAGGTGCTTGTCCCGCAGTATCAACAATTATTGCTTTGAATTTTTTGTCTACCTTTTCTTCTACAAATCTGGTAAATAATCCACCTTTTTCTATAGCAATAACTAGTTCTGCACTAGTATCAACAAGTTCACAACTGCTCAAACTGGGGCCAATCAGATAACCATCAGGATGATCTGAAAGGTTTGATCTTTTTCCTTCATATCCTGGAACTGTATACTCTATTGTAAGATCACCAAAAACACTACTTCTTTCTTCAGGAAAAATATGTAGATCTTCACGTGGTCTAGTTAAAACAGCTTCTAAATCTACAATAATATTATCTGATTCAGGCTGATCTTCAAAATCAACTGCAAACGCTTGCGACGAATAATAAATATCTCGAAGTGTGGATGATTTTTTTTCATTAACTAATCGGTTTGCAAAAAATGCTAACCACATTAACTGGGTAAATGAGCGAAGTTGTGACATATTTCGAGAGCTTCTAAGACTTGCATTAGAACCAAGTATGTATTGTCGTAATTTTGTATCATATACTATGTTACTTACTGATCTGCTCGGAACAGAAAATGAAGGAAACTTTCCTTTTTCTAGATCCTCATAAATTTCAGTTCCTTTATTTTTTAAAAGTTGAGCTAGAGATTTCCTTCTTTCTTCTGTAGATTTTTTTGGTTGAGTTTTAGGTTTCGGCTTCAATTGATACTGCCTCCTTTAACATTTTTTTATAATCTGGTTCCTTTTTTTTCCCTGCAAGCTCAGTACAAAACTGGGCAACAAGTGGAAGATATTTTAAATAAAGATTTGCTCTCTTTTTTTCCATCTCAGCTAGCCCTCTTTTCGACATATACGAAGCTAGTTTTCTGCACAAAAACTGTAATGCAAGTCTTAATTCTCGTTCAATTTCAGGTCTGTCTGAAACATTTTCTTTACCTACTGTTTTGTATGGAATTCTTGTAGAACAAATGTGAGAGACTATCACCAGAGGGGGATCTCCCTTAACTTTGTATCTACTCCAATCAATTTCTCCTACTACTTTTAACACTACATCACTTCCTTCATCATAAAGTAATGGAATTCTATTAGCAAATCGATATACTTTTGTCCCGCCAGCTGGAATTGCACCTCCATACGCAATTCCCATTTCAACTACAAATGGAAAACCAGAATATGCTGATGCCCCACGTTGTATTACAGAAATAAAATCAGGATTAAAAAATGCCTTCATTCCTTTTTCTAATGGTTCAGCTCCAAGTGGAGCAAGACAACTTGGATCAGGTGATAGAAAGGTGGGAAATTTTTGTAAAGAATCACTTAGTTTTACTAGTTCTTCATTAGTCATAGTTCCAATCCGTTTTTCTGGTTTAAATCCAGCAAATTCTGCAAATTTTTCTGCAGTTGTTCTACCAACTCTTTGAAATCTTTTTGTCAAAAAAGATACTAATGTTTCACCTTGTACAGTGTTTGTAAGCTGTTTGTAGTAATCACTTTCAGGATCCATATCAATTGTAAAAGATTTTGATTCCCCAAAATCCCAGAAGGTAAGTTTTTTTCGTGAAACATCAATGTCATCCATACGAATTTTACTTAATTTGTCAAAATCCATTTTAAGAAATGACATAACAGCAATTACAACTCTAACATTACGTGTCAAAGATGACCAACGTCTTTTTGCTTGAGCCATAATTTCAGTATAGTTTAGATCCTTTTTTCTTAATCCTAATTCTGTTTTCACCTTTTCAATTGTATTATTGTCAACAGTTGGAATAGAAAACATTGAATCACCAATCATTCTTTTGATTGTTTCAACATCTACACCATATGGATGTGGACTAATGATTGTAGGAGCTGGAGGCATAGATCTTATAATTTTTGTATAACGGAATTTTTCTCCTTTAGGATCATCAAAAGTGACGGTTGCATAAGGGGTGATAAGTGATGTTTGATATACATAATCACGAATTTTTGAACCAGCTTTTGCATAATCTCCTTCTAAACAAATGCTAATTGAAAGACCAGTTTTTGAAGTATCCTTGGTTTCGTGTTTTAATATTATTGGTTTGTTTTTTTGTATGTCTAAAATCAATTCAAATTCATCTTGAGTTTTTCCATCAGTAGAGCTTTTTACATGAACTGGTTTATTTGTGGTAATTTGACCATAAAGGATTGCCATTGTTGCGCCCAGTCCAAACATTCCTCTTGCTTGTTTTAACCCAAACTTTGAACCATATAGAACGGTTCCAAAAGCTAAAGGAACATGTTTAGATTCTATTCCAGGACCATTATCTTTTACAGATAATATGTATGGTTTTGGATCAGGCTTTTCTGGATCTACTGCTTTTATAGATAAATGTACATCAGGAAGTATTCCTTGTTGATCACATGCATCAAGAGCATTTTCTACAAACTCTCTTACAGCAGTATAAAGTGATCTTGTTGGATTGCTAAATCCTGCTAAATCACGATTTCTATAAAAAAATTCACTTGGAGAAATTTGATCAAATGTTCCTTTAGAAGACATCTTGATTCTCCCATAATTTTAATTTCTCTAGCTTATCTTTTCTTCTAGCAGTTTCAAGTTTATTGTAAACTGAACCATGCATACTCCCACGAGAAAGAGAAGAAATTGCATTTATTGCAGTTTTTAGTTGCGTAGATGAACCAATAATTCCAACAGTCCTACCATAGACTGAGATTTTAGTACCAGTTAGATTTTCCATGTTTGTCCTCGCCTTACCCCCTTCTCCAATAATTCTCCCTTTTATCCTTTCAACTTGTGCAGATGATTTTCCTACAAACTCCCTCAAATCTATTACATGTAACGCATTTTCACCTTTTAGTAACATCATTGCAGTAGCTGGTGAGAAACCTCTTCCAATTGCCATGACAACTTCCATCGCCTTAAAGGGTTGTATATCATCAATTTTTCCCTGTCCACTTATCAGAATTTCTCCTGTATCACCATTAATTTCTAATTTTACGTAGCAAGCTTTTTCAATTTTTGACTTTGTCTGTCCAGATTTACCAATAAGTACACCTATCCTATCTTCTGGAATTCTAATAATTTTTTCAAAGCTCATTTTGTTACCTTTAGTAGGACATCAACTGGATTATCAACAGTTAGACCTCGCTTTACAAAGAATTTTGTGATATTATTAATGTCTCTTTTAAGAAATTCCATAGCATTAGGGTGACGTAGATCTACTGCAGAACCAAGATCAAAAAGTAGTAAACCATTTTCTGTTTTGAAAATATTATATTCCGAAAAATCCCCATGAACTAGTTTAGCCTCTTTGTATAGTCTTCTAATAAGAGATATTGCAGATTCATAGTCTTGTTGATCTATCTGTGATGTCAATAGAGTTTTTGTAGGAATGCCATTTTTTCCAATGAAATCCATAACAAGAATATTTTTAGTAACATGAATTGGCCTTACAACAGGAAGACCTTTTTCATAGCAAAGTGATAAATTTCTAAATTCTTTTTGTGCCCAAAGATAGACTAGGTTTTTTGTACCTTTTTTTATTCGGGAAAAACGTGGATCGCCAGCAAGATAAGGGGCACGTTTTTTGAAATTTGCGGTACTAACAAGATATACCTTTAGTGCTATATCCTTTTTATTTTCACCAACTGCCCAAAATACGACAGACTCTTTTCCTGCTTTAACAACTCCATTGACATATGATATAATTTTAGATTTGATCAAATTATACAATTCCATAACTGTTGGTTTATCTAAAACTTCGTTGATTACCTTATTTTGTTTAAAACCATCAAAGGGTTTTGTTCGTTTTAATTTTTGAGATAGTTTATTTTCAATTCTAGATTCTAACTTATTATCTAATTCATCAGAAAACATACTTCAATTCTTACCAAGTAAAATTAATTTTCTTCATGTTAGAAATCCTTTGGAATATGATTATTTTCTTTAAGCCAGTCTACTTGTGGTAAAGTAAATCTCCATAATATATCGCCTCTTTCACTTTCTTTGAAATCCCAAGGAGCAATTATTACAATATCATTATCACGAATCCAAATTTTACGTTTTAATTTTCCTCTAATTCTTCCTCTTCGAGTAATACCATCAGAACATTTTACTACGAGGTTTTCACCTCCAAGCATTTTTAATACTCTTCCAAAAAGTTCGCCTTGTTCAGGTAAACGAATTGTTTTTAGTTCGCTTTCACTTTTAACTTGACGTTTT
>Ga0075301_1000056_pt1 | contig 20265 bp, 19 predicted proteins | sample Browns_TuleA_D1_FD_120053 | JGI IMG/M metagenome (GOLD analysis project Ga0075301, IMG submission 120053) | Natural and restored wetland microbial communities from the San Francisco Bay, California, USA, that impact long-term carbon... | ecosystem: Environmental > Terrestrial > Soil > Wetlands ... | reverse complement strand
TGTAGCTTCTCCAGTAACAAATTTTTTACCTTTAACTTCTTGTACCCAAAATTTTTTCCAAATAAATGGAAAGCAAACTTTGTACCACGATATTCCTCTATCATAATAACGATCAAAAAAATGAATTTGTTTTGTAAGAGATTTTCCTACACAAGGATGCTGCATTAAATAATCATATAGTGATGAAGTACCACACTTAGCAGCACCTATTATTAGAAAATCAGGTAGTGTGTGTAAGAATTGTGTTGCTTTACAATAATTTCTATAAAGATTTCTAATAAAAGAATATAATTTTATATATTTCATAACTTTAGTTCTTATTAATTGTCTAGTTGTCAAGTTAAAGTGAGAGTAAGATAGTTCATTATGATTACTTTTAGTAAAATTTCTAGTGCATTTAACAATCGCATATGAATAAACACTTGTGAAATTAAAATATTTAGACCATACTAAGGTCTTTAAATTTTTAGATTTAATTGATTTAAATCCATGTTCCGCTAATTTTTTTTCTAATTGTTTTGAGCTAAATTTGTTTGGATAATATCCATCAGGATCACGAGCTAGTGCTCTAAGATTCATTATGGTAATAACAGCAACTCCATTATGTTTGGTAACTCGATACATTTCATTAAGAAATTTGTCAATATTATCTACATATGGAATTACTGAATAACTACTGATAAAATCAAACGTATCATCTTTAAATGGTAAATTTTCTCCACTACCAAAACAATCTGGTTTTTCTTTTATATTTTTCATTTGACCAGAAGGAATATCTATTCCAATGTATCTACAGTTAAAGAACTCTTTGTATGGTTTTTTCCCACAGCCAATATCTAAACCTAGTTTTTTATTTCTAGAATAATAATCAGTAAGATAAGTCGTAAACCAGTGTCGCGCCATTAATCATCACATTTTAGAAAAATTATTTCTCCTTAATTACTAGTTCATTCCAAATTGCTTTAAACAATAATTTTGTTCTTCGGTCTATTAGATAAGTTGTACATAGATATCCTACAATTCCAATAATTCCAAACATTAGTACTGATGGAAAGAATTCGAAGATGCTATTTTTATATTCTAAGTTTTCTTCCATGATCAATCCAGTTAAACCAAAAATTCCTATGCTTGCAAGTAAATATTTAAACATGCTTTTTGTATCAATTTTTAATGTAAATGATTTTTTTACTAGACGTATAATGTAAACAGAAAGTGGTATTTCAACTGCCAAATAAATTACCACCCAATATAATACAAGATCCAAAGTAGATTCTGTTTTAGGTGATAAAATGAATAACAAGAAGGCTAAAACACCTATGTAAATTCCATGACGAATAAGATCAAGTGTTGGATACCAGAATAACTTGCTTTTTACATAATCTCTAAAAGTTGATCGGGGGTTTTTATCAATAGTTTCCATGCCCAAAATTGCTTCAAAGAGCATCCGGTTTAATGTATTAAGAAACATTCTGATGCTAATAAAAATAACAAATGGGGCAGCTTCCAGATAAATAGGATTTAAGGCAAACATGCCAGGCTTTGCAAAAGTAATCGAAAATGCTGTTAATGGAAATGCAAAGTAAAATAACTTTATTAGATTTTCTTCCAAGAACTCTTGCTTTCTAGTTTCTAATAATTTAGGGTATAATCCTTTGGAGAATGCTCTGACATTATTTACCAACATACCAATCGATCTTGCGGCAGAATAATACGCCACACCAACTACAGAGCCGGTAATGATTGAAAATATTACTACATCAGATAAATGAAGTAATGCGGGAAGGTGTCTATAAGTTGGTAACCAAAATAACCTAATCCATTTTAATAAATATTCTTTTTGAAAGTGTGATCGTAATTGCTCTTTTGCATAAAATGCTAGAATACAAATGCTTGTAAGATAAGCTATACACGATGCCAAAATCGCACCTTCTACACCAAACTTGAAAAAATAAATAAATAATAAGACAGCAGGTATCTTTACCAACTCAAATGCAAGTATTCCATAACTTGTGGCTTGAGGTTTTTGGCCCAAATTTATTGCCGTTAAGGTTTCATTAAATATCATCACTGGAACAAGAATTACAGCAAATAGAATAATATTCAAATCTGCATCTGATTCTGTTGCAGTAAAAAAAGCAACAATAAGATAAATAATAATAGCTGGTATAGTAATCAGACTGCTAGCAAAAATCGAAGTTTTAGCAGGTCGTTCACCTCTGGCTACTTCTCGTGTTATCCAATAGCTTATGATTGGATTAATTACCGCAGCATAAATTATAATTCCGTTTATCAATCCCCATGTTCCAAATTCTTCAGCAGATAAATTTCGAGTTACAATAATTACAAAAACTAATCCAGTAATAATACTAACAAGGTTTATTCCAAACGAAACAAGACCAGAATATGTAACTCTAATTCCAACCAAAATTGACACATCATTTAATATTCAATATATTGTTGGTATTTTCTTACAGAGATTGAAAATTGTGGTAATTGCATCAGAATAGTGCAGGATTGAAACATAATAAGTAATCTTGTCTACAAATTTTGATGTTTATTCAATACTTCATTTTATCAATTAAGAATATGAAAAGTGTTCGAATAATTGATATGATCAATTATATAATTTACTAGTAGTGTTTTTAATCATGAAGAAAAATAAAATGAGAGCAGTTAGGAGAGCATTAGCATTCATTAATCGATATCGTCGTAAATATGGAATTGGAACTGCATTTAGAGTTCTAAGACATTATAGTTATCGTGCTATAAAAAATCATCATATAAATCCAAATGAATCTATGATAACTGTTAATGGATGTAAAATGATAATGATTCCAAATGATCCTGGTATTTCTACCGAATTATTAATATTCAAATCACACGAACCGCTTAATACAAAAATTATTTCCAAGATATTAAAAAAAGGAATGACTTGTATAGATATAGGTGGCAATATAGGATACTATGTTTTATTGGAACGTCAATTAGTGGGGGATAAGGGTAAAATCATTGCAATTGAACCACTAGAACGAAATTTTCAGTACCTAAAAAAAAATATTCAACTTCAAAATTATGAAAATATTTTGGTTTTCAATTTTGCGTGTGGTGATAAAGATGGGAAAGCACCATTCTTTATTAACAAAAAATCAAACGGCTGTAAGGTTATTGCAGAGGGTGAAATACCTCCGGATTCGTCACTTGGAACATTAACCGAAGTTTCTGTAAAAATGTTGGATACAATAGTTGAAGAATTAAAACTTGATAGTGTTGATTTTATAAGAATGGATGCTGAAGGATATGAACTACATATTCTTAGAGGCTTAAAAAAGACATTAAATAAATTTAAACCTATTATTTCACTTGAATTACATAAAAGACAGCTTGGAATTGAAGGAACAAAAGAATTTTTTAAATTAATGAAAGACCTTGATTATGAAGTTGAATCATATGTTCCGCGTGAGCTCGATATTCCTTTAATTGGAACAATGAAGGATGTTAAAAAAACCACTATTGATCAGCTTTTAGAAATGATTGAGGATGGAAAAGTTGGAAGTTATCTAATGCTCAATCTTATTAATCACTCTAAAAGTGATCAGTAAAAATAAAACCAAATCCCTACTGAAATGTTAATTAGATATTTGTAACTTCTAATTGTTATAATGTTTTAAGAAGAGTAATTGATGAAATTTTTACTGATAAATCATTTTATTGAAGATGATTTTAATATTGTCCTTTTGATTTTCCCTTTTATTGCTGTAAGTAAGAATTTTGTTCCTTGTTTTCTCCATAGATATAATGCTACCTTTACTAATCGCGAAAACTTGTTATGCCGAATTTTGTATTGTGTAGAATTTGTGTGTAAATAACCCATTCTGGACATGTATTTTTCTAAAAACTTTTTTGATTTATCCAAATCATCAAAAGTTAGTGGGGTTATTTCAGTTATACCAAGTTCAGTAGCAAGATCACTTAGCTTCTTTTTATATTCGTCAGAAATTTTTTTCTGGTGAAAAATTGCGTGATAAAATAAAGTATAGAAATAATCTTCCTTAGAGGGTACATAAAATCCATTATACAAAATTCTTCTTTTTAGTATGTCTTTTGACCATTTTTCATCAAAGTTATTATCTCCTGGATGTTCAAAATCAATCGGTATTGTTTTGTTACCTATCTTAACGAGTGGAGAGAATATATCATTAAAAGGAGATTTTCCTCCATTTGTAATGTATGGTATTCGTAAAAAATCATCTGTTAGAATATCAATATCATGATGTTCATAGTTGAAAAAATTTTCTGGCAGATCTTCAAAATTTCTTAAAATTACATAATTCATTATAGAATTTAAGACGTAAAGAAGTTGTTTCATATCTTTCCATCCATCTTGACCTATCAAATCTAACTCTAGTTTCTTGATTGAGCCATCCCATTTTTTGGAAATCTCTTTTGTTAAATCGTAGGTGTTTTTTCCTAATAATAAGGTTAGATCATCATTTGTTTCTTTATCAGTAACACTACTATGGATAGCATATCCTGTGCCGGTCAGTTTTCTGTATATTTTCTTATTATCATATAGGTTGATATTTACCAATTCCATTCCGTTAGAGGTTCTTCTTTTTGCAAATTTTGGATGTGGATCAGAAATTATTACTAGTAAAAATGGACCTATACCACAATTGGTAGTTTTTTTGAAAGCATCACCTAATTTAGGTCCATAAAATCTTTTCATATTATTTACAAAATTTTTTTTGCTCCATGTAATCTCAAAAACATCTCTTATAATGAATTTTTTTTTTAATTCCTCAAAAAGAAATTTTTCTTTACTACGCGCACTTTCCCAAATAACAAATATGTAAAACCTTGAATTCATCCTTCTCACTTTATTTAATCAAATCCCTAACTAGAACTATTTATACCATCAAATAGAAAAAAATATGCCAAGAATCAATTTTTTACTAATTACAAATATTTGATTATGATTACTGTGTTTGAAGCAATTTTAATCGTATTAAATAGAAAAATAGTTAAGAAGACTATCAAAGAGGTAAAGAAATGAAACTTTGTATTTTTCCAAATGATTCATTGAAATCCTACTATGAGAAAGGAGAAATTAAAGACAGATATTTTAATCCAAAAAATTTTTTTGATGAAATCCATGTAATTTCGTTATTTGATAATGAAATAGAGGCAGAAAAAGTTCAAAATTTAGCAGGAAATGCTCTTCTAAAAATTCACAAGCTAGGAAAAGCTAATCTTTCTAATTATAAATCGTATGAAAATAAAGTGATCTCGATAGTTTCAGAAATCAAACCTTCATTAATACGAACATTTAATCCACGAATTCAAGGATGGCTTGCAAACAAAGCTGCAAAAAAACTAAAAATTCCCATAGTAGTTTCACTGCACACTAATTATGATCAACAAAGAAATCTTGCTAAAAAGAAAGGGAACTTTTTTCGATTTCTAAAACTTTCTTATGCATCCAGAAAACTAGAGAGATTTACTTTAACAAATGCTGATGCTGTTATTTGCGTTTATGAGTACATTGTTCCATATGCAAAAAAAATGGGTGCAAGCAATATTTTAGTAATATACAATAAAGTTGATTTAGATAAATTTTCTTCAAAATCACCAAAAAAATTTGTTTCAAATAAACCAACAATCATTTCTGTAGGGAGATTAATTGATCAAAAAAATCACAAATATATAATTAAAGCAATGAAAAATTTAGATGCTAAATTATTAATAATTGGAGATGGTCCTAATTTTGAAGCATTAAATAATCTTATTCAATCGTTAGATATAGCTAACAAAGTAGAATTGATTAAAAGAATTCCTAACGATCAATTACCTCAATATTATACATCCTGTGATTTGTATGTTCAACCAATGGAAAATTTAGATGGTATACCAATTCCTGTTCTTGAAGCAATGGCTTGTGGACTCCCAGTTGTAATGTCCAAGCATTCTAAAGAATATTCAGAAATTATTGATAAGGCAGTAATGTTTACTGAAAATAATCCTGAAAGTTTTTTCAATTCTTTTAAAATGATTTTAACTAATTCAGAATTTAAAGAAGAATTAAAACAAAAGTCTTTGAGCATTATTAATGAAATAGGAGGAGAAAAAATGGAAGAAAAAGAATTATCATTATACAGAAAATTAATAGATAAGATTGATTCATAAGTTCTTTAGTTCCTGAGCTAAAATACAAATAGTTAAAAATTAAATCAAAATTAGAGTAGCGAATACAAATGCAAAAAACATTAGATGCAGTAAAATCAAAATCGTTTTCTATTGAAGTATTTGGTTTGGGTTATGTGGGATTTCCTTTAGCCGTTAGATTAGCTACTGAAGGATTCAAAGTAAGGGGAATTGATATCAATACACAAAGAATTGAAAGATTAAAAAATAATGAACTTATGGATTCTGAGCTCCATTTAAAAAATGAATACATGCATTGTTGTAATAACAAAAATCTTGAATTAGCAACAAGTCCTATAAAATCCAAAGATCCAAAGATTGGAATAATATCGGTTCATACTCCAATACCAGATGAGAACACTCCTTCAAATAAATTTGTCAAAGAAGCGTTAGAAAATTTCCTTGCAACTTCAAAAGCTTGTGACGTTATTATTCTTGAAAGTAGTGTAGGCGGTGGAACTACAGAAGAAATGGAAAAAATTGTTGAATCAAAGGGGTATAAAATAGGTCAGGAGTATGGATTTTGTTTTTGTCCTGAAAGAATTGATCCTCAAAACAAAAAATGGCAGCTTGAAAATATACCCAGAATAATTTATTGTTCAGACGATATCACTTTTAAAATTGCAGAAAAGATCTACAAAAGCGTGAATAAAGCTCATTTACTTAGAGTTGAATCCCCAAAAATTGCTGAAGTTGTCAAATCGTATGAAAATGCATTTAGACTGGTAAATATTTCCCTTGTAAATGAATTAGCAATTCTATGTGACAAGTTAGGAATTAACGTAATTGATGTCATTAAGGCAGCTGCTACAAAACCATTTGGCTTTATGCCATTTTATCCTGGTGCTGGGGCTGGAGGACATTGTATTCCTAAAGATCCAAGATTCTTGCTAGATGCGGCAAAAAAATTTGGGATAAAATTTTCAACAATTGAAAATGCGCTTCAAATTAATTTTGAAATTCCAAAATATATTTGTGATTCAATAGAAAGAACATTAGAAAAATTGAATCTTGAAAAATCTGTTTTAGTTTGTGGATTAACCTACAAACAGGATGTAGAAGACATGCGTGATTCTCCAGGATTTAAACTACTTGGTGAATTTAAAAAAAGAAATTTTAAGGTTTTAGCATATGATCCATATTTCAAAAAAGAATTACTTTCAAAATATCTTAAAGAAAATAACCTTGAAAGTTTGGATTTTGAGAACAAAAAGGATCTTAATGATAATGATTTACAGAATATTAGTTGTTTATGTATAGTTCAACATCATACAAAAACAAAATTTAGGCTAAGAGAAGTTTATGAAAAATCTCTTATACCATTTATTTATGACTGTCAAAGTCAATTTGAGAAAAAAGATAATTCAAAAACATTGCTTGATTCACTTGGAAGTTAATTTGTACAAAAGAGTTCAATAAAGATTTGAAATGGACTTATCAAAGTTAATTTTTCCATAATTCTCAAACCAATAAAGTGCTTGTATTGCAAATAAAGAACCCCACGAGTTTAGTTTTTCTCGTTTTTTCCAACTAAACATTGATTTGTAAAATTCTTCATAGAATCCCCCGTTTACTTTTTGAGTAGAATCATTGGCCTGTAAACTAATCATAAATGAATGAAGTTTTAAGACATTTTTTATGTATTTATTATTATTATGAAATTTATCCAAAAGGATCATCAACCGAATTATTTGTGCTATTGGATAAACTGCTTTTGATTTATATTTTGAATTAAACCATAATTCAATACTTCCATCATTTCTAATTTGGTTCACACACCAATCTAAGGCTTTTTCAATACTTTGCAAGTACTTTTCATTTTTAGTTACGCTAAAGATGTAAAATAGTCCTTCCAATGCATAAGACATTGTATGCAAGTTAATTGTTTTTACATTTTCATGTAGAGAAAAACTTCCATCTTGATTTTGAAATCTGTAGTATGTATTACAAATCTTAATTGCAGAATCTAAGTAACTCTTGTCTTTTGTTATTTGATAAAGTTGTACAAATGGAATAGAGGTTTTGATGTGTAAACAACCCCATTTCGTATACCATACTACATCGCTTTCTCTGAATTCATTTGATTTGAGTTCCATAAATGGGAGAATGGTTCCTTGAATAGTGATTGCTTCCTTCAACCATTCGACAAGTTTTTTGGCATAATCTAGGAATCGGTCATCTTTAGTTAATTCATAACAATCCAGCAATCCTTTAGCACATATAGCTGTATCAAAAGAATATGCTAAATATTTTCTAGATTCATTTTCATCATCTAATCCTTGAATAATTGCATCGTATTTTTCAAATATTCCTATTATCCAGTTAGATGATGCTTTTGCCAATTTGATGTATTGATCATTTTTCTCAAGTTGATGTAAGAAACAAAATGTACTTACAGCATAACCTGTAATTTCTGGATAGAGGAATCCAAATTTTTCATTTTTTTTATCAAAGAAAGAATGAACTGCACCGTAATTTTCATTATTAGGACTAGAGATAACTAAACCAGAGTTTAAAATCCAGTTCTTTACATTTTCATAAGATGTAGACAAGTTCTTAGCATAACATTTTAGTGCTTCAATAAAAGCTTAAACGTAGTGAATATACTTTTCATGGTATTTCGTTTTGCGCCACATAGTGGTGGAGCTGTAATCGTAGCTACCGAGATTGCAAATAATCTAGCAAAATTAGGTCATGAAGTTACTGTTCTTACGCCGGATTTTCCACAATCAGGTCATAGATACGAACCTGAATTGAATTCAAGAGTTAAAGTAATTAGAGTTAAAACTCCATCAGAGTCAAATCTAAAAGTTGCCGCAAGACGTTGTAAACCTAATTTAGAAAAAATGGGTAAGTCATTAGGAAAAAAAGAGAAATTCGATTTTGTTTTAACAATATTTCATCCATTTCATTTAGTACCAAATGCAGCAATATCTTGTGCTAAGGCTCTTGGAATTCCATCTATAATCAAAATAGATGATGCAATTTATGAAAAATCATCTGGTTTAAAAGCTATACAAAGGAAAATTGAAAAAATGATTAGTACTAGCTCTCTTAGAAAGGCATCAAGAGTTTTAGTTTCTAATGAACCAACTAAAGAAATTATGAAATCATATTACAAGGTTGATGAAGAAAAAATATCAATAGTTCCCAATGGTGTAGACATTTCTTTTTTTGAATCTAGGAAAAAAGATCCAATGAAATTAGTTTTTTCTGGAGTCATGTATCATCATAGAGGGTTGGATGTACTTCTAGATTCAGCTCCAGCTGTTATCAAACAAGTTCCAGATGCAAGATTTGTTTTACTTGGTGATGGTCCAGAGATGAAGAGATTAAAAGATATTGTAAAGCAAAATAATTTAGAATCAAACATAGAATTCAAAGGATGGGTAGATAGAAAAGATATTGCTGGCCATCTTTCAAATGCCTCAATTGGAATTGGACCTCTGAAAAGGACCATGGTGACAGAAAATGCACTGCCGATTAAAGTGCTTGAGTATATGGCTTCGTCTTTACCGATTGTGGCCAAAATAGGAACTCTGCCTAGTGATGTGCTAGTAAATAATGAAAATGGCTATTTTGTGGAGAACTCGTCTGAACTAGCTGAAAAGATAATCAAACTACTTCAAAATCCCGAATTAGTTGAAAAGATGGGTAAAAATTCATTTGATATGGTACAAAAATTTTCTTGGGAAAAAATTGTTAAATCAATTGTGAGTATCTATGAACAGATCTAGAGATATTTTTGTAAGATTCCTATAATTTTTTTAGAAGTATCACCCTTTCCGAACGGAGAATTTCTAGACGAGATAGTTGGGTTGTGAATTGTCTTTTTTATTGCTTTAACAATACCTCTTTTCTCAACACCCACGACTTCTGACATTCCAGCTGCAACTGCTTCTGGTCTATCTGTGGTTTTCCTTGTCACTAGAACTTTTTTCCTAATTTTTGATGCTGTTGCCTCTTCTTGTATTCCACCAGAGTCAGTAACAATAAAAGAACAATTCTTCATCAATTCTAGCATTTCAAAATATCCTAAAGAATCTAACAAAAGTACATTTTCAGATTTTAATAATTTTTCATACAAATTAAACTCTTTCAATCGTTTAGTGGTTCTAGGATGTACTGGAAAAATTACATTATGTTTTACTTCTAAAATTCCATTAATTATAGAAACTAGTGTTTTTTCATTATCTACATTCTCTGATCTATGTAATGTCATGAGAATGTAATCATCAACATCAACTGTTAGACTACTTTTCCTTGATGACATTTCAGCATATGTGTTAATTGAATCAATGATTGTATTTCCTGTTAAGAAAATCTTACCATGAACATGTTCTAAGACAAGATTATTTTTTGAGTTTTTTGTTGGAGTAAAAAGATATTCAGATATATGGTCAGTGGCAATTCTATTATGTTCTTCTGGCATTCTCCAGTCAAAACTTCTAAGACCGGCTTCAACGTGACTTATAGGAATTTCTGATTTTAATGATGCAAGTGATGCAGCTAAAACTGTATTAGTATCACCTTGTACAATTACAGTGTCTGGTTTAATTTTCTTAAAAATTTTGGGAAGTTTTGTTATAATTTCGCCGATTTGGGTAGGTGGGTCAGAATGTGAGATTTTTAGAGAATAATCAGGTTTTCGTAATCCAAGCTGTTCAATAAACCTAAGACTCATTTCATAATCATAGTGTTGACCAGTGAAAATGATTTGGGAGTTGTTTTTGTTTAACTTGTTTATTATTGGTGCAAGTTTGATAATTTCTGGTCTGGTTCCTAAAACAATAGCAATTTTCATGGATATCGTTTCGGTTATTAAATAGGTCTTATTATGATTATAGAACCAATTCGTAGATATTCAAGTAAATATTCTCAAACACATAATGGTGAAACAATTAACAGGCTCATATTCATTAATTGATATTATTAAAATATTGTTTAGATTAAAATGAAGATTCTTTTCATAGCACCCAGATATAGTGGAGGAATTGGTGGTCATGCAACTAGAGTTGCTGAAAAACTAAGAGAAAATGGTTTTGATGTTAGACTAATGGATGCACCAAAAATTCCCATCAAAAATCTAAAAAATCCAAGTTTTGCTGTATTGAGTACTTTAAAGGCAATTCTATCTAGGGAAAAATTTGATGTAGTTCATGCTTTTAATGTACCATCAGCTTTTGCAATGCGATATGTTAAAGCCAAAAAGAAAGTTTTGTCTGTACATGGAGTATACTCTGAACAAATAAGCTCCATTCATTCCGATGCAACTTCGTCAGTAGTAAATCTTGTAGAATATAAAATTCTAAAATGGGCTGATAAACTTACAACAAATTCAAGGGTTGTACAAAAAATCTACAAAGAGAAATATGGTTTAGACTTTGAGTATCTTCTTGGACCTATTGATATAGAAAAATTCAAAGAGATTGAATCTGTAAAATCATATACTAATGAAAATCAGGTAATTTACATTGGAAGAGATAGTCCTGAAAAAGGAATTGATATTCTAAAAAGTATTGAAAAACAAATTAAAGGAAAAGTAGTTTATTGTACCAATATTGAATGGAAAAAAGCAATGTCAATTTTAAAATCCTCACACGTTCTAGTTTTACCGTCTCGAATTGAAAGTATACCAAATGTAATTAAAGAGGCATTTTTTCTTAAAGTACCAGTTGTTGCAACTAATGTTGGTGGAATTCCTGAAATTGTGACTCATGGAAAAACAGGTTTACTGGTTCCACCAAATGAACCACAGAGTTTAGCAGATTCAATTAATCATCTATTGGAAGATAAAGAATATGCAAAAGAGCTTGCAGATGCCGCTTATGAATTTCTGATCAATAATTTAACTTGGGATATACTTTTACCAAAATATATTAAATTTTATGAAGATTTGGTAAAGGAATAAAAAATGATTATTTTTCTATCTTTGGAAAAATTTTTTTCAGTCCCTCCTCTAGAGTAGTTTTAGGTTCCCATTTGATTAGACTTTTTGCAAGAGAAATATCTGCCTGACTTTTTTCAATATCTCCTTCTCTTGGTTTCTGATAAATTGGTTTTATTGATAATCCTGATAAATTAATCATAATCTCAGCAAGTTCTCGTACAGAAGTCATCACACCGGTTGCAATGTTGATAAATGCATGTTCAGTTTTACTCTCAAAAGCAAGAATATTTGCTTCTACTACATCATCAACAAATGTAAAATTACGTAATTGGTTTCCGTCTCCATAGATAATTGGGGATTTATGATGGATTAGTTGTTCAATAAATTTTGGAATAACACCGGCATAATTTGGATTCTGACCAATTCCAAACACATTGAAATATCTTAGACCAATCACCTTTACACCGAGTTTTGAGTATTTTTCAGCAAATTGTTCTGCTTCTAATTTTGATTGTCCATATGGATTCAAAGGTTTTTTTGGTGCATCTTCTTTTATTGGAAATTTAATTTGATTACCATAAACACTTGAGCTACTAGCATAAACTACTTTAAAACCAAACTCTTTTGCAAGTTTTAATATATTTTCAGTACCAATTGCATTTACTCTTCTATATTCTTCAGGTTCTTTGAATGATTGAGGAACAGAACCTAGAGCCGCTTGATGAAAAATTCCATCGGTATTTTTTACAACGTTTTTCATTGCATCATAATCTATGATGTCTATTTTTTGAAAATCAATTTTATCTTCTATTTCTTTTAAATTTTCAAGGCTGCCACGACGAAGACTATCTATAACACTAACATTGTGACCTTTCTTGATTAGGCATTTTGTGAGATGACTTCCAATAAAACCAGCTCCCCCAGTTACAATTAGTTTCACAAAATATCTTCTAATGATCGTTACTTTAAGTTTTGATTAGAATTTACACAAAGATCTTTGTAATTCTATGTTAATGCTTGAGATGCTTCATGAAACATCTGACTTTTTGCACAACCCGCTGCAAGTTCATCTCCTGCTCCACGTCGCATTAGACCTCTGTAAAGACCGTCTTCTAGCTTAACGCCTTCTCGTTCTTCCCATTCCTCTACTGTTATAGAATATTTCTTTTGAATTCTATCTCTATACCATTCTGGGATTACATTAAATGCACAGAATGGAACAATTCGAAGATCTGGAGTTAGATAATGTATATCACATCTTTGTAGTCTTTCAAGGTCTTCATTGTATTTGTCTTGAAAGTGCATCATGCCAAGGAATAGTCCTTTAACATGCCATGATCCTACTGACTCAAAGGATCTCTTCATTAGAATGCTTCCAAACATCCTTGCAAGATCTAACCCTGCAGGTTGTTTTTTGGTATCTACAAAACCTTTGAGTTTTCTTACCACTTCAAGCATAGTAAAGTACTTGTTTTTGCCGGAACGAATCTCTTCTGCTTTGTCTTCAAATAATTCTAACATTCCTTGAATATCGCAAAATCTTGGCATAGGTACTAGTTTCTTGGTATCCTCATCTTGAAATACATAGGTTCCAGCACCACATGCAAAATGAATAGATAATTCGTATTTTGGTTTACTTGAAAATGCCTCAATTACGTTTGTAAGTGGCATGCAGCTTGGAACTGGATACCAATCATCTACTGTAACCTGACCGTTAGTTTGCTCTTCAATTCTTTGAATACAGTCAGGAATTGTAATTCTATATTTCTCACGTTCTTGTTTTCCCATTCTTCCAGTCAAGGAGACTGGTTGGAAGTTTACAGCATGAACTACATCCATATTTTTTTGAGCATATCTTATAATTCCTCCTAGTTCATGATCATTAATTGATTTGATAACAGTTGGAACAAATACAACAGTAGATCCAGTTTTTCTACAACTGTCTAACGCATAAGGAATTTCCCAATGATTCTTTGGATTTGTTCTTGCAGTTACACCATCAAAACTGAGATAAAGATTGTTACAACCGGCTAGTCTTACTTCACGTGCAGCCTCTGGATCTAAGGCGTGTCTAATTCCATTGGTATTCATCTGAATATGATCTACACCTTCTTCTTTCATTATTTTGATAACGTCACAAATATCGTCTCTTAGCATTGGTTCACCACCAGTAATCTGCATAGAGTTTCCTGGAATTGGTCTTTCTGCCCTAAGTGTTTTCATCATTGCTCTAACTTGATCATGATCTGGTTCATACATGTACGCTCCTTCAAGACCTTTCTTTACATAGAAGAAACAGTACCAACATGTCAGATCACATCTATTAGTCACAATCATGTTAGCCAGTCCACTGTGAGACAGATGATTTGAACACAGTCCACAGTTGTTAGGGCATGAACATTTGTCAGCCATAATGACGTTAGGTGCATGGGCTCCCTTTCCGTCTACCCAGTAAGTGCTAAATTTCTTATACATATCATATGATCCAAAGTAAAGTTCTTCACACTCACCATGAGTTGGACAAGTCTTTGACATGAAGACTTTACCATCTCTCTCAAAGACTTCTGCATCCAGAATCATATTACAATCTGGGCAAATACTTTGAGTAAATCTAATAGTAGATTTTTTTCCTAACTGTTTAGTAGATTGATTAGCAATCTGAATAAGTGCCATTCCTATCAAATGGCATTTTTCTGATATGGTATATAATGACTTTCATACTTGGCCCCGGGGGATAAAGGAGATACGTTCGTATGGGATTTAAATACCAAAAAATGACGTTTAGATCGCATGAGTATCTCAGATAAAACCCGAAAGTCACTTGATAAGATAGGACTGACAAGCTATGAGATCAGAACTTTTACTTCATTGTTAAAGGGAGGTGAACTTACTGCGTCTGATTTGAGTCAGAAATCTGGAGTACCTTATTCAAAAATTTATGAGGTCTTGGGAACTTTAGAGGAAAAAGGATGGGTTGGTTCAGATGATTCACGCCCCACAAAATATTTTGCAAAATCCCCAGCAACAGCATTGGAAACTACAAAACAAAAACAAGAATTAGAATTTAAGAACAATCAAAATATTATTTTAAATGAATTAATTCCGCTTTATGAAAAAAGCGGTAGTAGTGAACGCCCAGACATATGGGTACTATCTGGGATTGTAAACATTGTCTCAAAGGTATTAGAAATGATAGATTCTTGCAAAAATGAGGTAATGATTGCTGTACCAAGAGCTAGTGAAGATTTAATCAAACAAGCATTACCAAAACTTAGATTACTACATGATAAAGGAGTTGATATAACCATTCTGATATCTGATACCATAGACAAAGAGTCACTCAAAGCAATATCAAGAGTTTCTACAGTAAAGGTAAAAAAAGGTCTTTTTGGAGGAGGCATAATTTCTGATAAACGTTATGTTGTAATACTACTCGGGCCTGAGGTTAGTGATTCTACTTCTGCTGATATTGTTGCTATTTGGGCAGATCACCCAGGTTTAGCAGGATTTGCAAGAGAATATTTTGAATATTTATTAAAAGATTCAAAGGAGAATAGTAAATGAGCGAAGAGGTTCTTTTTGTAGGAACTGCAGAAGCAGAACATGTTGAGATGTACCTTAAAGCAATTTGGCATATTAAAGAAAAAAATGAACCTATAAAAATTAGCACAATTGCAAAAATGCTTAACGTTAGGCAGCCTAGTGTTGTACAGATGTTAAAAAAACTCAATGAAAAAAATCTGGTAAATTATAGTAAAGCTGGAGTAAAACTAACTGAAGAAGGTGAAAAAATAGGTGCAAGTATGATGCGAAATAGTAGACTGTTAGAGGTTTTGATGGCAAATGCACTTAAAGTAGAAATAGACGAGGAGATGGTTTGTGGAATTGAACATCATATGAATAAGCAATTTACAGATGCACTATGCACAATGTTAAAACACCCAAGAAAATGTCCTCACGAGAATGAAATTCCTCCTGGTGAATGTTGTAATATTAATTCATAGTACTTGAATATTTTTTAATCAATATTTATCAGAAGTAAATAGAAACCGAAAAAGAAGAAATACTACCTAGGAATCTTAATAGTATGACGTGCTTTTGTGGTTGTCAAAACTTTGAAAAAGATCCAAATGGTTTCAAAGCAGGTTGTGTAAAATGTAATCATGGTGCGCAAAATCATGAAGATGAGTTCAGAGAAGCTTCAAGAGCAAATGAGAATCAAAGTCAAAAAAGAGATTCTGATTTTGGATAGAAAAAGTTTCTATTCTCCAATAATCTTTACGAGAACACGTTTTTGTCTTCTTCCATCAAATTCTCCATAAAAAATTTGCTCCCATGGACCAAAATCCAACTTACCTTTAGTAATCGCTACAACAACTTCACGTCCCATTAATTGCCTTTTTAGATGTGCATCTGCATTATCTTCTCCAGTTTTGTTGTGTTCGTATTGATCTATTGGGGAATGTGGAGCTAACTCTTCAAGCCATTTATCATAATCTTTGTGTAATCCTTTTTCATTGTCGTTAATGAAAACACTAGCAGTGATGTGCATAGCATTTACCAAACATAATCCTTCTTTGATATTACTTTTTTTAATTAATTTTTCAATTTGAGAAGTTATATTTACAAACTCTCTTCTAGTTTTTGTGTTAAATGTTAGATACTCAGTTAGAGAATTCATATTTTACCAAGTTTAACATATGTCATAAAAATCCTAAGATGCAGGCTCAGAACTCAAGATCCCTATCATCAAATCAGAGGGATAGAATCATCAACGCCTGCATAGTAAAATCAGTTTAATACTAATTGAATTTTTCAAGAACCTTGATAAATGGCTTGTGCCTAAATATCTTAAATGGTTAAGATAGATGCTCCAGCGTCGCTAGAAAGCTTTAGACGTTTTATTATCACTAGTACATGTAGTTCATTTGCTCCAAGTAGTTATCTAGAAGATTACGAAGTTTTTCCCGAACGAGATGATTCACTAGGATCAATATACGTAGAAGCAGCTGATAAAGTCACTTTAAAAAAAATTCGTGAGATTACTTTTGTTAATGCAAGAGATGTTTTAGGAATAATCTATAATTCAAAAAGTGGAAATACTCAATTAAAATGGAGACAAATTAGAAGACTTAATGGCAAAGTTACAGGTGAAGCATCACCAAATTCGCTAGTAAACTTGGCAGAAAGTGGGGTAATTACAATGGAATGGGTTGAAAACTATGTACGGAAAAAGGCCGAAGAAGATAAAACAAATGTTAGGGAAGTAACAAGCTAGAAGTTATTTCAAATTATTAATAAACAAATTTCAATAAAATGATTACAAAAATTTTGGATGAGAATTCCATTTCATTAATTCCTGAAGAATCAGATGATTTGCTAATTCTCCGTAGGGTAATAAAATCGGGGGATCGAATTGTAGGCACTACAAGCCGAGTTATCAAACAAAACAAGGAATATTCAAGACCGGATAGAGGAGATAGAGTAAAAATAAGAATTGCATTAGATGTTGAAAAAATCTCATTAGATAATGTTTTAGATCGTCTAAGAGTTACAGGCAAAATTGCTGAGTCTAACAATGAATCTGTTCCACATGGTTCTCATCATTCTTTTCTGATAAAGGTCAATGAAGGTTTTAATTTAATTAAGAAACATTGGGAAGAGGTTGAAAAAAAATTAATTCATTCTAAAGAACAAAAATTTGGATTTCTTTTGATTGCTATTGATACGAGTGATTGTGGTATTGGCAGACTAAAAGGAACTCATCTAGAGTTAACACCCAATATTTACTCTGGTTCAAGTGGAAAACAATACAAATCTAATTTTAATATTGAAAAATTTTTTGATATAATTCAAAAAGCTGTTTTTTCATCTCTCAAAGAAGGAGACTCTATCATAATTTTTGGGCCAGGGGAAACTAAGAAAAAATTTAGTAATTATATTCAAAAAACTTCTGTTGGTCAAAAACACAAAATCCTAGTAATTGAAGGAATAGATTCTGGTGGAGAAGATGGGATCTATACATTTACAAAATCACAATCCATGAAAGAAATAATGTCTGAGAGCAAACTTGCTAAAGTTTCATCCATTATTGACGAGATAATGTACAGAGCTAATAAGAAAAGCAGAAAATTTACTATGGGATTTGAAGAAACAAAAAGAGCTAATCAATTTGGCGCTATAGATTCTTTGGTATTTTCAGAAAAAATTATCCAAACCGAAGATGAGGAAAAAATAATTGAATTTTTAAATGATGCTGAGAGCAAGGGAGTTAAATCATACAGTGCTGATTCAACCACAGATGTAGGATTAAGGGTAACTGGTTTAGGTGGAATAGTTTCATTGTTAAGGTTTCCAGTGGAAGCCTAATTCGTTGATTCAATTAGCCATTTTAGATATGGTTGATTAATTGAGATAACATCAATTTCTGCAATTTCAGGAACGTCATAGGGATGCATTTTTTTGATGGCTTTTTTTAAAGTATCTTTATTTTTTTCGGTTGTTTTGAAAAGAACCAAAAATTCAGAGGTAGTTTCTATTTTTCCCTTCCAAGTATAAATTGAAGAAATTTTTGTAATGTTAATGCAGGCTGCAAGTCGTTTTTTAATTAATTCATTAGCGGTTTTTGTTACTATTTTTTTGTCCGGATAAGTTGATACAATTATCACAGGTTTCATAGCAACCGATAAATTTACCTGATTAAAAAAAGTAACAGTTACTTTGGATCTAGATTTTATTACAGAAAATTCGATTATTTACGTCCTTATGGCATGGGTAGTAATAGTTTTGGTAGCAAAAGGACTAAAATTAGAAAATCGAGGTTTTGAGATTAAAGCTTACAGTCTAACTTACAAAAATTATGGTGTACAAGCTGCTCTCACAAAAATGTTGAACCGGACGAGAAGAGGAATTAGAGTTTTTGCTGATGTGAGTGTTATTGCAGGATTTTTAATGATGGGTTTTGCTTTCTGGTTCTTACTAAATAATGTGTCAAATTATTTTGTAGAGCCAACAGAGTTTTCAGAATTAACTGTATTAATTCCTGGCGTTACCTTAACGTCTTCGGCTTCAATTACCTACTTTCTGTTATCCATTCCAATTGTTTTAGTAATTCATGAGGGTGCACATGGAATTGTAGCCACATTAGAAAAAATTAAGATAAAAACCGGAGGCTTTGCAATTTTCATAGCTCTATTTGCAGGATTTGTTGAACCAGATGAAGAAGAATTTAACAAGGCAAAAAAGATTTCAAAGCTAAGAGTAATCGGAGCTGGTGCAACGTCAAATGTTATTTTTTCATTCGCATTGGGAGCTATCCTACTTACAAATCCTCTTTTTGCGATAGTACTACCAGAGCCAATTCTTGGGTGGATGTATGATGAACCAGATGGTGTGTTGGTATTATCCATAATTGAGGGATCTGGAGCAGAAAAAGCAGGACTTAAGCAAAATGATATAATCACAGCAATAAACGATATTAATGTAAGAACTCCCCTTGATTTTCAAAAAGCTGACATTGTACCAGGTCAGACAGTAAATGTATCTATTTTACGTGATGGACAACAATTAGAATTACCTATTGTAATTATGGCTTCTGAGGATGATCCTGAACGAGGATTGATTGGCATTATAAGAGATAATTCATTTGCATACAAACCAGTTTATAATTTCATTGAATGGAACAATCCTTCAGTATCTATGTTTTTACTTTGGTTATGGATGATTTCATTTTTCATTGGAATCATAAACATGTTACCTTTACCGATACTTGATGGAGGAAAATTCATTCATAGTATAATAGATAAGAAAATTTCAGAGCGAACAGTAAATGGTCTTATGTGGGGAATTTATGGATTTACTTTTGCTTTATTTGGTTTAAACATAGCACTTTCTTATATCAAATCTGGATGGTTTACCATCTAAAATTTTATAATATTTTTTAAAATTCATTAAATCTATATCATACATAGTTAAGAGATTAATATGAAATGTGATAGATGCCAAAGTATAGCTGTATACTCTCGTAAATATTCTGGTGAAAATCTGTGTTCTATTTGTTTTTCAGATTCAATTTTACGAAAAACTGCTAAAACTATTTCTAAATTCAATATGATAACAAATAATGATCTGGTTTGTGTGGCTGTATCTGGGGGAAAGGATTCACTAGCATTATT
>Ga0075301_1000055_pt1 | contig 20329 bp, 22 predicted proteins | sample Browns_TuleA_D1_FD_120053 | JGI IMG/M metagenome (GOLD analysis project Ga0075301, IMG submission 120053) | Natural and restored wetland microbial communities from the San Francisco Bay, California, USA, that impact long-term carbon... | ecosystem: Environmental > Terrestrial > Soil > Wetlands ... | reverse complement strand
GCTTCTCAATAAATTTTTCTGAATTTACCCTAGTATCCAATAAAATAAGATGCCATTCCCAATATTTTTTCCAAATCAGGTTTCAATATTAGAAAATAATAGATTAATCTAATTGCAATAATCATCATAAATCAAATATTGAATTTTTGGATATAAAATACACGAAGAATTGATAAGTTATCCATTTTTTGTATTCTTTATTTAACAAAAATTCTGAGTAACATACACTTTGTAATCTTGTGTAATATCGACTCCAATGCCCTCTCTATCAAAAACCCCTGTTAGTATATTTTCTCGGTGACCTGGCGAATTCATCCATTCATCAACAGTGATTTTTGCTATTTCTTCTTCTGTATTCCAATCATAGGATGTAATTTCATCATTTACAGTATAATACGAATCAAAAAGATATCCCTGAAAGATATTTTCTGCAATGCCTGAATAAATTAGCAGGCCAACTATTTTTTGGCATGAATATCCTTTCTGTTCAGCTCTATCTGAAGGAGTAAAACCTTCTGGAGTTTCATGTGCAAAATATCCTCTAGATGCCATATCATGGCTATGTGCTCGAGCAATCTGAATGATCTGAGAATCAAATGTTAATTGTGAAAGCCCATATTTTTTTCGTTCTTTATTTGTAAGCTCATGAACGAGGTATTCAATTTGTTTAGGATCAAACTCTGGTTTAGTTTCTTCAACTGGTGAAAGATTTACCTTTTTTTGAGCATATTTTATTACATTATCTAGTTTTTTACTATCTTCTGTAACCTCTCCTACAGAGGTATTTGCTTTATCAAGACTTTCATTGATGGTCGTTTTGCCTTGTGCAAGTTCTAAGATCTCATCTCTTGTATTTTGAAGACTTTGTACAAATATACTTCCTACCTGTGGAGAAAATTCAATTATTCCTAAACCGAAGGATATGACTATTAGAAAAATTGGAATCAACACTAATCCAAAACCAACATTCAAGGATCTCAATAATATCTGTAATTAGATAAGATTTAGGAGGAACAGAGCAGTGCAATACTATTTTATAAATGAGGGGAGGCCGGCACCTCCCCTCACAACGAATGATTACTCCCCGTTGTTGGTCAGGGAATGGTTCAAGTGTGGTCTGGTTATGCTTGAAACAAATTAGTAAATTTGTATTAAATCACTTTCGTAGAAATCATCAGTATGATCTAAATACTCAAAATCAAAATTCAATTACTATAGGAACTGTCGCCAGAGTACTCCTGTTTCCGGCCTTAAGTTCCTAGACTTTTGAGCAAAATTAAAAAATTTTAGTTAATACTAAAGACATGAAATTTTCCATTCAGAATTTTTAATAAAAACAATGTTGTGCATTTTGCTTCACTAAGAAATTATACACATCACTTAAGTAATAAAATAATGGGATTGTTAGGAATGAATATAGTCTTTCCATTATTTTTCATTGTGGGAATAGGACTGATTATTCCTACCTATGCCCAAAATGTATCTGATGATGAAGTAGATATTAAAATTCGTGAGCTAATTCAAGAATGTCAAGAAAAAGTTATGGAAGATAAATCAGCAACTGAAGCAGCAAAAACTATTGCAAAACGGAACTGTGAAACAGAAATAACAAATGAATACAAAAATATTGAAATAGATTACAAAAATCAAAGTGAAAAAAGAATACAACTACAAAATATGCAAAATTGTGAAGATTGGTATCCTCAGTACCAATTCTTAACTGAATATCAGTTTAGAATCCAAAAAAATGGAGAGGCTGTAAATGATTGTATAGTTTTGTACAATGATCCTGTTTGGAACTATATCGGAGAGAATAGATTAGAAAAACTCCAGAATAAACTAGATGAAATAAAAACAGAATTACCTCAAGCAACTGAAACAAGACATATTACACTAGACGTAGATATTTTAAACTCTGAACCAAAAACTATTGATTCCCAGAAAAATTTTGATAAAATATCTCAGCTAGAAGAAAAAATTCGATTGCTCGAGGACGAATTATCCAAGAAAGATGAAATTATAAAAGAACAACTTAAAGTAATAATGGATCTTGCAAACCGGATCAAAAATGTAATGTTTGATGCCATTGGTTCATTTTTGATCTAATGGTGATTATTTGATTTAGATACTAAGGTCTAGTTACAGTAATTTTATCAAAATTAATTTCATAGATATTATAAGCACATTCTAATGAACAGTAACTTCCTTCAGAGGAAATGTTTTTCAGTTTTTTCCCACATTTCTTACAGTATTGGATCAATATTTTTAATAAGCATATTTTTCTTTTAATCCAATTTATGTCCATAATGAACATCAGGTGAATAAAGTTTACATTATTTTATAATGCAGAGTCTACAATTAGAGCAATAAATAACACTGCTAGATATGGACTTGAAAATTTAAAAAGAATCCATGAGGATTGTTCTGAAGGTTTTTTCATAACCCAACCACTTAAAACTATCATTACTGCCCCAGAAGCTATTGCAGTATACAAGTACACTTGACCCATTACCGATGTTCCATCTTCATGAGTAAGGAAAAAGGGAACAATAGAAAACAATATCATCATTAATGTAGTACCAGCAATGATTCTAGCAGATGTTCCTTCTGAACGAGTTGCCGTCAGCATTGGAACATTGACTTTGTTGTAGTCATCTCTAAAGTGTAGTGTTAATGCCCAAATGTGCATTGGAATCCATACAAAGACAAGAGCTGCCATTACCAAACCAAGATCCCATAATCCCTGAGTTGTTACTGCTACATACCCTATCATTGCAGGAGCTCCCCCTGAAAAGCCACCAAGAATAATGTTAGTCCAACTTCGTCTCTTCAGTAAAAAACTATACACAAAGATATTATCGGCTAATCCAAAGGCCATAAACGAGCCAGCTAAAATTCCCTGCCAAAATGATGTAGTGTAGGAAATAGCGAATGCACAAGCTAATGAAATTCCAGCTAACACCAAACCAAAATCGCGAGCCTTTTCTGGTACAATTCTTCCACTTGGAATTGGTCTTCCCTTAGTCCTATCCATTATTCCATCAATATCTCTGTCATGATAATTAGTCAGGGTATTTGCTGCTGCTGAACCAGCAGCCACCCCAAATAACATCAAAGCCCATGTTGCTAGTGAGATCTCAATGGAATAGATGTTTGATGCAGTAATTGCAGCGGCAAAAGCTGTAAACACTAAAAGATACCAGATTTTTGGCTTTGTAAGCTCATAGTATACTTTTATGCGAGATTCAAATTTTGCTTTTTGCATTATCAATACCTTATCTAAAACTGATCTTTCTTAAAATTAAATGTACCAAGGCTACTTTGAAGGCATATAAGGCATTGATTTTGTCCTAGTCTTCATCTCAATAAAGCTCTCTGAGCTTATTACTCCTTGAATTCTCCCGATTTTATTTGAAATTAGTCTGTGCATCTCATCTAGTGTTTTTGCATACATAGTTACTAAAATATCGAATCGACCAGTTACTTCAGCGATCTCACGAACCCCATCAATCTTGAAAAGTTCATCAATAACATTATCTCGTTGCTTGGAATCCATATTTAATCCAGCCAAAGCCTTCACTTGATATCCCAACTCTTGGTCATTTACAACAATTGTAAAACGTTCGATTAGTTTACGTTTAACAAGTCTCTTTATCCTACTATACACTACAGAAGGATTTACCTTAATTTTCTTTGATAGTTTAGGAACAGAAATAGCAGCATCCTCACTTAATTCAGATAAAATTTGAAGATCTAAATCATCAATTTTTGCCATAAGAACCAGTAAAGATCGTTCAGAAATATCTAACTAATAAAGCTATTATTGAAATTTTTATAAAATTAGTTTAGATTTTACCTTTTTTGTATAGCATTTCCGCTAAAAGCACTGCCCCTTTTGCAGAGCCCATCTTCTTATTATGTGAGAATAGCATGTATTTTATTCCATGTTCAAATAGGGATTCTTCTTCTAACCTGCCAACTGTGGTAGTCATTCCGTTATTAATTTCTCGTTCAATTCTTGGTTGAGGTCTTGTAGGATCATCATAGACTAGCAAATAATCTGGTGGAGCAGATGGTAAACCAGCTACTGAGATGTTTTTAGAATATTCCTCATATGATTTCTTTGCTGATATTGCATCAATTGGTTCTGATGTTTCAACAAACACTGATTCTGTATGACCATCAATTACTGGCACTCGTGTACATGTGCAGCTTACCTTGATATCAGCTGGTTCTATCTTTCCATTCTTTAGTTTACCAAGTATCTTTGCTGTCTCGATTCTAACCTTTTGTTCCTCTTTTGGAATATATGGAATAATATTATCTGTAACATCCATAGCTGATACACCAGGAGCCCTACCTGCACCAGAAATTGCCTGCATTGATGTCATCAAAACCCTCTTAGCACCATACTTGTCATAAAGTGGTTTCATTGTAATTGCAAGACCAGTTGTAGTACAATTGGGAAGAGGCGCTACAAAGCCTTTCCAATTACGATTCTTTTTTTGAACATCAAGCAAATCAGCCTGTTCATCATTTATTCCAGGTATCAAAATAGGAACATCATCCTCATATCTATAAGCAGATGATGTACTGATTACAGGCACATCTTTTGCAAAACGAGCTTCAATTTCTTTGGCTGCCTCGCTTTCAATTGATGAAAATATAAGATCAAGTTCTTTTACTTTAAGATCATTCACAGATACCACTGTCATTTCTTTGATGTAATCTGGAATGTTTCCTCCTACTTGCCAGTTCGTAATCCCACTATTAGGATCCTTAATGGCATCTAGGTATTTTTTCCCAGCAGATCTTTCAGAGGCTGCAATTTGAGTTACCTCAAACCAGGGATGATCCCTAAGTGATACTACAAATTCTTGACCTACAGATCCAGTTACCCCAATAATTGCTACTTTTTTTTTCACAGATTAAATCCGCTCGTGTTCTGTTAATAATCTTTTAGTGAGCTTTAACCAAAACATACTAAATCCCACAATACACAGTTTAATTCATTGAAGTTAATTCCAAACCCAAATGTAAAAGATCACAAACCTCACATTCATGGAGGATTATATTCAATAAAATCAACAAAAGATGGGATAATTGATTATAGTTCAAATATTAATCCACTCGGATATCATCCAGGTGTTAAAAAATATCTTAAAAAACAAATGAAGTTACTGTCAATCTATCCTGATTCAGATTCTTCAGAATTACGAAAAAATCTAAAATGGTATACTAAAGTACCAGAGGAACAAATTGTTGTAGGAAACGGTGCAACAGAAATTATTTACAATTTTTGTAAAGCATTTCTAAATAAAAATACCCACGTATTAATCCCCATTCCAACATTTAGTGAATACGAATCAGCAGCAAAACTTCAAGGTTCAAAATTATTATTTTTCAAAACAATGAATCTAAACTACGATTTGGATACTTTTATTAAAAAAATTCCTAAAAACGGATGCATATTCATATGTAATCCTAACAATCCCACAGGTATTCTAACATCTGGAAAAAATATGCAAAAAATAATTAATACATCGCAAAAAAGATCAACTTTAGTTTTTGTAGATGAGTGTTTCATAGAATTATCGGATCCAAAACAATCTGTTGTTAAATACTTAAAAAAATATAACAATCTTTTTGTTTTACGTTCCTTAACTAAATCATTTGGATTAGCCGGTATTAGAATTGGATATGGACTAGGAAATAAAAAACTTATTTCAATACTAAATAATATAAAAATTCCTTGGAACGTAAATGGTATTGCCCAAAAGGCGGCAAGTGCTGCACTTTGTTATCATAATTATTTGGATGAAACTATTAAAATTATTCATAAAGAAACAAAGATTTTGCGAAAAGCAATCTCGAAAATAGATGGATTTTCATGTTTACATACTGACACTAACTTTATTTTAATTAAAACTAAAATAAAACCAAATATTTTACAAAAAAAATTACTCAAGAAAAAAATTTTGATACGAGATTGTACATCGTTTAGAGGATTAAATAATAATTACATACGGATTGCAGTAAAAACACATAACGATAACATAAAACTCATCAAAGAATTGGAGGAGATTTAACTTGGCAAAATCATTAATGATCCAAGGTACTTCATCTGGTGCAGGAAAAACCACTTTAGTTGCTGCACTGTGTAGAATTTTTTCTAATGCAGGATATAGTGTTACTCCATTTAAATCACAAAATATGTCTAACTATTCCTACAAAGATAAGGATTTTGAGATTTCTCGTGCGCAGGCAATGCAAGCAATAGCTGCAAGGGTAGAAATTTCACCTCACATAAATCCAATTTTGTTAAAACCACTTGGAAATTACAAAAGCTCTGTTTTTTTGCAAGGAAAATTCTATAAAAAACTTTATGCAAATGAATATTACAAAAAATTCGTTTTTCCACATGGCCTAAATTTAATTTCCGATTCACTGGATATACTTAAAAAAAAATATGATCTGATAATAATGGAGGGAGCTGGTTCTCCAGCTGAGATTAATTTAGAAAAATTTGATATTGCAAATATGAGAGTTGCAGTGAAATCTAATTCCCCAGTAATTTTAATTACAGATATAGATCGAGGTGGTTCTTTTGCAAGTATTGTAGGTACTTTACAATTACTTGATCAAAAATATAGAAACTTAGTCAAAGGATTTGTATTAAACAAGTTCAGAGGTGATTCGGAGATCTTAAAACCAGGATTTAGAAAAATTAAACAAATAACAGGAAAACCAGTATTTGGAACAATACCAATGGCAAACTTTTCACTGCCTGAAGAGGATTCCTTAGGTGTCAAACCTAAAGCCATGATCTGGAATAAAAAAAATATCAAGATAATGGATAAAGAAATAGAAAAATTAAGTAAATTAGTAAATTCAAGTATTAACATCAAAGCAATAGAGAGACTAATCAAATGATACTTGAATCCATTCTTATAGTTACATTTGCTCTAATTTTAGATCTTATCGTAGGTGATCCAAAAAATAAATTTCACCCTACTTTTTGGATTGGAACTTTGATCGCTAAGATCGTTCCAATTATAAAAAACAAATCCCCTTATTTAGAAAAATTTGGAGGAATAATTCTAGTAGTTTCAATAACAGCTTTTATAACAATAATTCTTTTTTTTCTAAATATTGGAATTAATAATATTCCAATTGATTTTGTAATATCAATTTTATCAATTTTGGTTGGGGGAATATTACTCAAAACAACAATTGCGATACATGGAATGGAAAAACATGCTATGGCTGTAATGTTATCAATTGAGAAAAATGATCTTGAAGCAGCTAGAACAAATCTATCCATGATTGTAAAGAGAAATACAAAGAACTTGGACAAAAATCACTTGCTCTCAGGTACTCTAGAAAGCATTAGTGAGAATACTGTAGATGGAATTACTGGCCCATTATTTTATTTCACATTTTTTGGAATTTCAGGCGCATTTATCTATCGAATAGTTAACACAATTGATTCTATGATTGGTTACAAATCCAATATTTTTAGAAATATAGGATGGTTTGGAGCAAGTTGTGATAATATACTAAATTATCTTCCTGCAAGGATAACAAGTTTTGTAATGGTGATTAGTGCAATGATTCTTGGTAACGATTGGAAAAAATCATTTAAAATAATGAAAAGAGATGGCAATAATACTGAAAGTCCTAATGCAGGTTATCCTATGGCTGCCCTTGCAGGGGCATTAGGAGCAAGATTTGAAAAAATTGATCATTATTTTATTGGTGAAGGAAATCAAGTTCTAACAAAAGCTCATCTATCCTCTGCAATTGCAATGATGAAGGTAACATCAATTTTATTCTGTGTGATTTTTACCATCCCTGTAATGATCATTTTATCTTATCTTGGATGGTGGATTCATGTATAGAGAAATTGGATCTGTATTTTCATTTCTTACAATAATTCCTGCAAACAACACTAATCTTGAAACTGTTGCAAAATACATGTACATATTTCCAATCGTGGGATTTGTTATTGGATTAATCATTGGCTCACTTGCTTTAGGATTATCATTATTTTTGGATCCTCTCATAGTATCACTTTTAGTGGTAGGTGCGTTAGCAATCATCACCGGAATACATCACATTGATGGACTTGCTGACTTTGCTGACGGATTAATGACAAAAGGAAAAAAAGAAAAAAAATTACAAGCCATGAAAGATGTTTCAACAGGTTCTGCTGGGATTCTGTCAATAGTTCTTTTTGTTGTAGGAATGATCTTGGTACTCTCTTTAATGAGTGGCTATGTGCTCTTCCAAGCTATCCTATTAAGTGAAATACTATCGAAATTCTCCATGGTATTACAAGCAAGTCTTGGTCGTTCGGCGGCAATTGGTTCAAATTCTCCTTTTGTACAAATAATGAAAGATAAAAAAAAATTGGTTATATCAGGAATAATTACCATTATTCCTTTAGTGATAATAGGAGGAACAACAGGACTAATCGTTTTTGGAGTAGGTATTGTTTTTACATTGTTTATACTTGCACTTTCTACTCGAAGTTTTGGTGGCATTACTGGAGATGTTTTAGGTGCTACTAATGAGATAACACGATTATCCTCTCTTGTAGTTTTTGTATCAATATGATAGGACTTGTTATGGCTGGAGGCAAAGGAAGCCGGATGAAAACAAATGAAGAAAAACTTTTACTAAAACATATTCATCCCACAATTTTACATGTAGTATTTGCTCTTCAAAAATCAAATTGTTTTTCAAAAATAATTGCAGCAACTAGCCCTAACTCTCCTAAAACTAAAGAAATGTTACAAAATGCTGGAATTGAGACATTTGAAACAACTGGTAAAGGATATGTGGAGGATCTAAACCTGATTCTACGTTCAATCAAAGATGATGACATATTTGTAGTATCAGGAGATTTACCATTACTCGATGATGTGATTGTAAAAAAAATTGTTAACTCACATCATCATGATAAAATCTGGACAAGCTATCTTGTGACAAGAGACTTTTTAAACTCTCTTGGATTAAAATCCGATTTATCTATAATCTTTCAAAATAAGGAATGTCATTTTACAGGTGTTTCTATAATAAATGCCAATGAAATTAATAATCTTAATTCTGTTGAAGAAATCTATTATTTATTAAATGATAAAAGAATAGCATTTAATCTAAATACAATGGAAGACTATCGACTACTCGGCACTACCTGAAATCTCACCATGAAGAGTTGCAACTGCTCCTGATGGTTCTGAAATAACATTACCACATGATTTGCATGTTACAGATGTAGAAGCATGTGAATAAACAATATTTTCCTCATCACATTCTTTACATTTTATTTTCTGGAATTTACTACTAGGTTTAGGAATGAGTATATGCTCTTTTTTCATTTTGCAATCAGCTCTACTTTTCGAATTCTAATTCCAGATTTATTCCATTTCTTTTTACATATAGTACATGTTAGAATAGGTGTAAATTTTTTTGTAGTTTTTGCAGGCTTTGCAAGTTTTGGGAATTTTTGTCCACCATATCCCTTCTTGTCTTCAGCATGTCTTCGCTCACCAATTGCAGAACCTCTTCGTTTTCCAGCTTTGTATTGAGTCATCTTTTGTTTTGTATGTGTGTTACATTTAGGACAATATCTTGTAATCTCCTTAGGTAAGTTCAATATGAAAAACCCCTCTTGACGGTAATTTAAACATCGCTTTGAATCTATAATAGGTTCGAAAAATAATAGTTAATGTGGAAAATCTTTCCTCATCATTTCCAATTTTAAATGCAGTTGCGATGGGAGAAAAAAAAGCAGACCTAATTCTAAAAAATTGTTCTCTGGTGAATGTTTACTCACATGAAATTTTACCACAAATCCAAATTTCAATAGTTAATGAAAGAATTGCCTTTGTTGGACTAGATGCCTCACACACATTAGGTCCAAAAACTATCGTGTTGGATTTACAAGGAAAATATGTAACACCAGGATTTGCAGACCCTCATATTCACATTGATCAGTTTGTAATGCCATCTGAGCTAGCAAAAAAATCACTTCTATGTGGTGTAACATCACTTTTTTCTGATCCAATTGATATTGTAAGCGTTTGTGGATACAGAGGATTTAGGGAATTTATAAAACTCACCCAAAATCTTCCAATTAGATTTTTTCATGTTGTACCAGGTGGTTTGCCAGTTGATAGAAAATTTAGCCATGGAAAAACACTGAGTCCAAATCAAGAAAAATCTGCAATAAACTTTCCAAATGTACTCGGTCTTGGTGAAGTATTTTCTTGGACAAAAGTTACTAAAAGAGATTCCAAAACCATGAAGACTCTGGCAATGATGCTAGATAACAATTGTATCATTAACGGTCATACTGCTGGTGCTTCTGGAAAAAAATTAAACGCATATGTTTCATCTGGAATACTCTCATGTCATGAACCTATTAATTTTGAACAAGTTTTGGAAAGACTTAGACTTGGTATGTGGATAATGATTCGTGAGGGGTCTATTAGACGTGATTTGAAAGAAATTATAATTGATATGCTGAAACATAAAATAAATACTAAAAGACTAATGTTTTGTTCTGATGGAATAGATCCAATAGATTTGCTACATTATGGTCACATTGATCATTGTGTAAGAAAGTCCATAAACTTAGGATTAGATCCAATTGATGCAATTACAATGGCTTCAAAGAACTGTTTTGATTATTATAATATGGGAAAAGATCTGGGCGGAATAGCTCCAGGGAAATTAGCTGATATTTTAGTTTTTGATAATCTTACTACAATACTTCCAAACAAAGTTTTTCTTGGAGGTAAACTTGTTGCGTCAAATGGAAAAGTAATTAATCAAATTAAACCAAAAACTATTCCAAAGTGGATTAGGAATACTGTAAAATTAAAAAAATTTTCTGAAAATATTTTCCATGTAAAATCAAAATCTACCTCTGTTAATGTTAATTTAATTACCATGGTGACTGAAATTATTACTAAAAGAGAAGAGACTGAACTTAAGACAAAAGATGGAAACATATTGCCATCAGAAGATAAAGATGTCTGGAAAGTTGCTGCATTTGATAGGACTTTTGGTTCAAAAAAACATACTATAGGATTTCTAAAAAACTTTGGATCACAAATAGGGGCTTTTGCTTCCACATGGAGTTTTCATGAAAATGATCTAATTATAATCGGTTCAAATGATAAAGATATGACCGTTGCAGCAAACAATTTAGTTAATTCACAGGGTGGAATGACCGTAGTTAAAAATGGTAAAACCCTTTCTTTTTTACCACTTCAAATAGCAGGAATTATTTCCACTGACTCTTTTGAAAAAGTCCATCAAAACTTTACCGATTTGAATTGTTCAATTACAGAATCAGGATGTAAATTTAAAAAACCTCACCTAATTCCACTTTTCTTGCCTTTTCTAGCATTACCAGCAATTAGAATTCTATATAGTGGAATTGTTGATGTAAAAAATAGATCCTTCATTACCCCAATTGCCTAAGTAATCTTAAAAAGGGGTATTTCACGCAGTTGAAACGAATTATATGGCATCCATTCAACAAACCCCGCAAGGACCAGTTTTAGTGCTTAAAGAGAGCGCTCTTCAGCAGAAAGGCAAAGACGCTCAAAAAAACAATATTGCTGCTGCAAAACTAGTTGCAGATTTAGTTAAAACAAGTTTAGGACCTCGAGGTTTGGATAAGATGTTAGTAGATCCCATTGGGGATGTTACAATTACAAATGATGGCGCAACCATTCTCAAAGAAATTGATGTACAACATCCAGCAGCCAAAATGATAGTTGAGATCTCAAAAACTATTGATAATGAGGTTGGAGATGGTACAACATCATCAGTAATCTTTGCAGGTGCATTACTTGAAAAGGCTGAACAGCTGTTAAGTAAAGATGTTCATTCCTCTGTAATAGTAGATGGATATCAAGCAGCAGCCGAAAAGGCATTACAATTACTATCAGATATTGCAAAAACTATACCTCCTGATGAACGTGTTTCTTTACTAAAAATTGCAAAGACCAGCATGCAATCGAAATTAATCTCTGAGGATAGTGAAACCCTTTCAAAAATAGTAGTTGATGCAATTTTAAAAGTTGCAATAAAAAAGGCCGAAAAATATTCTGTTGATCTTGACAACATTAAAGTAGAAAAAAAATCAGGCGCCTCTATCTTAGATACTGCATTAATCAAAGGAATTGTCCTTGACAAAGAAATTGTTCATAGTGGTATGCCCACAAAAATTGAAGGAGCCAAAATTGCTCTAATTAACACTGCTCTAGAAATTGAAAAAACAGAAATGAGTGCTGAAATCAGAATTAGTGATCCTACTCAAATGCAGATGTTCTTAGAAGAAGAAAACAGAATGCTAAAAACTATGGTAGAAAAAATTCATGAAGTAGGTGCAAATGTACTCATATGTCAAAAAGGTATTGATGATATTGCTCAACACTATCTGGCTAAACATGGAATTCTAGCCGTTCGACGAGTTAAGGAAAGTGACATGACCAAGCTTGCAAAGGCAACTGGAGGTAGAGTTTCCACTAATATCACTGATTTATCTGAAAAAGATCTAGGTTTTGCAGAGTTAGTCCATCAGAAAAAGGTTGAATCAGATAAGTGGGTATTTGTTGAAGGCTGTAAAAACCCACAGTCAGTGACACTTTTGATACGAGGCGGTTCTCAAAGAGTAGTTGACGAGGTTGATCGTTCAATTCATGATGCTCTCATGGTTGTAAAAGATGTAATTGAAAAACCATCAATTGTTGGTGGTGGTGGAGCTCCTGAGGCATTTCTGGCTTCAAATTTAAAAGAATGGGCAGACAGTTTTGATGGAAGAGAACAACTTGCAATTAAAAAATATGCTGAAGCCCTAGAAGTAATTCCCTTGACCATTGCAGAAAATGCTGGAATGGATCCAATCGATACTATGACAAATCTTAGAGCAAAGCAATCTCAAGGCATGAAATGGACAGGAATAGATGCAAGAAAGGGCAAGATTGCTGATATGTATGCTCAAGACATTGTAGAACCAGTGGTTGTAAAGGAACAGATTATCAAGTCTGCTACTGAAACAGCTTGCATGATTTTAAGAATTGATGATGTTATAGCAATTTCAGGTGGAACTCAGGCTGGCGCTGGACCACCACATATGTAAGAATTTTTAGAATTTTTTATTGCAACTTTTAACTGAAAACTTCAAAACACACAGTTGTAATTTGATATTGTGAATAAAATAGGAATTGATCTGGGTGGTACAAAAATTGAAGGGATTTTACTAGATGATAGCTTCAATGTAGTTGAAAGAAAACGAATTCCAACATACCAAGAAAAAGGTTACAAATCAATCATAAACTCTATTGTTTCTCTAGTTGAGGAATTAAAAATTAAAGCAAGTGATAATGTTTCAATAGGAATTAGTGCTCCTGGTGCAATATCAAAAAAAACCGGCCTAATTAAAAATAGTAATACACAATGTCTAATTGGCATGCCTCTCAAAGAGGATCTAAAACAAGGACTTCATCAAGAAATTGCAATAGAAAACGATGCAAATTGTTTTGCTTTAGCTGAGGCTACTTTGGGTGTAGCAAAAAATTACAATGTTGTGTTTGGTGTAATAATGGGAACTGGAGTTGGAGGTGGAATAATCATCAATGGATCTATACATAAAGGTAGAACATACATCGCTGGTGAATGGGGACACCACACTCTCAGAATTAATGGCAACAAATGCTATTGTGGGAAACTAGGGTGTGTTGAAACTTATCTGAGTGGACCTGCACTAGAAAAAAGATGGAACGAACTTACACAAAAAACTGAATTACTACCTTCTATTATTCATAATCTTAATACTGAAAAAGGCCAACAATGGAAAAAAGAATTTTTGGAAAACTTTGGAATTGGTTTAGCAAATGTCATAGATATTTTAGATCCAGATGTTATAGTATTAGGTGGAGGTCTTTCTAATATTTCATTTCTTTATGATGAAGGACGAGATTCTGTATACGATAATGTATTTAGTGATCTAGTAGAAACACCCATTTTAAAAAATCAACTTGGTGATTCAGCAGGAGTTTTTGGAGCCAGTTTATTGTGACAGAAGAAGAAATTGGAAAATTCATTACTATCGGATTAATTATTGTAGCTGTAACAGTATTTGTTGGAACACGTTTATGGATTGTGTTTAGAAAATGAAATATTTTCATACTCAATTTAGTCTAAATTAATAGTTCGTATGTTTCTAACATAATTCTATTTATAAAGTCTGTTAGGATTTTGAATTTTAATAATGTGGTAGTATGCTTGGTTCCAATGAAAGAAAATTAAGAAACATGCAGGATAGAATGTTTGAACATAGTCTTGATCTTCTTTACTTTTCAAAAGTTGAAACCAGAATTGATAAAAATTATTTCCAAAGTTTACTAAAAATTGAGGCTTTGTTACAGATCTCTATAACACATTTTTTCATGGAATTTAAGAACTGATTACACTTTCACGAGTATATCGTTTTGAAAAATTATTGTGGTTCTATAGTTGCTGGTGGTTTGCTAGATATAACATAAGTAACCCAAGTTACATCTTCGATTTCATTAGTTATTCTGTTACTAATTTTTTCAAGTAATCCATGTGGTAATCTGGTCCAATCCGCAGTCATTGCATCAATAGAATCAACAACACGAATCATTACAATATTTCCATATTTTCTCTCATCTCCTACAACCCCAACAGCTCTATCATCTCCAACTGCTGCATATGCTTGCCAGACTTTATCATAAAGTTTAGCCTCCACTAATTCTTCTTCAACTATTTTACTTGCAATTTTTGCTATCTGTAACTTCTTATCTGTAACCTCTCCAATAATTCTAACAGCAAGACCAGGTCCGGGAAATGGATGACGCATGAGTAAATTTTTTGGAACTCCAAGAATCTCTGCTACTTTTCTCACCTCGTCTTTGTATAATTCACGCAAGGGTTCTAAAATATCAAGATTTAGCCATTTTGGTAAGCCACCCACATTATGATGTGTTTTAATTATAGATGCGGGACCTTTTGATACGCCACTTTCAATAACATCTGGATATAATGTTCCTTGAGCAAGCCACTTGAATGGTCCATTTTTTTTTGCAAAATCTGAAAAAATTCTAATAAATTCTTCACCAACAATTTTTCTTTTTTGTTCCGGGTCTGTAATTCCTATTAGTTTTGATAAAAACTGTTGTTTTGCATTAATAGAACTAAAATTTACTGCAAAATTTTTTTTAAACATCTCTTCTATTTCTCTTTCCTCATTTAATCTTAAGAGCCCATTATCTACAAAAATACATTTTAGTCTATCTCCAATTGCTTTATGAATTAGTAAAGCAGCTACAGTAGAATCAATTCCCCCACTTACTCCACATAAGACATTACCGTCTATCTTAGAAATCTCTTTTACTGTATTTTCTACAAAAGTTTTCATTGTCCATTCCTGTTTGACTTTACAAATTTTTAATGCAAAATTTTTCAGAATTGAAGTACCTTGTTCTGTATGAACCACTTCTGGATGAAATTGAATACCATAAATAGAATTCTTCTGGTCTGCAATGGCTGCAGCACTTACAGTTTCTGTGTGTCCTATTGTTTTAAAACTCGATGGAACTTGTTCAGCTTCATCACCATGACTCATCCACGCTCTAATAGAGCCACCTATACCATTTAGTAAATCAGAATCATTATCTACAGTTAGTAGAGACGAGCCATATTCTTTGTTTGCTCTTTTTACCTTGCCTCCAAAATTGTTTACGATTAACTGATGACCATAACATATACCTAAAATTGGTATCTTCATTTCAAAAATTTCCTTTACTGGCATAGGTGCGTCTGAAATATAGACACTAGATGGGCCCCCAGAGAAAATAATCCCTTTAGGCTCTAGTTTTTTTAACTCATCAAGAGAAATATCATAAGGTACAAGTTCTGCTAATACAGAAAACTCTCTAATTCTTCTACATATCAAGTGACTGTACTGCGATCCAAAATCTAAAACTACAATTTTTTCCATAATTTCCTCTAACTTGAATTATCGATCATTTTTGATAGGGACCAAGCAGCCGTGTTGATTATTTCGTTAACTCGTTCCTTCTGACGATAATTTTTAATGATAATCTCTCTAATTTTACTACCGTTTTTGTTAATAATACAATCAATAATTGATTCCCTTTGAATTTTACCATTATCTGCTTCAAAACTGTCCTTTTTTTTCATCTCTCCAATTATTCTTTCTACGAAAAATGATTTGAACGGAGGGGTCTCGGGTTGCAAACCTACTCCATCTTCTAAAATAATTGAGACCTGTTCTGGTGTAACATACGCATTTGCAATTACTGAACCATCAGAAGTTTTTGTTAATGGAATTGGAGCTTCTGATTTTGTTGAAGCTTCTAGTAACGATGCTTTTGTAAAACTAGATTGTTTGAGGACAACATTTAAAATCGTTAAATTTTTTTCTAGACTTTCGATTTCTTCTTTATGTTTTTCGATCTGTTGGGATATGCGATCTTTTAACTCCAAAATATCCCGTACTTGTTCTTCTGAAAATTCCATATTTACTGTAAAATAGATACTGTATTAAAACGCATTCTCATCTACAAGAATCCTGTCTAACTCATTATAGTGGATTTTTTTAAATCCTTTAATAGGTTTCGAAGTTGTATAAAATTCTGAAGAATTTTTTGATGCTATCCATTCAAGAAGTTTTTTTCCTCGCCTGAGTTTTTTAATTTTTATTTTCCTACTTTTAATTTTTGATTTGGAATATTTTCCAATTTTGTTTCCAAAATCCATTCCAAGCAAAATTATTTTTTTAGCCTTAAAGTGTTTAGCAAGAAAGACACATCTATCCCCATCTGTAAAACCTCCGAAATTATGAATTTTTCCAAATTCCTTTGTCTGAGTAGTACCAATACAATTTTTAAATTTGGAAACCAATTCTAATTTATCAACATTATCCCCATGTGCATGAACTACCATGATTGTTTTACCTTTTCCAATTTTTTTTAATGATTTTTCATCACCATCAAGATCAGTTACTAAAATATCTGGCACGATTTTATTCTCAATTAATGCTAGTGCTGCTCCATCTGCCACAATTTTTGTAATATGACTAAACCTTTTCAATATTGATAAACATGATTGGAGAGATGGACCAGCACCTATAACGAATACATCTTGTCCAATCACTTTGCTTTGTAATTGATTGAGAGGAAAATTACTTTTCAAAAGGGAATTTAGTAATTTTGCTGATTTAAGATCACTTTTTTTACTATAACCAAATTCCTTTAATATCGCTGAATATTTTTTTTCCCATCCTACAACTGCCATATGACTCAAATTTGGTAATCCCAATCATAAATCATATGAATAAACTAGGTAGAGTATCAGTCGGAGGAACAAATCCAGTACGGATAATGGGTATTCTAAATACTAGTCCGGAATCTTTCTTCAAAAATACAATTGTTACAAAGAAACCAGCTATAAGCAATTTAGTAAGACAAATGGTAGATGACGGTGCAAACTTTATAGATGTTGGGGGAATGTCCACGGCTCCGTATTTATCCACATATGTTTCCGAAAAAGTAGAATTAAGGAGAATCATTCACGCAATAAAAATAATTCAACAAGAAAGTAATCTACCTATTTCTGTTGATACTTGTAGGGCAAATGTTGCAAATGAAGCCCTTAAAGAAGGTGCCGAAATTCTTAATGATATTTCTGGGCTTAAATTTGATAAAAAAATGGTAAATGTAATTGAAAAATATCAGCCTTCACTTGTGTTATGTGCTTTTAGCAAAAAAATGATAACTGGAAACCAACTTAAAACAATCAAAGTCTTATTGAAACAAAGTATTGATCTAGCTAAATCTGTTAACGTTTCTAAAAAAAATATAGTTTTCGATCCTGCTATTGGTTTTTTTAGAAAAACAGGAACTGGGCATTTTTTTACAAAAATTAATTCAGACTGGTTTGATCGAGATTTACTTATTTTAAAGAATTTAAAATCAATAAAAATGGGACAACCATTACTTGTTTCAGTTTCAAATAAATCTTTTATTGGCAAATTATTGAAAATTGAAAATCCAAAAGATCGACTAATAGGTTCAGTTGTAGCTGAAGCAATAGCAGTAATAAATGGTGCAGATATAATTCGTACTCATAACGTACGAGAAACTAAAGATGCAGTTACGCTTGTAGAAAAAATAGCTCAAAAAAAATCAAGAAAGGCTTATAATACTTCATAAATCATGAGTATAGGTTTCTTTGGAGTTTAGAGAAGGATTAACCTTTGACGATGTTCTTCTTGTTCCTAAATTTTCTGATATAACAAGTAGATCACAAACTAATTTAGAAACAAAACTTTCCAAAAATATTTCTCTTAACATTCCTCTTGTTAGTGCAAACATGGATACAGTAACTGAATCTGGAATGGCTGTTGCAATGGCTCGAGAGGGAGGATTAGGTATTATACACAGATTTCTTACTATAGAAGAAGAATCAAACGAAGTTCTTAAAGTGAAACGTTCTGGCAGTGTAATGATAGAAAATCCATACTTCATTAATCCAGAACAAACCGTAAAAGATGCAATTCTCTATATGAAAGAAAAAGGTGTTTCAGGACTATTAGTTACTGATTCTGAATCAAAACTTGCTGGTATTCTTACTCGGAGAGATGTAATGTTTGAATCAGAATCTACACAGCTGGTAAAGGATGTCATGACAAAGGACGTAGTTACAGCAAAGCCTGGACTCAGTTTGGATGAAGCAAAGGAAATTCTTCGTAAAAATAGGATAGAAAAATTACCGTTAGTTGACGAATTAAACCATATCAAGGGTTTGATTACAACCAAAGATATTTCAAATATTGAAAATTATCCTATTGCATCAAAGGACAAAAAAGGAAGGCCACTTGTTGGTGCAGCAGTAGGTGTCAAAGGGGATTTTATGGACAGAACAGAATCTCTTTTGGAAGCAGGTGCAGATGTCATTGTAGTAGATATTGCACATGGCCATAGTGAAAATGCGGTTAATACAATTCGTCATATAAAAAAAGCATTTCCTAATTCAGAATTAATTGCTGGAAATGTAGCAACTGCTGCAGGAGCAGAAGAACTTATCAAAGCAGGAGTGGATGCAATTAAAGTTGGTGTTGGTTCTGGTTCAATATGTATCACTCGTGTAGTTACAGGTTCTGGTGTTCCTCAATTAACAGCAGTATTAGATTGTGCAAAAATTGGACGAAAACATGACATACCAATAATTTCTGATGGTGGAATAAGAACTTCGGGTGATGTTACTAAAGCCTTAGCAGCTGGAGCATCTTCTGTAATGGTTGGAAGCATACTAGGAGGAACAGACGAAAGCCCAGGATCATTCATATCTAAAAATGGAAAGCGATTCAAAATTTACCGAGGAATGGCTTCATTTTATGCATCTTTAGGTCGTAAATCGAAAGAAATTGGACAAGTTTCAATCGAAGATGATCTAAATGATTACGTAGCTGAAGGAGTTGAAGCAATGGTTCCTTACAAAGGCAGTGTAGCGGATATTTTAAAACAGCTAACTGGTGGGGTTCGCTCAGGATTGAGTTATTGTGGGGCTCACACGATTAAACAAATGCAAGAAAATGCAGAATTCATTAAAATGTCTGGCGCTGGGTTTGCTGAAAGTCAGCCTCATGATGTATCTTTAATGTAGTTAATTATTTATTCATCAGAAAAAACTACTTCATTGTGTTAAGTAAGAGAACTGTAATAGGAATCTCCGTAGGTTCAGTAATTATTGCAATTGGTCTTATTGCATTAGTTACATCTTTTGGGACTCAAACAAAAAATATTGATGAGTCTGTTGGAGTGGGCGAATCAACATCCTATCAATTTACAGGCCCTATACACTCAAATCAACTTCTTAACGTAACCGGTAACTCCTTTAAACTTAGTTTGGCATCACCAAGAGGTGGTTTACAAATCCCAGAACAAGATTATAATAAAGAACTGAGTATTCAATGGACTCATTTGATAGATGGAGATAGTAGAGTGAAAATCCAAAATACAGGTGATTCAGAATTACGCATCACCGGAACTTTTCAATTTCTTACTGATCCTATTCTCATTACATATCACATTGTTGTCATTACTGCTGGAGTTATCATTATCGGATTCAGTGCAGGTTTTAGTATTAGGAAACCACGTGGATTTTAATTCATCTCTGCACTTGGATAAGAACCCAATATTTTAAGAAAAATAGTATTTTCTTTTATTTTATTTAACAATTCTTTTACCTTAGAATTGTT
>Ga0075301_1000051_pt1 | contig 21709 bp, 16 predicted proteins | sample Browns_TuleA_D1_FD_120053 | JGI IMG/M metagenome (GOLD analysis project Ga0075301, IMG submission 120053) | Natural and restored wetland microbial communities from the San Francisco Bay, California, USA, that impact long-term carbon... | ecosystem: Environmental > Terrestrial > Soil > Wetlands ... | reverse complement strand
TGCCATAAATTGCGAAGCGCTCATGCAAACTGACATGTCGATGCCGGGGATGCCGGGCATGGACATGGGCGCACAGGGCCATTCCGAAAAAAGTGTGCCGTGCAAAACTACCAACGACTGTCTCAATCAAGTCTGTTACGGACTGAACTCCGCCGTACTTGCGAGTGTGTCGGTAGCGACCGCACACTGGACTACTTCAAAACTGGAACCGTCATCGGTTTCAGGGACAGGACTGTCCGTACGCCCTGCCCTTCCTCCTCCGATCCTTGTCGTCTGAGCACACGTGTGCGCCGTCAGGCGCGACACGTGAACTGCCCATAACGAGTTCCTGCTTTCGCTTGCCAACCCGCCCACTCGCAGCGGCGGCGATCGCAAGGGCTCCGCAGGGCAACCACTCATGACGCAAGGAGTTTGTCATGCGCACTTGGATATATGCCGCTATCGCGGTTGTGATTTTCGCAATTGCTGGTCTTTTCATTGCACAAACGGTGGGCACGCAATCCGTTAGGGCTCAGCCGCCAACAGGGAACGCAACGCCGGGCGCGGCAGATAAACACTCCGGCGAGGTGCGCAAAAATGCCCCTCGCGGGGAGCGCAAAATTCTTTTTTACCGCAACTCGATGAACAGCGCAGATACCTCGCCGGTTCCCAAAAAAGACGGCATGGGGATGGATTATGTCCCCGTCTATGCCGAGCAAATGTCCGAAGCCGGTGGAACGATCCGCATCAGCCCCGAGAAAATTCAGCGCGCCGGCGTGCGCACCGATGTGGTCAAGCGCATGATGTTGACCAGGACGGTACGCGCCGCGGGCACGGTGACGCCCGACGAAACCAAACTCGCCGTCATCACGATGAAGTTCAGCGGCTTTGTCGAGGCGCTATTCGTCTCCACCACAGGCGCCGAGGTTCGTGCCGGGCAGCCCCTCATGAAGGTTTGGATCGAAAGCCAGGAAGTGTTGGCGAAGGAGGTCGATTATGTGGTCGCATTGCGTGGTTTGGCTGGGAGTGTCGCTCAGGCTGCCAACAATCTTCGCCTTTATGGGATACCGGACTCGGCTATCGCCGACATGAAACGGACGCGCCAAGCCACCCGCTCAATCGTCATCGATGCCCCGATTGATGGCACGGTGCTGGAAAAGCCCGCAGTCGTCGGAATGCACTTTGCGGCCGGGGATACCCTTTTCAAGAGCGCCGACCTTTCGACCGTCTGGGTTCTCGCTCAGGTCTCCGAGCGAGATCTGCCGATTGTCCAGCAGGGACAGATGACAAGGGTCGTCTTCACCGACAATCCGGAAATGACCTTCCAGGGCCAGGTCACATTCGTCTATCCCGAACTCGATCCGGCCACTCGGACGGCGCAAGTGCGGATCGTCGTCGCCAATCCCGATGGGCGCATCCGTGCCGGCCAATATGCCGACGTGAACATCGGCGCCAGGGTTACCGATGTTGCAACTCTCGCAGTACCTGATTCGGCCGTTCTCGATAGCGGTGCGCGTCAGATAGCCTTCGTTGCGAAAGGAAATGGCGTGTTCGAGCCGCGCGCTCTCGTACTGGGGCGACGAGGTGGCGGCTATGTCGAAGTGCGCCAGGGTCTGCGCGAAGGCGAGCGCATTGTCGTCTCGGGCAATTTCCTGATCGACGCGGAAAGTAACCTGCAGACCGCTCTGGGCACGTTCTCAGCGGAGACATCGCAGTGATCGCCTCGGTCATCCGCTGGTCGGCCAAAAATATCTTCCTGGTCCTTATCGGCGTGACGTTCGTTGTGCTTGCAGGACTCTATGCCGTCACGCGCATCCCGCTCGACGCCATCCCCGATCTGTCGGACACGCAGGTCATTGTCTATACGGAATATCCCGGCCAATCGCCCCAGGTGGTCGAGGATCAGGTTACCTTTCCGCTGACAACGGCCATGCTGAGCGTGCCGAGGGCGCGCGTCGTGCGCGGAGCCTCGTTCTTCGGCGTCTCTTTCGTCTATGTGATTTTCGAGGACGGCACGGACATCTACTGGGCGCGAAGCCGCGTGCTGGAATATCTGAGCGGCGTCGGTTCGCGTCTTCCCCAGGGCGTGATACCTACGCTGGGGCCGGATGCCACCGGCGTCGGCTGGGTCTACGAGTACGCGCTCACAGGGAAAGACCAGGACCTGCAGCAGCTGCGTTCCATACAGGATTGGCAGGTGCGTTTTGCGCTCGCCAATACGCCGGGCGTGGCCGAAGTGGCAGGCGTCGGCGGCTTCGTCAAACAGTATGCCGTGGTGGTCGATCCCAACCGCATGCGCGCTTTCGGCGTGACATTGGATTCAATCCGCCAAGCGATTGCCTCAAGCAACATGGATGTGGGTGGCCGCACGATCGAACTCGGCGAAACCGAGTTCATGATCCGCGGCCGCGGTTATGTTCGTAAGATCGATGATCTGAAGCAAGCGGTGCTCAAGGCCCAAAACGGCACGCCTGTCGTCTTGGGCGATGTCGCGCGCGTGGACATCGTGCCCTTTGAGCGGCGCGGCATCGCCGAGCTGAATGGCGAGGGCGAGGTTGCGAGCGGCATTGTCCTGCAGCGCTACGGCGCCAATGCTCTCGACGTCATACGCGCAGTCAAGGACAAGATTGCGGCGTTCCTGCCGAGCTTGCCAAAGGATGTGACGCCCGTCCCCGTCTACGACCGCTCGCAGCTTATCGAGCGCGCGATCCACACCCTCACGCGGACGTTGACGGAAGAAAGCATCATCGTCGCGCTTGTCTGTTTCCTGTTCCTGTTTCATCTCAGGAGCGCATTTGTCGTCATTCTGACGTTGCCGGTCGGCATTCTGATTGCCTTTGCGATCATGAATGCGATGGGCATCGGCTCGAACATCATGAGCCTCGGTGGAATAGCCATAGCGATCGGCGCCATGGTGGATGCGGCCATTGTCATGGTGGAGAACGCGCACAAACAGCTCGAGCGCGCCGAACCCGGCGCCTCACGGGCGAAAATCCTGATTGAAGCCGCTCAGTCGGTTGGGCCTGCCCTGTTTTTCAGCCTGCTCATTATCACAGTGTCGTTCCTGCCGATTTTCAGCTTGCAGGAGCAGGAAGGCCGCCTGTTCAAACCGCTCGCCTACACCAAGACATTCGCGATGGGCGCGGCCGCACTGCTTTCCATCACTCTGTTGCCGGCCCTGATGATGCTGTTCGTGCGCGGCAAGATCAGACCGGAGGCCAGCAACCCAATCAACCGCTTTCTCGCGCGCAGTTATCGGCCCGTCATAGAATTCACGCTCAGGATGCCGCGCCCGATTTTACTCGGTGCGCTGGGCATATTGTTTTTGACATTGGTTCCGTTACTGCGGATCGGCTCCGAATTCATGCCGGCCCTCAACGAGGGCACGCTCCTCTTCATGCCAACAACCTTGCCCGGCATTTCCGTGACAAAAGCGGCACAACTGCTGCAAACGCAGGACAAAATTATCAAGGGCTTTCCTGAAGTGGAGTCGGTTTGGGGCAAGGCGGGCCGCGCCGAAACGGCCACCGACCCGGCGCCACTGGAGATGTTCGAGACCACCATCAATCTCAAGCCGGAGAGCGAATGGCGTTCCGGCATGACGGTCAGCAAGCTCATCGCCGAAATGGACCAGGCCCTGCAGTTCCCAGGCGTGAGCAACGCCTGGACCATGCCGATCAAGGCGCGCATCGACATGCTTTCGACCGGCATCCGCACGCCGGTGGGCATCAAGATATTCGGCCGCGATTTAAGTCAGGTGGAACGCCTTTCACGCGAAGTGGAAGCGGCTGTGAAGATGGTGCCAAGCACGACCAGCGCCTACGCCGAGCGGATCAATGGAGGCTATTACCTTGAGATTACGCCCGACAGAGATCAGCTGGCGCGCTATGGCCTCTCCGTGCAGGACGTGCAGGACACGATTTCCGATGCGCTGGGTGCGAAAGCGCTGACGACGACCGTGGAGGGTCGCGAACGCTACAGCGTGGCGCTGCGTTATCCTCGCGATGTGCGCAGCGATCCCGACGCGATCGCTTCTGACGTGATGGTTTCACTGCCCAATGGCAGCGCCGTTCCGCTGGGAACCGTCGCAAAGCTTTCGCGCACCCAGGGTCCCACGATGATTCGCACAGAGGATGGGCAGCTCGTCAATTACGTCTATGTCGATTTCCAGGGGCGCGATCTCGGTGGCTATGTGCGCGAAGCCCAGCGGGCAGTAGCAGCGCACGTTTCGTTTCCGCCCGGCTACTACGCGACCTGGAGCGGCCAATTCGAATATCTGGAACGGGCACAGAAGCGGTTGCTCCTTGTCGTTCCCGCCACGCTCCTCATCATCTTCCTGCTGCTCTTCCTCAATTTCCGGCGCTTATCCGACACGCTGATCGTCATGCTGTCGCTGCCGTTCGCGCTGGTGGGCGGATTGTGGTTCCTATATCTGCTGAACTTCAATCTCAGCGTTGCGGCGGTGGTAGGCTTCATCGCGCTTGCGGGTGTGGCGGCGGAAACGGGTGTTGTGATGTTGACCTATTTGAACCGCGCGCTCGAAGGCATCAAGCAACGTCGCCATGCCGAAAATGGCTCTCTGTCGCGCGCGGACATTCACGAGGCGGTCATGTCGGGCGCGGCCCAGCGCGTGCGCCCGGTCATGATGACCGTTGCGGCCATCATGGCAGGCCTCATCCCCATCCTATGGGCAACGGGCGCGGGCTCGGAAGTCATGCGCAGGATCGCGGTGCCGATGATCGGCGGCATGGTTTCCGCAACGGCGCTGACGCTTGTGGTCATACCCCTGCTTTTCGCACTTTTGCATGGTAGGAGGCTCATGGCGTAGACGGGGCCAAGTACTCTAAGCTCGGCAGGCCGGATCATTGAGAGGTCGCTCATGCGTGGTCTTTCATATGCTGTCGCACTGAGTGTTTGCTTAATTTGCCAAGCTGCATTTGCCCAGACGATAGAAATCTCGGTGCAGGGTGCAGCCAGAGACTGTTATCTCGCGGCGCAAGCAAGAGATGTGAAGGCGATCGCCGTTTGCGATCATGCGCTCAAGTTCGAGTCACTTTCCGCCCGTGACCGCGCGTCAACGCTGACAAACCGCAGCGCACTCAGGATTCAGGCCGGCGATCTGCGCGGCGCGCTCGCCGACAACGAACAAAGCATTCAGATATTCGATGGCCTGGCTGTCGCCTATCTCAATCGGGGCGTGGCGCTGACTGCGCTCGGCCAGGCCGGCGAAGCCATTGCGTCGTTGAACAGATGCATCGAGATCGGCTTCGCCCAGCCTGAGCTGGCGTATTACGACCGCGCTCTGGCCAAAGAGAACGTTGGCGACATCGAGGGCGCCTACCAAGATTTCAAGAAGGCGCTGGAAGTGGCGCCCGGTTTCAAGGCGGCGGAAGACCAGATCAGACGTTTCCACTTCCAAACGATCAAAGCCTAGGGGCGGTGCACGCAGGCCGGCAACGCGCTAGAAGACGCGCGTGAGCGGGCAAACTTACGATGTCATCGTTGTCGGCGTTGGCGCGCATGGCTCGGCCGCGTGCTGGCGGCTGGCGAGCCGCGGCCTTCGTGTGCTTGGCCTCGATCGTTTCGACATTCCCAACACGCGTGGCTCGTCGCACGGCACCAATCGCATCATCCGCCTCGCCTATTTCGAGCATCCGGACTATGTGCCGCTGTTGCGCCGCGCCTATGAGCTCTGGCGAGAGACAGAGAAGGCTTTCGGCGAGCAATTGCTTTTTGTTACCGGCGGCGTTGATGCAGGCCGCCCCGACAGCATGATCGTGACGGGTTCGCTGAGGTCCTGCAGCACGCACAACCTGCCGCATGAAATCCTGAGCGCGAAAGAACTGCACCGCAGGTTCCCAGGATTTCACCTCCCCGAAGATTTCGTTGCCGTCTATCAGCCCGACGGCGGCTTCATCGCTTGCGAGCGGGCGATCGTCGCACATGCGGCCTTGGCGAAGACCGCAGGCGCGGACATTCACACCCAAGAGAAGATCATCGGATGGGAAGCGAAGGCCGGCGGTGTGCGCGTCACGACGGAGCGCACAACCTACGAAGCCGGACATCTGATCCTGTCTTGCGGTGCATGGATCGGCGATTACGTTCCTCAACTCAAGAATATCGCCGTGGCCGAGCGACAAGTGCTGGCCTGGTTCGAGCCGAAGAAGCCGGAACTGTTCGCGCTCGGCAAATTTCCCATCTCGATCATCCAGACCGACAACGGCTTCCCCTATCAGTTTCCGATTTGGGGGGCGCCGGGATTCAAGCTGGGTGTCTATCGCCATTTGCACGAGACGGGACACCCGGATGCAATCTCGCGCGAAGCCAACGTGCGTGACGAAGCGCTGCTCCGCGACGCGGTCGAAACGTATTTCCCCGACGCCGCAGGCCGCACGCTCGCCATGCAGACCTGCCTTTTTACCAACGTGCCGGACGCTCACTTCGTCATCGACCGGCTGCCCAATGCGCCGCAGGTCACTGTCGCTTCACCCTGCTCCGGCCACGGATTCAAATTTGCATCTGTGACCGGTGAGATTCTGGCCGATCTGGTGACGCAGGGTTCGGCCAAATGCGACCTGAAGCTTTTCTCGCTTTTGCGCTTTGAAAGGAATTGAGCATGCCCAAAGGATCCTGCCTCTGCGGCGCAGTAAGTTTTGAAGTAGCGGGCGAGATCAATCCGCCCGACGCTTGCCATTGCTCACAATGCCGCAAGCAATCCGGTCATTATTGGGCCTCGACCGATGTACCGCGCTCGGCCGTCACAATATTGGGCAGTGAAAATGTCACTTGGTTCCGCTCGTCAGAAAAGGTGCGCCGCGGCTTCTGTTCGACGTGTGGCTCCGCCCTGTTCTGGGACCCGATCCACAAGGACAAGCTCGGCATCGCCATGGGGGCCTTCGACAAGCCAACGGGAACACGCCTGGCCATTCACATATTTGTGGCCGACAAGGGCGACTACTACGACATTGCCGACGGGTTGCCGCAAAATCAGCAATAGTCCTGAGTGTGGCCGCCGCGCACTTGATCTGCGGCCCGCGCCTGTCCGACGCTTCGCCGCCGCCAAACTCGAGGTGTCACGTGCTAGGCCAGATCTCCCGCAGGACCACAGTCGCCCTTCTCGGCGCCACCGCACTTTCGCCGCTCGCACTCGGAGCGGCGCGCGCCGCAGACGCTGGGAGCTCCGAAGACGCCGCTTTCGCCGGCGTCATTAAGAACTGGCTCGATGGCGCGCTTCGTATGTCGCCAATTAGCGCCACGCAAATCGGCGACCATCGCTTCGATCACGAGATCGACGACATGAGCGAGGCCGGCCGCAAGGCTAGGCGCGAATTCAGCAAGGCGACGTCAGCCAAGCTTGATTCCATGGACAAAGCCAAGCTCAACCGCGCCAACCAAGTCGACCATGCCATCCTGTCCAACCAGTTGCGCTACGACCAGTGGGACGACGAGGTGCTGCAGAGCTGGGCATGGGATCCGCTCGGTTACCAAAATGTCGCTGGTAACGCGTTGTACGTCACTATGGCGCGCGAATTTGCGCCCCTGCCCGACCGCCTGCGCTCAGCCACGTCGCGCATGGAGAAGTTGCCGGAGCTGCTGCGCCAGGCGCGCGAGAATTTGCAGCCCGCGCGCGTGCCGCTTGTGCATGCACAGACGTGGTCCAAACAGAACAGGGGTATCGCCTCGATTGCAGACGAGTTGATCGCGCCGCACGCCGATCAGCTCAAGGGCCGCGACGCTGCGCGCCTGCGCAAAGCGATCGATGGAGTACACGCCGCGGTGAGTGCGCAACAGGAGTGGATCGACAAGACATTGGTGACCAATGCCAAGGGTGAATTCCGTATCGGCGCAAAGCTTTATGACCAGAAGCTCGCGTTTGCGCTGAACTCGCCCATGACCCGGCAGGAAATTCGTACACGCGCGGAAGCCGAGGTGAAGCGCATCAGAAGCCAGATGTACGACATCGCCCGCGGCGTCCTCGCGGGTGAGAAGGGCTCGCCCAAGGCGCCCAAGCATCCGACCGATGAGCAGCAGCAGAAAGTGATCGAGGCGGCGCTGGCGCTCGCCTACGCCGTGCATCCGGCGCGCGATCAGGTGGTACCGGATGCCAAGGCGGCGCTGGTACAGGCAACGGAGTTCGTACGGCAGAAAGATCTCATCACCCTGCCCGATGCGCCCGTGCAGGTCATCATCATGCCGGAGTTCCAGCAAGGCGTGGCGGTGGCCTATTGCGATCCGCCGGGGCCGCTCGACAAGGGGCAAAGTACGTTTTTCGCGGTCTCGCCCATTCCGAAGGACTGGACGGAACAGCAGACCGAGTCATTCCTGCGCGAATATAATTCGCGCGGCATTCACGAGCTCACGATCCACGAAGCGATGCCTGGGCATTACGTTCAACTCTGGCATGCCAATCAATATCCCTCGATCGTGCGCGCGGTGCTGTTCTCGGGGCCATTCGTCGAGGGCTGGGCCTGTTACGCTGAGGATCTTATGGCGGACGAAGGCTACCTGAACCGCGATCCGCTCTATTTGCTCGCCCATCTCAAACTCGATCTTCGTTCGGTCGTCAACGCCATCCTCGATTCTGCCATTCATGTCGACGGCATGACGCGCGAAGAGGCCATGCATCTGATGGCCGTCAAGGCTTTCCAGCAGGAATCGGAAGCGGCCGGCAAGTGGATAAGAGCTTCGGTCTCTTCGGCACAGCTGCCGACCTATTTCGTTGGCCAACAGGAGCATTGGGAGACCCGCAAGGAAGCGGAGAAACGTTGGGCCGCCCAGTTCAACCTCAAGCGCTACCACGACATGGTGACGTCGTTCGGCTCGCCGCCGGTACGTTACGCGCGGGCGCTGATGTTCGACGAGCCGATTGGCTAGGCGTCTTCCGGCAGGCTGAGGATCATGCGGTAGCAATCCAAGCTGCGGCTGAGGAATTCATACGCCGCGCCCCATAGGTACAGCCGGAAGCGCCGATAGTTGAACTCGCCGAATTTCTTGATCACCGCATCGCGGTTGGCGTCGAAATTGCGCGCCCATTGCTGGAAGGTGAGGAAGTAGCTGTGGCGGTCGCTGAAGATCTCTTCGACCTCGAACGGCGTCTTGGCGACCTTGTTGAGCAAATCGTCCAGCACCAGGAACGAATGATTGCCGCCATAGATGTATTTCACCATGAAGGACGACAGCTCGAATTTCTTGCGGCAAGCACTGCCGTCGAGGAAGACACGGCCACCCGGCTTCAGCAGGCTTTGGAATTTGGCCAGTACAGACGCGTAATCCGGCAGATGCTCGATCACGCCCATGATGACGATGGCGTCGTATTTTGTGTCAGTCTGATAGGCCAGCAGGTCAGAGAAAATCAGTTCCCAGTCATAGCCGAGCTTGCGCGCACGCCCATTCAGATAATCGATGGAGACCTGCGAGATCGAGATGCCCGTGCATTTCACGCCGCGGCGCGACGCGTACTCGAACCAGGCACCCCAGCCCGGGCCGATTTCAAGGAAGTGGTCACCGGGTTTCAGATTGCATCGCTCATAGGCGTAATCGAACTTGCGCAGCGTCGCGACGTCGAGGGTCTCATTGTCGCTCTGGTAAACGCCCTGCGTGTAACACGGTGTTTTTGGATCCAGGAAGGCGAGGAAGAAGTCCGCGTCGATATCGTAGTGTGCTGCGATGGCTTGTTTGTTGGTGTGCACCTGTCCGAAGAAGAACGGCTGGATGTAGCGCCACGCCTCGACGATCGGATGAAAATCCTTCATCGACTTGCGCAGCGCGAAAGGCGCCAGCATGTCGCCTTCGAAATCAATATCGCCGTTCAAATAGGCATCGCCCACCTTACCCTCATCGAGGCTGGCGATAGCGCGCACGGCATTCTTGTTCTTGAGCACGATATGGAAACTTGGCGCGCCAGGCCCGAAACGCTGCACCTCGCCCCCCGGCAGGCGCACGTCGAACGAGACGGCGCTATCCGCGAACTGTTTGGCGAAGCGCCCCAGCACGGACCGCGTCAGACGGCTCGCGCGCGCGGGGGCTATACTGTCCTGCCAAACGCGCTGACTTTGCGCCATGCTACCCTCGCCTTTGCGGCCGCACCCTACAGGGAAGGCGGGCGGCCCCGCCAGCAATAAAACGCCCTATTTCCGCGCCGTTACCATGGCCACGACCGGTGCCGTGGGGGCCGTCGGTGTCTCGTAACGATCGTATTCCTTGACCTCATCGAGGCGGACGAATTTGAAACCTTGAGCGATCAGTTCGGGCACGACAGCCTCGACGAGCGCCGCCGCCTTGGCATTGATGCAATGCATCAGCACGACGCCGCCGTCCTTGCGCTCGATCTCGCGCAGATACCCTTTGGCGCAGGTTTCCGCCGTCCAACCGCGATGCCAGCAATCCCAGTCAGCTGACGCAACGACATAGCCCTCGCCGTCCACATATGTCTGGCCGCCTACGTCCCAATAAATCGGGCCAACATAGTATTTGAGGACGGGATCTTCGTTGAGCACGATAGCGTGCCGCTCCTTCCAGGCGCCGTAGGGTGCTCGGAAGAATAAAGTCTCCCCTGGAACCATGTGTCGGGCAATGAGATCATTCACTTCGCGGATCTGATCGATCAGAAGATTTGGAGACCGGCTGTAGCGTCGCCGCGTCAGGCGCTTGTGCGATGCGGTGTGGTTCGCGAGCAGATGACCGTCGGCGGCAATTTTGACGAGGAGCTCGGGATGTGCCCGCGCCATCGTGCCGACAATGAAAAAAGTTGCGCGGACGTCGTAGGCCTTCAGCGCATCGAGCACCGCGTGCGTATGGATGCCGGGGCCATCATCAAAGGTGAGCGAGACTGTGTGCGTACCACGAAGGCCAGCGCGAAAAATATTTGTGGCCTGGAAGTAAGCGAATTTCTGTTCTTTGGGCTTTTCGGCAGCAGTCCCCGGCGCGGCCAAAACGATGGCCGCTAAAACCCCAACGCAGGCACCAAGTTTGCGGCCCCGCATTCCCCCACCCGCGCCAATAGGCGAACTCCAGGGGAAGGCTAGGACGCCCGTTCCTGGGTGGCAATAAAACTCGGGATCCTGAGGTCGGAGGCCTTCAGCCTTGTTTCGCCTTCTGTTCCCCAATCCAGCGGGTTATGTAGGCTTCGAAAACGTCGAGTGGCATGCCGCCATTCAGCAACACTGCTGAGTGAAATGCCTTGATGTCGAACTTGTCGCCAAGCTCGGCCTTCGCCTTGTCGCGCATGCTGAGAATGCTGCGCATGCCCATCTTGTAGGCGCACGCCTGCCCCGGCCACACGACGTAACGTTCGATCTCGGCGGTGGTGTCTTTTTCACCCACGCCGGTCGTCTTCATCATGTAGTCGATCGCCTGCTCGCGCGTCCAATGTTTGGCGTGCATGCCCGTGTCGACGACAAGGCGCACGGCGCGGAATAACTCATCGCGCAGGCGACCCAGATCGCCGAAGGGATCGCCGTCATACATGCCCATGTCCTTGGCGAAGTTCTCCGAATAAAGCGCCCAGCCTTCGGCAAACGATGAGGGCGAAAATACACGGCGCAACAGCGGAAGACCTTCGATCTCCTGCGCCAGCGCTAGCTGGAAGTGATGACCTGGCACGCCTTCGTGGAACGCCGTCGTATGGTTCGACCAGAGGGGGTTCTCCGTGACGTCACGCAAATTCACGAACACGATGCCGGGCCGCGAACCGTCCAGCGCCGGCGAGTTGTAATACGCGCCTGCCGAGCCCTGCTCGGAATATTTCGGCACAGCGCGGACCTCCACCGGCGCTTTCGGCATCTTGGAGAAGTATTTGGGCGCTGCCGCCACAACGCGGGCGATGTCGTCGCGATACTCTTTCAGCACCTTTTCGCGATCTTCGTCGGTGTTCTTAAGCGCGAAGCGTGGGTCGGAATTTAGCTTGGTAATACGCTCGCCCACCGTGCCTTCAGTCATGCCCTGCGATTTCAGAAGCGCATCCATTTCATTGGTGATGCGCGTGACTTCAGAGAGCCCGTAATTGTGGATCTCGTCTGCCGAGAGGTTGGTTGTCGTCTGATCGCGCAGGCGCGCGGCATAGTATGCGTCCCCATCCGGCAGGCGCCACACGCCCGCTTCGTGCGTGGCTTTGGTGCGCAATTCCTGTTCACGCCGCAGCAAACGGCTATAGGCCGGATAGATACTGTCGCGGACGGCGGCGATCGCGCCGCTCTTGAGTTCATCCTTCTCGCCCGCATCGAGATCATCGAGCTTGTTCAGCTTTTCGACAAAACTCGTCACCAGCGGATGATCCTCCGGTTTTGGCGCAAGGAAACTGCTCAGCTCCTCGATCGTCTTGTCGATTGAGAAATCGGGCGGAATGACACCGAGACCAACCTGACGCTGGATGTCTGCGTTCACCTGGTCGATGCGCTCGCCGATGCCGTTGAGACGATCGACATAGTGCCGCGCCGTCTTGGCGTTCTTGACCACATGCTGGAACTGCATGAAGTCCGGATAGCCGGTCTGCGCGCCCATGAACTGGTTGGTGGGATAAAGATCGCCGCCGGCGCCTAACCAGGGGAACTTTTCATATTGCAGATTATACTCGAAGAATTCCGTGGCGATGTCGTAGGAAATCTGTTCCTGCGGGCTGAGGTCGTCGCGATTCCATTCCTTGATCTGCGCGATGTATTTGTGCAGCGTGTCGAAATCGCGCTGACGTTTGGCGAGTGAGTACTCGTCCAGCTTGCCGCTGTGAAAGTCGAGCCACGTGCCGTCGACCAGGCCGAGGCTGGTCAGCGTCTGCGGATTCTCGAGCAGGAAGAACGCGAGCTGCCTGTCCAGCAGCGTATTGAAGCTGAAGGGCTTGCCCAAGACCGTGCGATAGCCGGCATACCCGCCGACAAGAACCAGTACGAGCAGAATGCCCCAGAAAACCCGCCAAAACGGACGCATGACCCACTCCTTTTGTCAGGAGCGAATCAATGGCAAAGCGGAGTGGCCATCGCAAGCGGGGATACGCCGGCGCGCGCGGAATCTCACGGCGTTGTGACTTTTGCGCGTGGAATAATGGCTTGGGCGGTAACGACAAACTTGGTTACGCGCGTAGCCGCTTCAACGCCTCTTCCAGGCGCGATTTCATGGCGGCGGCTTCGGCGCGTTTTTCCTTTTGCTCCTCGATCACCTCTTCGGGCGCGCGGGAGACAAAGTTTTCGTTGGCGAGCTTGGCGTCGAATTGCTTGATCTCGGCTTCGGCTTTTTTCATTTCCTTCTCGAGGCGCGCGCGTTCCTTGGCGAAATCGATCACATCACCCAGCGGCAGAGCTGCAACCGCTTCTCCAATGATGAATTGCGCCGAGCCTTTGGGGATCTCTTTGCCTACGCGCGCGCTCGAAAGCCGCGCCAGTGTCAGCACTTCTTCCTTGTGCCGTGTCAGGCGCGCCTGGGTTTCCTTGTTGGCGTCCTTCAGCTGAAGCGCAATACGCGCGCCCGGTGGCACGTTCATCTCCGAACGCACACTGCGCACGCCGGAAATAAGATCGATCAGCCACTGCATTTCCTCGCGGGCGGCTTCGTCCTGCGGGACCTTCGCGAGGTCGGGCCATTTGTGCTCGATCAGCATGGACTGGCGTGGCGTGGCGTGTTCCGCCATGCGCGCCCACAATTCCTCGGTGATGAATGGCATGAAGGGATGCAACAGCGCCAGGATGCGGTCGAACGTCCAGGCCGCCGCATCGCGACTCTCGGCCTTGGCCGTTTCGTCGTTCCCGTTTAGCACCGGCTTGATGAATTCCAGATACCAGTCGCAGAACACGTCCCAGACGAAGTGATAGACGGCGCCGGCCGCATCGTTGAAGCGATAGGCTTCCAGCGCGGCCGTCACTTCGGCGGCCGTGCGCGCGGTCTCGCCCACGATCCAGCGGTTGACGGTCTGCTTGCACTTCTCCGGCTTGAACTCGCGCTTGCGCACGCACTCGTTCATTTCGCAGAAGCGCGCCGCATTCCACAGCTTGGTGCCGAAATTGCGCGCGGTTTCCACGCGCCCATGGCTGAGGCGGATGTCGCGCCCCTGCCCTGCGGCCAGGCACAGCGCGTAGCGCAGCGCGTCGGCGCCGTATTCGTCGATCAGGTCCACGGGGTCGACGACGTTGCCCTTCGTCTTCGACATCTTCTGGCCCTTCTCGTCAAGGACGCGGGTGTGGATGAAGACGTCGTGGAACGGCACCTCCTTCATGAAGTGCAGCCCCATCATCATCATGCGCGCTACCCAGAAGAAGATGATGTCGAAGCCGGTGACGAGAACCGAGGTCGGGTAATAGCGCTTGAGCTCGGGCGTTTGCTCCGGCCAGCCCAGCGTGGAAAAGGCCCACAGCGCGGAGGAGAACCAGGTGTCGAGAACATCCGTGTCGCGCCAGATCGCAGCCTCTCCCTTGTGCTGCCAGCGCAATAGGCCTTCCGCGGCGTTCTGCACAACGCTCACAGACATTTTCGGGAATTTTTTCTGAACTTCAGCGATAGCTTGAGCTTCTGATTCCGCAGCCACCAGATCGAATTGCGATTGATCTCGGACACCTCCGAACGCAGGAGCATTGATACCAGTCAGGTCAACTGGATGTCTGTCGTCGGACGGACTCTTCAGATGATACCAAATGGGTATTTGGTGGCCCCACCACAGCTGGCGCGAGATGCACCAGGGCTGAATGTTCTTCATCCAGTTGTAGTAGACGCTGGTCCAGTGCTCGGGCACGAACTTCGTCTTGTTCTGCTCGACCGCCTTCACCGCCTTCGCCGCCAGCGGCGTGACGTTGAGGTACCACTGCTCGGTAAGATATGGCTCAAGCACGACGGTCTTGGTTTTTTCGTCGTGCGGCACGGCATGGACGATGTCCTCGATCTTGTCGATCAGTCCGAGCGCTTCCAGATCGGCAACGACTTTGTTCCTTGCGACGAAACGATCGAGCCCGCGATAGGCTGTTGGCACTTCGTCGTTCAGCTTCGCCTCCGGCGTGAGAATGTTGATGAACGGCAGCTTGTGGCGCTTGCCGATCTCGAAATCGTTGAAGTCGTGCCCCGGCGTGATCTTGACCGCGCCGGTGCCTTTCTCGGGATCGGAATATTCGTCGGCGATGATCGGAATGCGCCGCCCCGTCAACGGAAGGATCGCGTGGGCCTTCTTGGCGACGAGCGCCTTGTAACGGTCATCATCCGGATGCACCGCCACCGCTACGTCGCCCAGCATCGTCTCGGGCCGCGTCGTCGCAACCGCGATAAAGCGATCCCTCTCGCCTTCAATCGGATATTTGATGTGCCAGAGCTTGCCCTTGATCTCGATGCTGGTGACTTCGAGGTCCGACACCGCCGTTTGCAGCCGCGGGTCCCAGTTCACCAGCCGCTTGTCCTTATAGATGAGCCCTTCCTTATAGAGGCTGACGAAGACCTTAGTGACCGCGCGGCTGAGCCCCGGATCCATGGTGAAGCGGTCGCGCGTCCAGTCGCATGATGCGCCCAGCCGGCGCAGCTGCCGCGTGATGTTGCCGCCGGACTCTTCCTTCCATTTCCAGACTTCGGCAACGAACGCTTCGCGGCCCATCGCATGGCGGTTCATTTGGCGCTCGGCCAGTTGGCGCTCGACGATCAGCTGTGTGGCGATGCCGGCGTGATCGGTGCCTGGTTGCCACAACACGTCCTTGCCCCGCATGCGCTCGAAGCGCGCTAAGGCATCCTGCAGCGTGTTGTTGAGCGCGTGCCCGATATGAAGGTTGCCGGTGACGTTCGGCGGCGGAATGACGATACAGAACGGCTGCGCCTTGGGGCGGCGGCCAGCGCGAAAGGCGCCGGAATCCTCCCATTGGGCGTAAATGCGGCCTTCGACCGCCTGCGGGTTGAACGTCTTATCGAGCATGGTTGCTAGGGATGCCGGGGCGCGCGCAAACGTCAAGGGACTTCAAGGAATACCTATCAATTTATGCGTCTGCAGGCTCAAACGCCATTGTGGATGGTGCAGGCAATACGCCGCCGCCTCGCGCGTGTTTTTGTCGCGCTCTGGCCCGTCCATGGGCTGCAGGAAGAAATGCTCGAAGGCGAGCGCGGCATAGCGTTCCGGCTCGCCGCCCGCCTGCGGATAGACCAGTTTCAATTCCTGCCCGCGCTGAAGAATGAGTGGCGCTTCGGCCTTCGGGCTGACGCAGATCCAGTCGATGCCGCGTGGCGGTTCGATGGTGCCGTTGGTTTCGATGCCGATTTCAAAACCCTGGGCGTGCAGCGCTGCTATCAAAGCCTGATCGATTTGCAGCAAAGGCTCGCCGCCGGTGCACACGACATAGGGCGCATCGCCACCCGGCCATTTTTCGGCGACAACTTCGGCCAATTCTTCAGCCGTCATGAACTTCCCGCCGCCCGGACCATCGGTGCCGACGAAATCCGTGTCGCAGAAACGGCAGACTGCAGTGTCGCGATCGCGCTCGTGTCCGCTCCACAGATTGCATCCGGCGAAGCGTAAGAAAACGGCTGCGCGTCCCGTGCGCGCACCCTCGCCCTGCAGCGTGTAATAGATTTCTTTCACCTGATACGTCATGCCGTGACGCTTTCGCGATAACGCGCATACCCCCGCGCGCGCAATTCGCAGGCCGGGCATTTGCCACACCCATAACCCCAGTCGTGGCGATGCTTACGATCGCCCTCGTAGCAGGTGACGGTTTCTTCCACGATGAGATCGACAAGCGCACGCCCGCCGAGCTTCCCGGCAAGCGCCCACGTCGCCGCCTTGTCCAACTTCATCAGCGGCATATGGATGGTGAATTTTTCGGCGAAGCCCAGATCGATGGCGCGGTTCATTGCTTCGATCGTTTCGGCGCGGCAATCGGGATAACCGGAATAATCGGTCTCGCACATGCCGCCCACGATATCGTGGGCGCTGCGACGCGTGGCGAGCGCTGCCGCTGTTGTCAGGAACAGAAGATTGCGCCCTGGCACGAACGTTGTGGGCAAACCGTTCTTTGCCACCTCGATCTTCATGTCATCGGTAAGCGCCGAGCCGCCGATTTCGGACAGCACGTCCAGCGACAACACATGATCCTCACCCAGCTTCGCCGCCCAGTTTGGAAAGCGCATGCGGATGGCGGAAAGGATGCGCGGGCGCGCGTCCATTTCCGCCACGTGGCGTTGCCCATAGGCAAAACCCACCGTCTCGACCGCGGCAAAACGGTCGAGCGCCCAGGCCAGGCAGGTCGTCGAATCCTGCCCACCGGAAAACAGCACGATTGCTTTGCGTGAACTCTCGCCCATAGCTAAAGAATTAGCGCGGAGCACACTTCCACGCCATGCCAATGAATCACCGCAAACCACCTCCTAGAGCCTGGCAGCGTATGCTGAGCGGGCGGCGGCTCGATCTGCTCGACCCCTCAGCCCTCGACATCGAGATCGAGGATATCGCGCATGGGCTCGCGCGCGTGGCGCGTTGGAACGGGCAAACCAAGGGCGCACATGCCTTCTCGGTGGCGCAGCATTGCCTGCTCGTCGAGCGCTTCGTGGCCGAACTGCGGCCCGGCATCGCGCGCGAGGTGCGCCGCGCCGCGTTGTTGCACGACGCGGCGGAATACGTGATCGGCGATCTGATCAGCCCGTTCAAGGCTGCGGTCGGGCTCGATTACAAAGCGTTCGAGAACCGCCTGATGAGTGCGATCCATTTGCGCTTCAGTTTGCCGGCGCGCCTGCCAGTGGAAACGGTCGCGCTGATCAAGAGCGCGGACCAAATCGCCGCCTATTTCGAGGCCACACAGCTCGCAGGCTTCACCGAAAAAGAAGCGCGCAAGTTTTTTGGCAATCCGCGCAGTGTGCGCATGCCACGGCTTGTCCCGCTCGCCACCACCGAGGCGCAAGCAACCTATCTCGAGCACTTCAGGAAGTTGTCCTAATCCAGCTTCAGGCGTGCAAAGAGCATGAACGAAGTCGGGTTGTCGCCATAAGTCGCGTCGAGCGCGTTGGGAAAATCGTAAACGCTTCCGAGCGCGCCCAGGCCGAGTTTCACATGCTCGGCAAGCGGAAGGTCGTAAACATAGCCAAGACTGAATTTTGAGATGCGGAAAGTGCGGCCGAACAACGGATCGCCGATTTCAAACAACTCATCCTTGGCAACATTCTCGGCGCGCACGAAAACCGTGTGCTGTTCCCACGACAGCGCAGATTCCAGCAGATACGCATCCGTCGCATCGCCAGGCGACTTGTCGTTGTGACCCCAAGCAAGCGTGGTCTGCCAGTTGCCGCCGCTAAAGGGGCGATTGTACGTCAGTGATGCCGTTGTGCGGCGCTGATCGATTTCCGGTTCTAGTCCTTCGGGGCTATGCAGGTAGCCCCAGCTCACTTGCACCGACCAATTCTCGTCCGGATTCCATGTGAGACGTGCGGAACCGGAATCCAATCTCGGAGAATCGAAGTCCCAGCGGTTTTCGTCGGGCTCACGGCCATTAAAAGCTGATGCTTCAATCTTCCAATCGCCGAACACATAACCCGCCGTTATCACACCGAATGTCACATGCGTAGCGTCTAGCCAGTGATGGCCTAGCGGCGCCTCGGGATTATCCATCGCCGAAAAGCGGTGCATGTAGGTGGGCGGGCCGAGTGCGGGTTCGCCGGGATAGCCCACGTAAATAAATCCCGATCCGCCGCCCAATGGCGCGCTGTATGTCGCCGACAATTCCATCAGGAAGTCGTGCGGATGCTGGCGGTCGATCAATGGCGTGCGGCCATTGGCGGTCTCGCCCGTCTGAAACAGCAGCGGATAGCCGTCGCGACCCATCAGTGGGTCCAGCGATATCATCCCGCGCAACGTGAGTTCTCCATCTCCAAGCGGGCGCTGCGCCATGCCCATCAGCATGCTCTCGCTGAATGTTTTGTGGTCACCGCGCGGTCCGCCCTGATAATCGTAAACAAGGTTGGCAAAGCCATGCACCATGGTCGTCCATGAGCCGAGCATGCCATGCACGCCTTCCATCAGTGTGGAATCCGGCTGCCATGACGTACCCGATGAATCCCGCATCATCGAATAATCCCCGAGCGCACCCGCCATCATCGAGTCGTGCTCGTCCATATCCATGCCAGACATGGTGGGCTCTTGCGGTGCGGGCGCCGGTTGGGCTTCTTCCGAGGGGATTTTCTGCATGTCGTGATCCGACATGCCCTCGCCCCGCCTCGCAGGAGACTTTGGCTTGACCTTCTGATCCTTGCTCGGCCGCATGTCGTGATGATGCATGTCGTGGCCGGACATGCTGTCGTCGGATTGGGCGAACCCCGGCCCCGCTGCCGCAAAGCACAGCGGAAGCAATTTCACCAATAATTTATAGCGCACAGAACCCTCTTACGCAGGGCGCTATTAGCGCCGACTAAGCGGTGCAATTCAAACGTTTTTCTTGCTATCGAGACCACACGCTGCTTCTTTCTGCCGCAATGTCAGCGATCCTGATTACGCCCTATTCCGCCGTTGAAGAAACCGTGCGCCGCCTCAAGCCGTCGCATCTCGTGACCTTGCTTGATCCGCAGACCCTGGTGCAAACGCCCGCGGGTATCGGCGCCGGGCGTCACCTTCGCCTCGGCGTCGACGATATCAGCGAACCGGCCGAGGGCAGTATCGCACCGACACCCGATCACATCGTCAATCTGCTCAGCTTCGCGCAGAAATGGGATCGCCGCGCGCCCTTGCTCGTGCATTGCTGGGCGGGGATCAGCCGCTCGACGGCCGCCGCCTACATCATGCTTTGCGACATGCATGGGCCCGGCCATGAAGACGCCATCGCCCGCGCGCTGCGCGGGCGCGCGGCCCACGCCCAGCCCAACAAACTTATGGTGCGCCACGCCGATACTTTGATGGGCCGCACGGGCCGCATGATCGCGGCGGTGGACGCTATCGGCCCCGGCCGCATTGTCTGGGAGGGCGAGGTGGTTGAATTGCCGCTCGCGCTCGACGAATTATGAGAGCGCGCGCCAGACCAAACGAATTGCCGGAGCAGCATACCGTGCAGATTGGGCTTTCGGTCGCCATTGTTTCGGTGGCCGACGAGCGTCCGCGCGTGCTGATTGTGCATCGCGCTGGCGAAGCCGATGCCCTGCCCTTCGGCCCGTTCGATCCGCTGGGGCATCGCACGCTCGAATCCGGCTTGCGCAGCTGGGTGGAAGAGCAAACTTACCTGCAGCTTGGTTATGTCGAGCAGTTGTATACGTTCGGCGACCGCGGCCGGCATCTGCTACGCGCAGACGAGGCGCAGCGCGTCGTCTCGGTGGGCTATCTCGCGCTCACGCGGCCGCAAGGCGCGTTGAAAGCTCCAGCCACGCTGTGGCGCGACTGGTACGGGTATTTCCCCTGGGAAGACTGGCGCGTGAAGCGGCCCGCCATCATCGACAAGGTCATCCGCCCTAGCCTCACTGCATTCGCGAGCGCTGTGACGGATGACCAACTTCGTGCCCGTCAGCGCGAGCGGGTCCAGATTTGCTTTGCTTTGGGCCATCTGCCTTGGGATGAAGAAAAAGTATTAGAACGATACGAATTGCTCTACGAGGCGGGCCTCGTCGAAGAAGCGGCGCGCGACGGCCGCGGCGGCGCTAATCCGGTCGCGGCCCTGGGCGAAGCCATGGCCTTTGATCACCGCCGCATCCTCGCCACCGCTATGGGCCGGCTACGCGGCAAGATGAAATACCGCCCGGTCGTATTCGAGCTGATGCCACCAGAGTTCACGCTGCTGGAATTGCAGCGCACGGTGGAAGCGCTGTCCGGCATTCGGCTGCACAAACAGAATTTCCGCAGGCTGGTGGAAAGCCAGGGCCTGGTCGAGCGCACTGGAAAAGTTTCGTCCAAGACCCGCGGCCGGCCGGCCGAGCAATTTCGCTACCGCCGAGGTGTCGTGCGCGAGCGTCAGGCGCCCGGAGTGAGGTTGGGTGCTAGAGGCCAAAAACACTAGTAATTATACTGCATTAGTCGGTAAGTTTTTCCTTGACCGGATAATGCTCAGCGTTAGCATAAGGGAGCCGGCCCTTGCACGGCGTTTTTTATACCCCATATATGCTCATATAGAGCATAATGAGCGCAGCGATGGCACAAGTCCAATTCAGGCAGGCTCCGGCCTACACCCCCGCCGTCGCTAAAGCGACGGCGGGCCTCTATGGCCGCGTGGCGCGCGTCATTCCCGAGATCGAGTGGCCGGTGCATGCGCCCTATATCGACGCGATCAACCGGCTCAAATGCGAGCGCGGCGCGGTGATTCTTGCCCACAACTACATGACTCCCGAGATCTATCACTGCGTCGCGGACTTCATGGGCGATAGTTTGCAGCTCGCGCGCGAGGCGGCGAAGACCGATGCCAAGATCATCGTGCAAGCGGGCGTGCACTTCATGGCCGAGACGGCGAAGATTTTGTCGCCCGAAAAAATGGTGCTGATCCCCGACATGCGTGCGGGTTGTTCGTTGGCTGCCTCGATCACTGGCGCGGATGTGCGATTGCTGCGGCAAAAATATCCGGGCCTGCCCGTCGTCACCTATGTGAACACGTCGGCCGAAGTGAAGGCCGAAAGCGATATTTGCTGCACGTCTTCCAACGCCGTGGCCGTCGTCGAGTCGATCGCGCGCGAGCGCTGCGTGGATACGGTGATCATGATTCCAGACGAATATCTCGCCAACTACGTGGCCAAGCTGACGGCCATCAAGATCATCGCGTGGAAAGGCCACTGCGAAGTGCATGAGCGCTTCACGCCGGCGAATATCCGCGATTACCGCGCGGCCAAT
>Ga0075301_1000050_pt1 | contig 21754 bp, 19 predicted proteins | sample Browns_TuleA_D1_FD_120053 | JGI IMG/M metagenome (GOLD analysis project Ga0075301, IMG submission 120053) | Natural and restored wetland microbial communities from the San Francisco Bay, California, USA, that impact long-term carbon... | ecosystem: Environmental > Terrestrial > Soil > Wetlands ... | reverse complement strand
TGTAGATTCTAAATTTTTAAAGGCATTTATCACTCCAGTTTTTAATCCTTCAGATGGACTTTCACTGATTTCATAAACTATTGCGTTTCTAAATCCCACAACGGGTGGTTCAACATTCCATCCTACTTCTACTTGATATTGTTCCACTTGAACAGATGTGTGTGCATAAGCTATAGAAAAACCAAAACCTCCAATGAGTAATACTGTAAATAATGGAATAAGATAGTTCACAAATTACATCGGTTGGGGGTAAGTTATTATCTTTACTGGGAGTGGTACACTAATCGAATTTATCAATTGTTTAAATTATCAAGCATGATTGAGAGAATAAATGAAGAAGTTATTGATAATTTTGTTATTTGTAGTTTCTATAGTAATGCCCATGGCGGAAGGACATCCATTTACAATCGAAACTGATCCGCCACAAGTATCAAATGTACCTGTGGGAGTTACACAGATTTCAGTTAAATATTCAGAAGCAGTCGAAATTAACTTTAGTGCGCTTAAGGTGTATGACAGTAATGGTTCTCAAATTGATAATAAAGATACATCATATTTTGAAGGAGAAAACTCGCTTGTTGTAACAACACCACCATTAGACGATGGTGTCTATACTGTAACAAGTAAAGTCCTTTCAAAAGTTGATGGGCATCTTGTTGACGCTGCATTTGTATTTGCTGTTGGAGATGTAAAAATAGATCCGACTTTATTAGATCAACAAGGTACTTCTGAAAATTTATTTTATCCTGAAGCAGTCGCTAGGTTTCCTGGATTTGTTGGTGAAACAATAGTTCTTGGAAGTGTAATTTCTTCATTATTAATTTGGAGAACTTTAAGAAGAGATCTAATTGCAGACAAATTTTCACAATTACAAAAAAATTTTCATAATAAATTCTCATTTATTACTGGAATGGGCCTAATCGCAGTTTTTACTTCAAATATTTTGATGTTAGTGGTACAAACATTACGTTTAGAAACATCAGTAGTAGAATCTATTCAAACATCGTTTGGTACTACTTGGGCAATTAGGATGGGAATTACAATTGTCTTATTAGTAATCTGGTTTTGGATAGAACGAAAAAAACAAGTTTCTATCAAAAATCAATTTCCATTTTTGATCCTTTCCCTTGCATTAATAGGAACATCAACAATGATTGGTCATGGAACTGCTAGTGAACAAATATCAGCTATGATTTTAGATTACATTCATAATTTATTAGCATCTGTATGGATTGGTGGAATAATCTTTTTTGTGTTTATACTTCTTCCTTCACTATCAATTCTTGATGATAAAAATAAAGAATTACTTTCTCTTAGTGTACTTCCAAGATTTTCAATAATGATAATAATATCTCTTGGAATCATAATAATTTCTGGACCAACTCTCTTATGGTTCTTAGAAAGTGACGTGGGATTACTTATCGGATCAACCTATGGAAGTCTCATACTTGCAAAAATTGCAATTGCATCAATTATGGTTGGTCTTGGAGGATACAAACAATATGGAATACAACAAAAAGCAGAAAAAAATCTAAAATCTGGTTCTATTGTGGTACATAAAAAATTAAGACGTTCTCTAAAGGTAGAGACTGTTTTGGGAATTGCATTGCTTGGTGTAGTTGCATTGTTAACCAATGGAAGCTTACCTGCTGGTGAAGTACAACAAGTTCAAGCACAGGAAATTAGCTATGGATTTCATACAGTTGAGTTTTCTGAAAATGTTAAATTTGATATTACCATAAGCCCGTTTACTAGTGGACAAAACACTATAAGTGTAATTGTATCAGATTTTGAAGGAAATCCATTAAGTGATATTAATGATCTAAAGATTAAAGTCTCAAATCCCCAACGAAATATTGCTCCAATTGAGATCCCTTTGACTTCAAAACAAAATGAAAAAACTTCAATGGTACAATACGAAGGAGATGTCACATTTGGTTTTTCTGGTAACTGGCAAGTTGAGATAGAAGCTCAGCGAACTCAGGCAGTTAATGAAAATGTTGTTCTTGAACTAATTGTAAAACCAAAACTTACACAATTAAAAACTGAAATAACAGAATATCAGTTTCCATCAAGTGATTCAGCCCCTCTTTATCCACTATTTGATGGAAAAAACACTATATGGATAAGCGATCCTGCGAAGCCAAGACTGTGGAAATTTACACTTGAAGATCAAAAGTTTAGATCTTTTGAATTTGAGGGTATGACATCAATTCTATTGGCAAAAGATGAGAAAGGAAAAATTTGGTTTACTGATACACCTAATAAAAAAATAGGTTTTCTTGATCCAGAAACAGAAAACATTCAAACTATTTCCTTACCTACGGAAGCAATAGCAATTTCTTTACAGTCAGATCTTGATAATAATATCTGGATTGCACTCGTAGACAAGAACATGTTATTGAAATATGAACAAGATTCTGGTAAATTTAATGAATACCCAATTCCAACTGAATCAGGTGGACCCTTTGCATTATCACGTGATTCTTTAGGAAATATATGGTTTACAGAATCTCAAGCTGGAAAAATTGGTGTAATAAATCCACAAACTGGAAAGATAAAAGAATTCATTCCAGATCCTCTAATTGAAGCACCAGAATCTCTTTACTTTGATAAAGAAGGAATGATATGGATTGCCGCACATGCAGGACTGGCAATAGTGAAATTCAATTCAATATTAGAAACATTTGAGAGAATTCCAGTTCCCGATCCAGAAGCATTGCCATATGGTATGACTGAAGATAGATTTGGAAATATTTGGTTCGGACAACATACTATTGATAAAATAGGTGTGTATGATCCACAAAATGATAATTTAATAGAGATATCAGTACCCACACAAACATCATTTGTACAATTCATGACATCAGATGATAAAGAAAACATTTGGTTTGTAGAACAACAAGGAAATAAACTTGGTGTGATAAAAATTACAGAAACTCCAAATTTAGGAATACCACAAAATCAGAATCAAAAATCAGAAATAAAATATGTAGAACTTGTATCACCATTGATTTCAATGGGAATTATTGCAACATCATTGTTTTTTGTAAAAAGTGTCAAAGATAAAAGAAGAATAGATGCATTAATTCAATAATTTAGATCGAAAAAATTGTTTATTAAAAATTATAATTGTAAATAAACTAATTGCCAAAACAAAAACTGCAAATAATCCAAATTCTGGGACTACAACCAAACCAAATTCTGTACTTGAATTTGTTCCACGAATATTTTCAAATCTAATCACTGTAGGTCCTGTTTGACCTTCCTTGAAGGTATAATCTTCAAATTGTCCCCCATCATCAGCATTTCCTGAAGTTCGATAAATTTCAACATTATTTTGTAAAATAACAAAGCTATATGTTGATTGTCTTAGGGGTGAACCTGTATTTCCATCACGTATGGTAAAAACAAATTTGGTGTTAGTGTTAGGTTCAATTGCAATAGGTGCCCAAGAAAGATCTACCTGAAATTTTTCATCTCTTGTAGTCGCAGACATTGGAAATTCTATTTTATCACTTGTTTTAAGTGAAAAAAACATATTATTTGGGAGATCATCACTTTTCTTTTTTTGTTCTTGTTTTAAATATTGAAGATGATCCTGAAGAATAACAAAATGAATAATTCTCTCTTCCTCTTCTGTATAATCATCAATGATCACATTTGATTTGAATAAATTTATTCCATTTATTTGTCCAATGTAACTAGGTGTTAAAAAATTTGTAAAATTCTTTGGAAAGTGAAGTTCTACATGAACAACTGGAATATGTGTTATAATTTTTTCATTCCAATTAAAAGGCATTTTAAATGTTATTAAATTATTAATAGAATCATAATTGAAATCTGATATTTTATCAAAATAGGATTTTGTTTTAAAATTAATTATATTTCCATTTGAATTTGGTTTTTCATAATTATTAGTTTCGATCATACTAACATTTACAGTATACACACCTAGATCTTCAACAACATTAGTTGGATCATCAATAGTTCGTATTTCTATTTCAAAAGTAAACAGTCCTCCTGATTCAAAGATATTTCCTTCCAATTGAATAGGCTGAGAATCTGTTGCATACCAAGCTCCAAATAGAGAATCTTTTTCTGCAATAATTTTTGCCACACCTTGTTCTGTTGGAATAACATGAATTATGAGATTACCATCTGGAGTAAAAAAATAATTTCTAAGAATTAATTTATCTTCATGGAAAAGCCCAATTAAAAAGGTGACATTTTTTACATTTTCCTTTGTTACTTCATCAATTGCATTAATGGAAATTACTTTATCATTTGATTTATCAGAATAGAGCGGAAGCTCAACTGAAACAGAAATTTTTCTGCCATTTATGTCAATTAATGTAGTATCAATTCCCCAACCATGACCATATGAATTTTCTAATGGTATAATAAGAAAGGAAATTAAGGATATACTAAAAATTATTAATTTTTTATTTTTCATAATGTTACAAGTTTTACAGTATCCATTTTTTTATTTGTTTGAAAATCGTTTGTAATAGTAGATACTCTTTCAGCATCACCATCTATTACAAAGAGCTCCATACACTTATCGCCTTCAATTTTGCTGTGAAGGTGGGTTGTTATAAGATCTTCAAAATTATGTTTTATCCCACTTACAATATGATCAAATTCATCATTATGAACAACAAGTAGGATAGCGTGGATATTTCCTGAGAGTTCATTTTTTTGTTTTGCCTCAGAAACAAAGGTTCGAATCCCAGCCCGGATAGCTTCAGACCGTCCAGAAAATCCCATAGATTTTTGAATCTTATCGAGTTGAGAAAGAATTTCATCATTTAATGAGATTGAAACGATTGGCATAGGCCTAAATTATTAAATCGGTTATATATCTAGTAGCTAAAATTATTAACTTTTTTCAGATTTATTAATAAAAGTGCGTTTTAATTTGTATGTTCAATCAGACCAATGCAGCCATTGTTGCCATATTGATAATTATTCCCTTATCCTCAATTGCAATGTGGAATTCAACTAGAATTCAAGAATTTGCTGAAACTTCTGTGGAAAACCAAAAGATTGTTGCATTAGCTTCTTTTTATCCACTTTACGAGTTTACAAAAGAGGTTGGTAAAGACAAAGTTGATGTTTGGCTACTTGTTCCACCTGGTATAGAACCACATGATTGGGAACCATCTATACAAGAACTTAAACGAATTCAACAAGCTGATATTATTATAATTAATGGAATGGGATTTGAAAAATGGTTTGAAGATATTAAAAAATTTAATTCAAATATTCCCATAATTGATTCAAGTATTGGTATTAACATCATAAAAGAAATTAATATTGATAATAGTCATCTTGATGATTCATTAACTGATCCACATATATGGTTAAATCCATCTATGGCAAAAATTCAAGTTAAAAATATTGCTGATGGTTTAATAGAATTAGATCAAGATAATAGATCATATTATCAAAAGAATTCAGAAAATTATATTAAAAAATTAGATGCATTAGATTCAAAAATTAGAAAAGAATTATCAAATTGTAGTAAAGATTTTGTAGCATTTCATAATGCATTTACTTATTTTGCAAAAGAATATGGATTAAATCAACACATTATTGTATTAAATGAACCACATGGTGAACCTACATCAAAAACTTTAGAAAAAATTATCAATTTGGCAAAAGAAATGAAAATTAAAATAATTTTTACAGAAGAAGGAGTTGATAAACGGACATCTGAAGTTATTGCAAAGGAATTAAATGGTAAAATATTAACATTATCACCTTTGGAAATTAGTGAAACAGATACTAATTATATTGAAAAAATGGAAGAAAATCTAGCCAATCTAAAAGAGGCGTTGTGTAATTGAAAGTTGTTGAAATAAAGAATCTAACAGTGGAATATCCAGGAGTTAGAGCACTTGATAATGTGAGTTTTTCAATTGAACAAAATGATTTTTTAGGGATAATTGGACCAAACGGTGCCGGAAAATCTACCCTGTTTGCTTGTATGTTAGGACTCCATACTCAATATAGTGGTTCAATAAACTTTTTTGGAGAAGATATCCGAGTTTCAAAAAAATACCTTGCAGATCTAGGTTATGTCCCACAAAAGCCAATTTTTGAGAAGAATTTTCCTGCTACAGTTAGAGAAATTGTAAAAATGGGATTAAGACGAAATGGTAATGAAAAAAGAGTAGATGAAGTTCTTCAGGACGTATGGATTCATGAGATTAGCCATAAAAGGATTGGACAATTATCAGGTGGTCAACAACAAAGGGTATTCATAGCAAAAGCACTAGTTAGAGATCCTAAAATACTAATTTTAGATGAACCAGTAACAGGAATTGATACTCAAAGTACGGATTTATTCTATGGAATTTTAAGTGAACTAAACAAGAAACAAAATATTACAATAATTTGGGCATCTCACGATTTAGATGCAGTAAATAAACTTGCAAACAAAGTTGCATGTCTTGATAGAACACTGTTTTTCCATGGAATATCTAATGAATTTTTCAGTAATGATGAACTAGTCAAAAAATATTCTGAATCTTCAATGCAAAAACATATGCACCATCACATAGAATCATGACGCTTGAAATTTTTTCCTTTGGTTTTATGCAAAGAGCTCTAGTTTCTGGAATAGCTATTGCTATTTTATGTTCTGTAGTTGGTTTATTTTTAGTTTTAAGAAGATATTCCCTATTTGGTGATGCCGTAGCTCATTCTTCATTTGGAGGCATAGCTGCAGGACTTTTACTTGGTATTTATCCAATGTGGACTGCGTATGTCGTTTCACTAGTAAGTGCTTTAGTCATTACAAGAATAAAACAGAAGTTTGATATATCAGGTGAAGCCTCTGTTGCAATTTTACTTTCTTCAGGAATTGCTATTGGATTAATTTTAATCAGTTTTGCTGGAGGTTTTAATGTTGATATTCTCAGTTTTCTTTTTGGAAGTATATTACTTGTAAGTGTTGAAGATACCGTTCTTATTCTTAGTCTAACTGGAATAATTTTAATTATAATTTTATTACTATACAGAGAATTAATTTATTCTACTTTTAATGAAGAACAAGCAAAAGTTAGTGGAGTTCCGGTAGAAAAGATTAACTATCTCATAGTTTTCATTGCTGGAATTACTGTTGTAACCTCAATTCAATTGGTTGGAATATTACTAATTTCTGCACTATTTGTAATTCCAAATATAACTGCAATAATGTATGGCCGTAGCTTCAAACAAACTTCTCTTCTTTCAATAGCATTTGCAGTATCTTCAGTAATAGTTGGAATATTTGTATCTTATTTGTTTAATATTACTCCATCTGGAACAATTGTTTTGTTTTCAATTACAATTTTTGGAGTTACAATTGGTTTCAAATCTATGGGATTTTTAGAAGGCTCTAAAATAAATAAAAAAAAATTATTTTTGTCGAATCACTTTATTTAAGGTAAGTGGAACATTGGAACGATCAAATGGTTTTACAACATAATCTCTTGCACCAAGTTTAATTGCATCTTGAACTATGTGTTTTTCTTCAACAGATGTAATCATTACAACTTTTGCAGTTGGATCTATCTTTAGTATTGCACGTAAGGCTTGAATACCATCTGCTCTTGGCATGTTAACATCCATAGTTACTAGATCAGGTTTTATTCTTTGGAAAGTTTTGACTCCTTCAATACCATCAGCTGCTTCAAAGATTTCTGAAGCAAGTCCATTATTCTTAATTATATCTTTTAAGACACTTCGCATAAATGATGCATCATCCACAATTAAAATTTTAGATGCAACTCCTCTAGTCATAGTATAGTATACCTCTGTTGCATAGAATTTCTTGATTTAGATAGAGTAATAATCCTAAGTTTGTTCGGCGTGAACATACATTTTTAGAAAATTTTAAAATATTTTTTCTAGATTGCTTACAAAAATGTAGAATCACTTTATTTACCTGCATTTACCTCAAAATTAGTATCAATTGGAATTTTCTTTTGATAAATTCTATCTCTAGCACTTATAGGAATAAATGAATTTTGTAATTTATGTCCCCAAAGGGTTTCATCCATACCCAAAACAAGATATCGATTTTGTTTTAAGACAGTATAAAATTTTTTAAAAATTAAATCTTGAGCATCTTTTCCATAATAAATTAATAAATTTCTACAAAAAACTACATCAATATAGGTTGCAGGAAATGTTGTAATGTCTCCAAGGTTAAAAGATACTAAATTCTTAATTTTTTCATTTATTTGGAATTTATCATTTTCCATTTTTTTAAAATATTTTGTAATCAATTTTGTATCTAAATTTTTCAAGTTATCTTTGTTGTAAATTCCACTACGTGCTTTTCTTAATGAATTAATATTAATATCAGTAGCTAGTATTTTGAATTTATGTTCATTATTCTTTAGTGCTTCCATAAACATTATAGCTAGACTGTATGGTTCTTCTCCTGATGCGCAACCACAACTCCAAATTCTTATAGTATCAGTTGGTGAAATCACTTTGAGTAAATTAGGAATTACTTTGTGTGAAAAGAATTGCCAGACTTGCTTATCACGAAAAAATTTTGTTACATTAATTGACAAAGAATCGTATAGTGAGCCTAGTTCATTTGGTTTTGAATTTAAGAAATTTACATACTCGGAACTATTTTTCACATTCAACATTTTCATTCTAACATGAATTCTTCTTGCAAGAAATGAAGGCTTGAAGTATGATAAATCCATTCCGTGATTTTTTAGAACTGATTCTTTAATTCTCTGAAGATCTTTATCTGAAATTGAAACTTCCAAAGTCATAATTAGTTTGCCTCTTTTTCTAATTCTTCAATGAGAGAATCAAGCTCTTTGTTTTCTGAACCAGTACTATATTCTCTTGAATTAATAATAGATGAAAATTCTGAAGTGTTATCCTTGTTATTTTTATCTAATAGTTTTCGTGCATCATCTGAATTCTGCACAATTATCATATGTATTCTAATTCCACTTTTCTCCCCTACTAATTCTGTATCAGCAATTATTGCAGATTCTGATGGTTTTATGACATCCTTTGTAGAATCATTTATCATTGATGTTAAATCACCCTGCATGTAATCAGGAGTAGAAAGATCTACTCTAAATCCAGTACCTATAGACATTGCATTAAAAAATGACCCAGTCAAGATATTTGCAACTTCCTGTATTGCAGAGGACCCCATTTCATCGATTTCATAAATTTCATCTTTTCCAAGAAGTTTTGCTGCAATCATTTTAGCATATTTCATTTTTATTGCATAACAAATCTCAATATGGATATCCCCTTTCCCTCGAAGTCTTACTCCACACATTGGTAATTCATCAGTACTCAGTCTGATGTTTTTTGGATTGAAGTATTTTTTATCTAAAATCATAACTTTGTAAGTTATTTGTTCCGTTAGTAAGGTTGAGAGTGAAGATGAAGTTTGTAATGCAATATACTCATTAATAATTTTTGTAAAATCCTTAATTTCTTTAGGTTGGAGATTTAAAGATTCGTCCATTTTTTTTCTCCTAGATTATCATTCCTGGATCAAGTATTAGTGCTACTTTTCCATCAGGTAAAATCGTAGCATTTGTGAAAGAATTTTCAGAATCTGAAGTATTACTAAATTTTTTAATCACAATCTCTTGTTTGCGTTCAAATGAATCCACAACAAGTCCATAGGGCTTTCCTCCCTTGTCTACAATAACAATAGTAACTTCATTAGGTATAGCAACATTGTTTTGTTTTATTTCAAGTATATCTGAGACTCTAACAATTGGGACTATTTTATCTTGATATTCAATTACTTCTACACCATGTACACTTTTTATCTCATTTTTATTGATCTTAACTGTTGTAGTAATGCTAGACAATGGTACAACAAATTTTTCATTTGAAACATTGACTAATAATCCACCTATGATAGATACACTAAGTGGAAGCAATAAAATCATTGTAGTTCCCATTCCCTTCTTAGATGTAATTTGTACATGTCCACCAACATCTTTTACTCTATTAATTACGACATCCATTCCAACACCTCTTCCCGAAATGTCAGTAATGCTCTTTGCAGTTGATAAGCCTGGTGTACCCAACAAATCAATTGCTTTATCATCAGAAATTTCATTTGCCTCTTCTTGTGTTAAAATTCCATTTTCTACAGCTTTAGCTTTTAATCTATCCAGATCAATTCCTTTGCCATCATCTTCAATTTTAATAGCAATTTGTTCCCCCACATGATAAGAGGTTAATCTGATGTAACCTGATTCAGGTTTGCCTAAAGATTTTCGTTCAGAAATTGATTCTATCCCATGATCTACACAATTTCTTAGTATGTGAAGAAGAGGATCAGTTATTGCGTCTAATATTGTCCGATCAAGTTCAATTTTTGCTCCCTCCATTTGTAATTGAACTTTTTTTCCCAGTTGGTTTGAAGTATCACGTACAACCCTTTCAAATCTTCTAAATATTGTATCTATTGGAACTAATCTAAGTTTCAAGGATTGATATTGTAAATCAGTCACAAGTCTTCCTAAATCCAATAATGATGTTTTGGATTTAACAGAGCCTTCTTCCTTGATAGCATTCTCTAATTTCATTTTGGAAATTATCAATTCTCCAACTAAATTTACAAGAGAATCAAGATCAGACATTTTTACTCTTATAGTAGGTAATTGTGCAGTAGACATTGATTCAGTATTATCTATAGAATGATGTTCCTCTGGATGTTCAAGCATTAATAGATAGGAAGATAAATCAATTTTTTTATTTTCATCATTAATCATTTGCTGAAGACCATCAATACATTTGAAAAGAACACTTGCAAGATTTGAGTTAAGTTTTAATTGTTTCTTTCTGATCTTTTCAAAAACATTTTCAATATTCTTACATAACTCTTTGGTCTGTTCATATCCCATGGTAGCTGCCATACCCTTAATTGTATGAGCAGAACGGAAAATTAGATCTATGTGTTCTTTATCATCTGGATTTTCTTCAAGTTTTAGTAATGCTTGATTCATTATGTCAACATGTTCTAGAGCTTCTGAATGGTACATTTCTCGGTAACTAGTTTCAGACAAGTTTTTCCACCTCTTGTTGGATAGTAAAAGGAATTTTGTCAGTTGGCAATAATTTGTCAACTGCATGAAGATCTACTGCAGCTTTTGGCATTCCATAGACTACCGATGAAGAACTGTCCTGAGCCATAGTTTTACCTCCTCTTTTTTTGATAGTTTTCATACCAAATGCACCATCATGTCCCATTCCTGTTAACAAAACCCCAATTGTATTGGAACCAAAAACTTCAGATGCAGAAACCATTGTCATGTTTACTGCAGGTTTTACACCAAATCTTTTTGGTCCATCAATTAGTTTAATTCTCATATTAGGTTCAACAAGCATGTGATAACCACCCTTAGCAACCAAAACTAATCCTTCTTTGATTATATCCCCATCTTCAGCTTCTTTTACAGGAAGAGCACAATTTTCATTTAGTCTAAGTGCAAAAGGACCTGTGAATTCTTTTGGCATATGCTGAACGACTAAAATTGCAGCTGGTAAATCTACAGGGAGTGACGAGAGAATTGATTGAACAATGTTAGGACCTCCTGTAGAAGATCCTATAACAACTATTCTAGTAGCTGCATTTGGAGCAGATAGAACCTTTCTTTTTGGTTTTAATTTTTGAATGTTTTTTATTATTAGTTGACGAGGGTCAGATTTTGCTGCAATTTCAATTTTTGATTGTAGACTTTCTTTAAGTTCTGATAGTTGTTCTGGATTCGTGGTTGATATTGGAACGAAATCTAATGCTCCATTTTCTAATGCATCTAAAACAATTTTGGCTCCATCCTGAGAAAAACTACTTACAATTATTATTGGAACAAGTTTATCTTGCTTTACAATTTCTTCAATAAATGTAAGTCCATCCATTGTTGGCATTTCAAGATCAAGTAAAATTACATCTGGTTTTTTTACACTGAGTTTACGTAAAGCTTCTGCACCATCTCTTGCGGTATTTGTAACCTTAATGTTATTTTTAGTTACAAGATCACTTAGAAGTTGAGTCATGTACTTGGAATCATTTACTATCCATACCTCAATTTGATCCTCAACAGATTTTGTCATCATTTTCTATTATTCCAAAATTTTCTAAAAGAAAATTATGATTGAAATTTAATCTCCAATCACAAGAATAGAATTATTTTGGTACCTCCATTGAAGAGCTGTTCATTTCATCCTCTCTAAAGACTTCTTTGAGTTCATCTGGAATATCATCTTCGTCATCAACTGGTTTATGGTTTTCATCAGGGTTTATTGTAGCATTATTTTTGAAACTAGAATCATCATTGTTTTGAATATGTATTTCATTTTCAAATTCTTTGGAGTTTTCTTCAGAATCTTCAAGCAATGCGATAATATCTAAAAGTACAATTAGCTGTCCGTTAATTTTTGCAATTCCTTTAATGTAATGATATGATTCAAAGGAATCTGATGGGACTGGTTCAATATCAGTTTGAGATATATTCAAAACTTGTTCTACTTTGTCAACTATTAAACCATAAATTGAATCTCTAACATCAGCAATTATAATTCTGTAATTTTTTTTATTTAGAACATCTACTTCTCCAAATCCCAATCTTTTCTTAATATCAATTACAGGAATAATTAGTCCACGTAAATTCATAACTCCTTTAACATATTTTTTTGCCTTTGGAACACTAGTAATTTCTAAAAAATTTCTAATCTCCCGAACCTGCTCTATTGGTACTGCATAATTTTCTTTTTTTTTATTAGATTCATTAATTAAACTAAATGAAATAACTTTTAGAGAATCAACAGGAACAGTTTCAACTTTCAATTTTTTCCTCCTCTTCTGTTCCAGAGTTAGTAATTTCTTCAAATTCACTAGTTAAGCTGGTACTTTGTAACTTGTTTTTCTTTACTTCTGTGGATGGAAGATTAGTTTTTAATTCGTCAAACGATGATAGCTGATTTGAAGGGACTTTGAATAAACTAACCTTTTTCGCAAGTTGCTCAGCCATTAAAGCGATATTTTGACTTGAAGATGAGATTTCTTGAGTTGCAGTGGTCTGTTGCTCTACTGCTGCATACGCCTGATCTGTCGCAAAGGCATTTTGTTCTGCTACAGCAGCAACTTCTTGAACTTTATAACTAATTTTAGATAGTGCGGTAAGAGAGGAATCTACAACTTTTCGTCCCTCTTCTATTTCTGATGCACTGCCATCAATACTATTTACAGTACTATGAATATCTTCTTGTATTTCACCTATTAGTGTATCAATTTCTTCTAGAGATTTTGCAGAACCTTCAGCAAGTCTTCGAACCTCATCAGCAACTACTGCAAATCCTCTACCTGATTCTCCTGCACGTGCAGCCTCAATTGCTGCATTTAATGCAAGCAAATTAGTTTTTTCAGCGATTTCTCTAATTACTTCTACAACCGATGTAATTTTTTCACTCTTTTTCGCTAAATTTTTTACTTTAATTGATGATTCATTAGTGAGTTCAATTATTCTGGACATTCGATCTGCTGCACTTGAACCTTCTTTAGAATTTGTATCCATTACGCCATCTACAATTGTTTTAGCTTCGGCAAGCTCAGATGCTTGTGATTGAGAACCAGTAGCTATTTGTTGAACAGTTGTAGAAACTTCTTCAACACTGGAATTTAGTTCCTCTGCTGCCGCAGCAGAATCACGTGCATCTCTAGCAATTTTATTTGTAGTTTGTTTAACATCCATAACAAGCTGTCGAAGACTGGTAATCATATTATCTAACGAATTTGTAAGATCGTTTACCTCTTTAGATGAATTTGATCTTTCAACTTGAACATTTAAATTCCCTTCACTGATTTTTTTTGTAATATTTGCTGCACTTTTAATTGGATTAGATATGATTTTTCCAAAAATTCTATCTAATACAAAAATTCCGATCGAACCCCCAATAATTAATACCAAAAGAGTATTTACAACACCAATATTTTTGTCATTTATATCAGATATTTCAAAAATGGCATATCCACTACATGCTAAAATTGAAATTACTAAAACTAGATGGATTACCAATAGTTTATTCTTTAAACTTAGTATCACTGAAGAAGTTACTCTATCGTTCACAAGCATAATCTTGGGTTGATGCCAATAACCCTACATGTGTATAATGTGAACAAACATTTTTTTCGTTTCATTATATGAAGATGGATTTTTATATGGAATTTTGGAAGTATCTAAGAAAATTTATTTTTTAAAAATAATTTTTCCTAAACTCCAACTTCACCAAAGTCTAAGATGGAAGTTTCCAAGTAATCAGACATTAGGACATTCATTGCAAATGTTGTAGCAGAACCAAGTACTCCAAGTAATGCAATATGATAAAAGACTGTTTTATACAATCCTCCCTGTGCAACCTTTAGGGCAACAGAACTAATCACAGATGTCATAAGTACCATTATTGGTAAAATCATATCCATAAAGGCAGGATCAATTGGGGATATTGGAAAAGCACTATTTGAGATATCAACAGTACTTATTAATTTAAAAAATATCGCTGTAAGTTTATTCATTAATCCAAAAACTCCCAGAGTTAAAACATGTAATACGATTATGATTGATTCAAATGTTTTAGAGGTCTGGGCTCTTTTTGCTCGCAATTCATTGATTTTTAGTGTAATATCAGCAACTTTATTTCCAGTTTCATTCATATCTCCACCTTTATCTAGCGAAGTAGAAATTACTTGATTACCGTTTGCAATTATTTCACTACCACAATCTCTTGAAAATAATTCAAAGCCATGTTGTTGATCAACTTTATTTTTAATTCTATTTTTTAACGAAATCACAAATTTTTGAATAGGTCCAAAATCACTTCTTAAAACTGCATCTAAAGCTTGTCCCATTGAACCAACGGTTGCTAAAATTTCTCCAAAGTGTCTGATAAATTCAGGATACCATCGATTGATTTGCTGAATTCTTTGTTCCATTTTTCTTGCAAGTAATCCTGGATAAAATAGCGGTGCCAACGAAATGCCTACGATTAGACTATATGGCAACGCTTGGGAAATTAAAAGTACTATTCCTATACCCGCTCCAGCCCCTACTGAGAGGTAAACTTTAATCCTAAATTTTAGATCTACATCTTCTCTACTAAATGCAAGCTTATCTCGCGGGAATAACATATACATTATGAAAACAAACATACTCATGGAAACTGTAACACCGATTAGAGAATAGACTAGGATTAGCTCTGAAGAATTGGCTCCAGTTAACATTGTCATAATAGAATTGGCAGCAATCATAAAGGCTGCAGTAGACATTAGGGTGTAAAACATTTCAAGAAAAAGCTTTTGCATTTCAAGTTTTCTTTCATATTCTATTGCATAGGTTTGAAGTGCAGATGATAACTCTGCTCTAAAAAATGTACTAAGTTTGTCACCAAGTCTAACTACCTGAGCAAATTTTACTAATAGTTGTTTTAGTGGATTACCTACTTCAGATGATACCTTCATTGCTACCATTTCAAGGGATTTTGCCATACCAAAGGTCCAACCAACACCTAAACGATAAGCATCCCGAAATGATTTTGAGTAATTTCCATAATCACTCTTTGATGCAGTTTTGACTAGGTCTGTTGCTTCTACTTCACCTGTAGAAATGGCATATAGGTATGCAATAAAATAAACTAATTTTTCATCACTTTTTTTAAGATCAGATAATGAAAGTGATTTTAGAAGAGATAATTGCATTACAGTGAATCAAGCTCCTTCAAAAATGCTTCCAATCCAATCTCTCTACAATGGGAAATAGAGTCAAACACATCATAAAAATTAAAGATCTTTTTTTCTACCATTTTTTCAAGAATTTTTGCTCTTAATGCCAATTCTTCATATAAAATAGCCTCATCTCTTTTGCTCATTCCTCGTAATTGTAATAGTTTAGAAGCAAATAGTGCACTACTTCCTTTTCCTCGGAATTTAGTAGTATCAGTACCAGGATCCCAATTAAACACAGGAATGAACATGATATTACCACCTTCTGGATTATATCCTAGAATTTCATTAATTGAAAGAACTCGTCTTACTCTTTTTCCACCTGGTCCCTGTACTGCACCTTGAAATACAGCAAGGTTTAGGTTATCCATGTGGGTTTTTGGAACGTTTATCGGATCGTTTGAAAGTCTTTGAACAAGTGAAGTCATGTTTGCAGCGTGAAATGTACTAATTACTGGGTGACCAGTTTGCATAGCTTGAAACGCAATGTTACCTTCGGCACCCCTAATCTCACCGACTATGATGTAGTTAGGTCGCTGTCTTAAGGCTGCTTTTAATAAATCAAACATTGTTACACTAGAGTAATCGTTTCCAGTATACCTTGTTGCTTCTGTAATCCAGTTAGCATGTGGCAAAGTAAGCTCTGGTGTATCTTCAATTGAAACAATTTTCCAGTTAGATGGAATAAACGCAGTAAGTGCCATTGCAGTAGTAGTTTTACCTGATGCTGTTTCTCCACAGATAAAAGTACTCATCCCTTCATTAAACATCATCCACATGTATGCAGCTTCATTATAGTCAAAGGCCTTTGAAGTTAATACTTGAGTGATTGAGAGAGGGGTACTAGCAAATTTTCTGATAGTAGTGTTAGTTCCCTTTCTGCTAATGTCTTTACCATATACTATGTTAATTCTGGAACCATCAGGAAGACTAGCATCTATTACAGGTTTAGCATGAGATATTGTTTTTCCAAATTGTTCTGACATGCTAATCATTAGTTCATCAATTTCCTCTTGACCAAGAAACAGTGGAGATTTTAGAGCACCAAAAGATTTGTGAATTACGTAAACATTTCCTGCTCCTATAATTGAAATGTCTTCTAAGTTTGAATCTGCAAGAAAAGGATCTAAAAGTCCTGTCCCTGCTCGTTTTTGTAGAAAGTGATATTTGAATCCAGGATAGTCCTTTTTGGAAATAGGCAGATTTTCAAGTTTGTATGCATCCCCTAATTTTGAATAATCAATTGGGATATCTGTTATTGTAACATTTTTGTCAATATAATTTTCTACCATGTTGAATCTTTCTGTGATCTCAACAGGTGGATCTAAGTTCCCAGACTTTGCTGCAAACATCCTATCTGCCATGTCCATTATTTTACGTTCAGGAAGATCTGGCTCGATGATTACATACTCCATGTAGCCATCGTCTGATGTTGTATGTGGATTAATGTGGATAAATGATTGTTCTGAGACGGGATATATTACATTAGGTTCTTTTAGTTTTTTATGTTCTGGCTTGAGCTGATCTGTAAAAATTGGCAGTGGATTTCCCTGAGCAGTATATGTTTCTAAGTATCTAAGTAAATGAGGAGTTTTTTTTAAAACTTCAGCAAAGTGGGTATCTTTTACTTGTGAGAAATCAAAAGGCATAGCCTATCTCCTCCTCTATGCGTTTGCCATTGAGATTGGTACAACTTTGATTCCAAAAACTTGATCAACCTCAAATGCAAATCCAGATTCAGGCTTAACTTCTGCTCCAATTAATTTTTGAATTTTACATGTTTTTACATCTCTTCCTCCAACATTAGTAGCACCAAGCTGCAAAAATACATCAACACTTCCAGTAATTCTTTGTGCAATGTCAGGTGGAATGTCATTAGGATGAATTGTAATTATTACCGTCATGCCACTGGCTACAAGATATTTACATTGTGTAAAAAAATCTAAAATTTTTGTAGCATCAGAAAATACAGTTAATAATGAAAGTGAATCTATTATTACTGCATTTGCTTCTTTGAAACTATTACTAATGTATTTACTAATTACTGGAAGAAGATATGCAGATTGTTCTCTGTTCCATTTTATACCATATACATGAAGTGGCATTATAGTTAATTTATTTTGTAAAAATGCATGTGAGAAATTATATGTAATTGCTTTCATGTTTTCGATATATTCTTTAACTGTATTTTCAGTAATGCATAGAACTTTTTTATCACTATCAAGTAGACCTTTCATAAATAGTGCAACCATTGCGCTTTTTCCTGATCCGTGACCACCCTCAATTAGCATAAGAGATGGAATTGGTATGGAATCACCAAACTGTCTATCAACTTCTTCATTTCCAGTTTGGAAGCTTTGTCCCATCTCAAACTACCTCCAAAAATGGTTTTAGTATAATACTAGCTAGATCTAATACAGAGTCCAACACTGAATTAACATTAAAAAATCGATATAAGATGGTGTTTGCCTTTTTTGAACGAATATCAGAAATTGTATTATTTACTATTGTTATTTTTAGGAATCATCTAACTTCTAAACTGGACTTCCATAGTTCCAAATGTTGGATCATCTACACCATCACCTGTTCCTGCAATTCGTACATAAACATCGGATTGTGCAGAAGAGCTTAATGAATTCCATGATGTAACATAGTCGGTATTTACAGGAAGACAGGGTAATGTACTTGTGCTCAAAACATTTAGATTTCCATTATCTAATCCTCTCCAAGTAGCTCCATTATCTAGTGAGTATTGTGTACCAATACTACAAACAGCATCTGCAGCAACATTATCAACATGTAATACCAGTCTCCATTCGGTCATATCACTCAAATCGATTAAAGACAACCAATTATCAGCACCATCCAGTCCTTCTATTCCAGGACCAATGTTAGTCCATTGAATGTTGCCTTCATCACTCAAAGGTCTCCAGATCATTTGGTAACATCTAGGACCACAATATGGTGCCAAAACAGTATCAGTTACTCCATTATCTGTAGTTATAGAAACAATTGCATTTACATTTGTCAAGTCTTCTTTGAGCAGTACTCTAATGTTTGCTCCTTCTGCACTGTTTAAAATTCCAGGATCTAACATATCACCAGTAATTGATTCAATACACCAACTACCTTGAGGGGGAAGACCACCTAAACAATTCCCTCTATATGTTATTTTTTCAGTTAATTGGCCTGATACAGCTCCATCATATGTAACAAATAGATCAAAATCATTAAAATTCCAAAGTTTTTCTTGACCATCATTTCTTAGAGTAAAATTCAAAGTGGGTTCATTGAGTAAAGTTGCAACATGGTTCATACTAATTTCTGTTTCTGAAATGGATTTATCAAATTGAGCTACTTGCGATGTTACATCACCAATTGAATACATTTTATCAGCTAATCCTGGCAAACTTAAAAGTACCAGCACAAAAACCGTAAGAATAATTCCTCCTGAAATTGCAACACTTAAGCCCATTTAATCACACCCCGAAATATCCCTATTAACTTGGCAATGAAAATATCTGTTCATCAGAGACTCCATTTGATGAAATTACTGTAACTTGGTATGTAACATCTTTTTTTATTTGATTATCAGTGATGTTAATGCTTAGTGTGTCCATAATCTGCCAGTAGGAATTAGCTGGAATTTGATCATATCTCCATGTATCATCAGTACATGCTGAAGGAGGAACACAACTTGGATCATAAGGAATATTCTGGACTTGATCAATTTCACCAAAGTATACATCAACTTTATCTAACGAAGTAATTGGATTTTGTCCTATATTTTTTAGCCAAATATTAACAGTATCATCAGTTGTATTTGTTGCCATTACAATTTTAAAATTAGTTAGTAGAGTATCTTTTTGTCCTTCTGTAGTTGCAGTAAATGTAGACTCAAAAACTCCAACCTGAGACATTACAACTCCAGCAACAGCTGTAGCAATAACTACAGAAGCAATAATTAAAATAGATTCTGCCATTACTGATGACATTTTTACTCACCTTTTCCGAATTTTTTTCTATTTCGAGTAGCCATTAACTTGGAATAATGTGCATCAGCTTCTCTGTCAGTTAAACCAACAATCTTTGAAAATTTGTAAAGTTGAATAAGAGAATCTTCTACATTCATTCCAGAATTTTTTAACATATCTATAATGTTGTAAATGGTATTTTCATCTTCTTGTTTTAATCCCATCAACTTGCACTGCTCTATTAGCAAATCAATACAATCATCGCCTTGTTCCTTTAACATGTCTCCTGCTAGCTCTATTATTGACATCATTTTACCAACACTTAGGTTACCACTAAAGAGAGGTTTCATTACAGAGTCCATTGGATTGCCTGAATCAGATGGTTGTGGTTGACTTGCAGATTTGTCATCAGTTTTAGTTAAACCTAATTGACTTGGTTCTGCTTGAACGCTTTGGCCACTTGGTAATCCTGTTGGGATTAATATTGGCTCTCTCTCTTTGATTGGAACTGAATTATCTTGTAACTGTTGACGTAAAGGTAAAGATGGATCTTGTAGAATTTTAAGATCGAGTGACTCAAAATACTTTCTCATAAAATTAAGCGGGTTTGAAATTTCAGCTTGGAATGCTTTCATATCGGTTAGTGTGCCTTCAAAAGATTCAGTTAGAGTGTCTACGCTATCTTTTGTCACCTTCATATCTTCTTTAATTTTGTTTAGATCTTTTTTGAATGAAGCTAGATCTTTTTCTACAGGCTCAAATTTCTGATCAACTAAATCTCTTATTCCTTCTGTTCCTAAGGCATTTTGACTTCCTTCGGCCAAACTTGAAGGATCAACGCCAACAGTATTTGGATCAAATCTTTCCTTTTGTACAGCCCCTGCAATTATATCATCAAGTTCTTTATTTCCAATTTCTGGTAAGACACCAGATTCTCCTCCAACCAAATCACTAGAACCTGATTGTAAGAGTTGCTGGGAAGATCCCTCAGTTACTAATTCATTTAAAATGTCATCGCTTTCAGCTAGACGAGGTTTTGTTATTTGTTTTTTGAAAATTTTTTCCATAATTAATGGCATATATCTTGGTAGACCTATTCCAATTCCTGCAAGAGTTACCGTTGGTATAATAAAAAATGAAATTGCGTTATTGATATCAAAAATTAGCTCTGGAAATAATTCGTATAATACTAGACCGTATACACTAATTACACTTGTTATAAGAAATATTCTAAAACTTTCTGGAAGTTGTATTAGTTGATTTAAAAAAGAAAAAGAAATGCGTGGAGGGTTCAAAGTTACCCCACCGTTTATCCTAGGTCCACAACCTCAGTTGTAATGTTAGGTACTTGTCGTGTTATAGTCAATGATGCACCTGCTGGAGGAATTAGCTCTACTCGCATTGTATCTAATTCTTGTGGTCTATCACCAGCAGCAAAAACAATTGCAAGATTTGCATGTTCTCCTGCCTCTAGAATATCATTTGTATTTCTAGCTACTGTCCAATAAATGAAGGCAGTAGTTTGAACAGGCCAACCTGCATCAGCAAATGGATTATTTCCAGGAATTGAAAGTGGAGCACCAAATGCAGCGGTTACAGCATCTTCCAGTTTATTATAGGTTTGACTAGTCTCAGTACCAGCATAGATATTATCATAAGTAATTTGATTACTTAGATACTTAATTGCAGTATTACCAACACTCAAATTTACAGAGTCTCCACTGCCTGCAACTTTAATTGGAAATGAGGTTGCATTAAGTGAAGAGGGTACTCCTCCACCTGGTTGATATGCAGAGCCAATTGCTTTACCTTCAATTTCTATGCTACTGCCTGCTTCTGATAAGGTAGAAACTATTGTTGTCTTTGCTTTTTGTGCTGTGGTAAAACCCATGTTAAGAACTACAAAGGCCAAGGCTGCAGCTACAATTACAAATGCAATTAGTACGATAGCAGACTCTACACCAATGATTCCACGATGGGTATGTCTATGTCCTTTTTGAATAAG
>Ga0075301_1000048_pt1 | contig 22259 bp, 20 predicted proteins | sample Browns_TuleA_D1_FD_120053 | JGI IMG/M metagenome (GOLD analysis project Ga0075301, IMG submission 120053) | Natural and restored wetland microbial communities from the San Francisco Bay, California, USA, that impact long-term carbon... | ecosystem: Environmental > Terrestrial > Soil > Wetlands ... | reverse complement strand
TTGGACATCCAATAAAAAGTGCACTCAGAATGTTTGGTGCATTCTTAGTTGGAGGAATCTTGCCAATAATTCCATTTTTCATTAGTTCAGGAATTACCCCTCTTTTTATTGCAATAGGAATGAGTCTTACGGCCTCATTCATAGTTGGTGCAGTAAAATCAAGAATGGCAAATACGAGTTTTATTAAAGGAGGACTGGAGATGGCAGGTCTAGGAACTGGTATTGCACTAATTGGATATGGAATTGGTAGTGAACTCGCTAGTCTGGGAATTGTCAGTGTTTAGTATTTTTCATATTAACCCTGTTAGCGATACTTGAAGCCATAGCTCCTGCTCCTATCCCATTATCTATATTTACAACTGCTAATCCTAAGGAACAACTCTGTAACATTGAAGCTAATGCAGCAATTCCTTTTTCTCCATATCCATATCCTACAGATGTAGGCACTCCAATTACAGGTACATTAACTGATGAAGAGACAAGTGTTGCTAATGCTCCTTCCATACCTGCAACTACAATTATTGAATCAACTTCTTTTTTGATAAATTCCTTGAGAATAGGAAATACTCTATGTAGGCCTGCTACTCCAACGTCGTAACTACTAAAACATTGACAATTCATTGCTTCACACATTAACCTAGCTTCCTCCGCCACGCCTATATCAGAAGTACCTGCAGTTAAAATTCCAATTCTACCTTTATTTTTTTTCAATGGTTTTTTATAAATTAAGATTGATGTTGAATTTTTTCCAATTTCTATTTTTAATTTATTTTTCTTGGAAAATTCTAATATTTTAATATAATCATTTCTTTTTAATCTAGAAACAAGAATTGAATTAGATTTTTTTAACACTCTTTGAATGATTTTTTTTATTTCACTTAATTGTTTTTGTTCTGCAAAAATTACTTCTGGTATCCCACGTCTAAATTTTCTTCCTGTATCAATTTTTGCAAAATCTTCAATTTTTTCAAGAGAATAAAGTGATAATAACTTCCGTGCATTAGGAACAGTCATTTTCCCAGACTTTAATGAATTAAGAATTTCATCTAATTCCAATATTGTTAGTTTTCGATATAATTCAGTTAAAAATCTAATTAGATATTTAAATTTGAAATGGCGTTTTTCACACTATCTGCAGACTTTTGAAGACTGTTTTTTTCTTCATCGTTTAATTCTAGCTCGATTATTTTTTCAACCCCGTTTTTACCAATCACTGCAGGAACTCCCATTGTAATATCTGAAAATCCATACTCACCTTCTAGTGCTGTTGCTACTGGGATTACCTTTTTTTGATCTCTTACTACAGCTTCTATCATTGTAGAAATCGCATTTCCAGGTGCATGTATAGTCGCACCTTTTTGTTCAATTACTTTGGCAGCAACCTGTCTAGTATCTTGTATCAATGCCTCAAGTTTGTCTTTTGAAAGAAGTGAAGTTAATGGAATTCCAGACACAGATGAAAATCTTGTTAAAGGCAACATATTTTCTCCATGTTCTCCTATTACTAAAGCACGAATTGAACTTCGTGAGTAACCAGTTGCTTCATGAATAAATTGTATGAATCTTGAAAGATCTAACATATTTCCCATACCAAAGATTCTATTTCGTTTAAAACCTGAAACTTTGTATGCCACATGAGCCATGGGATCAAGTGGATTTGTAACTGGAATTATCATGGAATCTTTAGCATGTTTTTTTATATTCTCTACAACATCTTTTACAATACCTGTATTGATTTTCAATAGATCCATTCTAGTCATTCCTGGTTTTCTCCCAGAACCAGCTACTACTACTACAATCTTTGAATCTTTCATCTCTGAGTAATCGTTTGAACCTCGAATTTCAACATCAATTCCTTTTTCCGATAACATGTGATTCAAATCCATCGCTTCTCCTTGAGGTAAACCTTTGACAATATCTAACAAAAGAATCTGGTCATCTAATTTCTTCAATGCTGTAAAAAGGGCAGCAGCTGCTCCTACTTTTCCTGACCCGATTATTGTAATCATGCCATGCGGTCTTAATATTCAATAATTAAATCTAGTGGATTTTAAATTCTTTTTAACAGAATTTATATTCATTTTATTGATCTAAAAATTATGGTGATTGTAATTGATTCTCAAATTGCAGGAATATCTGGAGACATGTTACTTTCTGCCTTTGTAGATTTAGGAGCAGATAAATTAAAAATTATTAACGCGATTAAAATTTCTGAGAATCATATAAGCGGTTCAACTATTAAAAATATTGACTTCGGTAAAGTAAAAAAATATGGGCTCGAAGCAACTGAATTAATTCTTGACATTGATGAGAAAACACATGAACGTAAAGGAATTGAAATTCAAAAATGCATTGAAAATTCTCTCGACGAAATTGTTCTTTCAGAAAAGGCAAAATCATTTGCTAAAGCAAGCATTGAAACTCTAATGAAGGCTGAATCTAAGATTCATGGATCTCCACTATCATCAGTTCATTTTCATGAAGCATCAAGCATTGATACTGTGATTGATATTATTGGAACTGCAACTGCTATCGATGATTTAAAATTGTTTGAAGATGAATTTGTATCAACCCCTGTGGCAGTTGGAGGTGGGACTTTGACATTCTCTCATGGAACAACTTCTAATCCTGCTAGTGCAATTTTAGAGATTTTAAAAAATTCTGGAATAATTATTTCTGGAGGTCAAATAAAGGAAGAATTGACTACACCAACAGGGGCAAGCATGTTAACTAGTCTAACAAAAACATGTTTAGATTTTTACCCAAAAATGAAAATAAATGCTATAGGTTATGGGGCAGGCAAGAAAAACTTCGATGGATTTTCAAATGTTTTAAAAATTATTCAAGGTGAAAAAACTAATAACTTCCAACAAGACATAGTTCAAGTCTTAGAAACAAATGTAGATGATGTATCTGGAGAAGTTCTAGGAAATTTAATTGAAAAAATAATGGAAAATGGTGCAAAAGATGTTACAATTACTTCAGCAATAACGAAAAAAGGACGACCAAGTAATCTTATTTCAGTTATTTGTGATTCTGTATCAATGAATAGAATAATTGAGTTATTAGTTTCTGAAACAGGAACTCTTGGGATTAGAGTTCGTACATCCGAAAGATACACTGTTCCTAGAATAGTTAAAAAAATTTCAATTAATATTCAAGATTCAATTTTTGAAGTAAACTGTAAAATCGCCTATGATGGAGTTATGATAAAAAATTTCAAAATAGAATCTGATGATATTAAATTAATTTCAAATAAAATTAATCAATCATTCAAAAAAACTGAGGAATTAATTCGAATAGCAATTAAGGAAAAACTTGGCTTAAAATGACAAAACTAGATGAACTCATCAATTGGTTTAATGAAAAAAATAGTGTCTTAGTAGCCCTTTCTGGCGGAGTAGATAGTGCTTTAGTTGCATACGCTGCATTTCAAAATTTGGGAAATTCAGCAAAAGCTGTTACTGCTGATTACAAAACTCTTTCCAGAGATGAATTAAATTCGGCGCATAGAGTTTGTTCCGAAATAGGAATTAAACAAATTATAATTAATTATAATGAATTAGAAAATGAAAATTTTATTCGAAATGATAAAAACCGATGTTTCTATTGTAGGGATGAACTAGCAAAAAATCTTCTTGAACTTGCACAGAAACTTGATGTAGATACTATTGTTGATGGAACCCAGTTGGATGATTTGAACGATTATAGGCCTGGAATTGATGCACTCAAATCCAATGGAATTAGGAGTCCACTAGTAGAAATAGGATTTACAAAAAAACAGGTACGAGATGAAGCCAAAAAACTTAATCTATCAGTTTTTGATAGACCATCAAACTCATGTTTAGCGTCTCGTATTCCTTGGGGACAAAGAGTAAGTGCTGAGAGACTTGCTAGAATTGAGATTGGAGAGTCAATCGTGAAACAAACACTTGGAGCAAATCAGGTAAGAGTAAGGGATTTTGATGGAATAGCAAAAATTGAAGTTGGTACAAATGAATTGGAACTATTTTCTGATAAATTGAAAATGGATGAAATTGTTTTAAAATTAGAACAAATTGGTTTTAAGTCTGTGATTATTGATCCGGAAGGATACAAATCTGGGAAAATCAATGTTATAGCTGATTGATCTATTTAGATAACGCTGCTTCAACACCCATTCATGAACAGGTTTTTCATGAAATGATTCCCTTTTTACAAGATCAATTTGGTAATCCATCATCAATTCATAAATATGGAAGATTAGCGCAAAGAGCAATTCAAAATTCAAGAAAACAAATCGCCCAACTGATAAATTCTGAAACAAACGAAATTCTCCTTACCTCCGGTGGAACTGAATCTAACAATACTGCCCTATTTGGACTAGCACATATTGCAAAAGGAAATCACATTATTACCTCATCAATTGAACATGAAGCAATTTTAGAACCATGTAAGAAACTGGAAAAGGAAGGATTTGAAATTACATATGTACCTGTAGATAATTCAGGATTAATTAATTTAAAAGATATTGAAAACTCCATAACACCTGAAACTTTTCTTGTAAGTATTATGTTTGCAAATAATGAAGTGGGAACAATTCAACCAATTCATGAGATTTCTAAAATATGTCATGACAGAAAAATTGTTTTTCATACTGATGCAGTTCAAGCAGTTGGCAAAGTCAAGATAGATGTCAAAGACCTAGGTATTGATATGTTATCTATATCTTCTCACAAAATCAACGGACCCAAAGGAGTGGGAGCTCTTTACATAAAAAAAGGCATTGAAATTACTCCTTTCATTTTTGGTGGTGGACAGGAAAATGGCATGAGATCAGGAACCGAAAATGTTGCAAGTATTGTTGGATTTGGTAAAGCATGTCAACTTGCTCAAGAGAATATGGGAAAAAATATTTTACATTTACAAAATATTAGAAATAATTTAATTACAAAAGTATTGCAGGAAATACCTTTAGTAACGTTAAATGGCCATACTAGCAAAAGAATTGCTAACAATGCGCACTTTACATTCCTTGGTGTAAATGGAGAAGATCTTATTATCAAACTTGACGAAAATGGAATTGCTGCATCAACAGGCTCTGCTTGTTCAGTTCGAGTGCAAAAGGAGTCTCACGTTCTAAAGGCAATGGGATTTTCTCATGATCAAATAGCAGGATCGCTACGTTTGACAGTTGGCATATCCACTACGGATTCAGAAATTGAGAAAACTGTCGGAGTACTAAAAAAGGTAGTTAAAGAACTTCGGTCATTTTCTCCTCTAAAAGAAAAATATGGATTTTAGAAATTTGAGTTATTAGGCTTTATTTGATATTTGGTTGATAGAAGAATTATAGACATGATGCCTATTATTAAAATCAACAAAGAAATACTTCCAAATTCTGGAATCACAAAAGTACCAATAATCTCTATATCTGAATCTCCTTGTTCAAATTCAATTGTAATTTTCCTTGAATTTATATCAGAAGCTATTTCCTTGTAAGGTACTTCTACCCCATCAATCAAGATAATAAAACTATCATCTGTGTTATCATTTTTTTTTGCATCTATGGATTTACGAGGTAAATCTAATGTGATGGCCCCATCATCTTCAGTTTCTAAAATGACAATCAAAGCAAAAATCTCTGGATCAACTAAAATATTTTTTACTGTTGCTCCTCTAATCGTATAACCTACATCAAAAGTTCCATAACTTCCAGCTTTAACTTCAAAAATATCTGTTGTCTCTATAACAGAAAGTTTAGTGTGATATACAAATTCTTTTTCAACCATGAAATTATCCCCATAAGATGCTCTTACAATATATGTTCCGTCTTTCTGCCATAGAGGTCCTTCAGCATGCATAGTATGTGTATATTTTCCATCTTGTGCAACTGTTATTTGTGCAATATCGACTAAATTTCCTTCATGAAAAATTTGTAGTGTCACTGGGGTATCAGATATTATGGATGTTACATTTCCAAAAATAATAATCGTGTCTCCTTCTTGATAATTATTTTCAGAAGTATCAACTGAAAGTAATTCCTTAGATTGTGCAAATGCTGGAAATGTAGTCAGAGACAATATCATAATAACAAAAAATACAATAATGACTTGTTTCATAAAAGAATAAAATATCAATTGTATATTTCCTTTACTATAAAATTGTGGATTTAAAATAAAAAATGAAAAAGATGAAGATCTTAGTATTTTGGTAATACATTCAATCTTGCTTTTGAAGATACGGCAATTATTGATATAATTGCAATTGCGAGAATTAATGCTGCAATAGCGCCAAACTCTGGGATTGCGAAGGTACCAATGATTTCTATCTCGGTAGTTCCAGCAGGGAAATTTACTGTTACTTCATTTCCGTTAATTACTGTGTCATCCCATTCTTCACCATCTACAAGGACCATGAAGATACCTCTGATTGCATCAGTTGATGGCTTTACTGTTATCATTCCATCATCAAAACTGTTGATGTTAATGATTAGAGATTTACTTGCGCCGTTAAACATTGCACTTGTTACGGTTCCACCCGTTATACTGAAAGGTACACATTGTTTACTTGCAGCTAGTTCACCTGGAGCACATCCGGAACCAATACTTCCAACACCGCCAGTTAGTTGAACTAGAGCTTTATTGTTAATTTGTTGGTTTCCATATGTTACTTTGATAGTGTAGGTACCGTCGTATTTCCATGAATCTCCTGCAGTACTTAGCGTTGTCTTATATTTTCCATCGCTGCCAACTTTAAGCTGATCAACTGCAACTATGTTATTCCATGGTGCTGGACCAATTACTCTTAGTCCTATTTCAGTACCAGGTCTTAGAGCAGCTACGCTTCCTTCGATAGTGATAGTTGACTTGTGATCATATACAGCTTTATCTGTCCAAACCCTAATGGGTATATCTGCTTGTGCAGCCTGTTCTTTTTTCATTATGGATTCTGGATCAGGACAATCTGGACAAGCCATTTCATCATAGGTTCCTTGAGCAAATACTGCTGTAGTAGATGTTGCTAATACTGCGGCTATAATGGCTATTGCCACATACGACGTACGTGTATTCATCTTGCTTGCGGTTGAGTAAATTGACTATTTATGTATATTTAAAAAATGAAAAAAGATGAAGATCTTAGTATTTTGGTAAAATGCTTAGTCTTGTCTTTGCAGATACCGCAATTATGGATATGATCGCAATTGCTAGAATTAAGGCAGCTATCGTACCAAATTCTGGAACTACAAATGACCCAATAATCTCGATTTCTTCAGCCCCGTCTGGGAATGCTATTGTTAAAGTCCTATCTGTAGCAGTGGTCTTTTCATCAAATTCTACCTCTTCACCATCAATTAGAACGAAGAAATTATCGTCTTGACCATTGATTTTTGCATCTATCAAAGCTCTAGGCAATGTAATTGTTAATACTCCATCACTTGTAGTTTTGATTGCAATAATTAGTGAATTTGCTTCGTCATCTGGGGTTACGCTAAGAACGCTGCCTCCAGTAATTTTATAGCTTAGCACAAAGTTAGTTCTGTCAACTTTTACTGTTGTTGAAGGTTTAGTTGTTCCACTAGAACCACCAAAATCAAAGGTTGTTTCTGCTGTTCTAGATTGAGTGCCATATAGCACCTTTACAGTGTAAGTCCCCTTAGATTTCCATAGGGCACCGCCAGCAGAGATTTCTGTACTAAATGTCTTATCTGGAGAAATATCTATCTGTTGTATTGTAACAAGATTGCCGTTTGCAGCAAAAACTTGAAGACTTACTGGGGTGCCTGAAAGAAGATCTCTGACTTGACCAGAAATCATTACAGTATCACCATCAACATAAGACCCCTTATCCGTTTTGACAACAATTCCTGAAACATCAAGTCCCTCTGTTTGTGCAAAAGCATATCCTCCACCAATGCCAGCAATAATAATTGCTAACAAAGTGAATGCTTTTAGATGAGTACTCATCGTCAATATCGGGCTTAATAATACTATTTAACTTTACGCAAAAAATTCTTGACTAAATCGGCGAATTATGGTTCCATTTTCCGATTAGATATATATTAACCCAACTGGGATTTTTTTTAGTTTGTGTAAATTATTGATGCTTACAGCTAATGTTAATCTTGGGGGTGCTGTTTTTGGCAACTAAGCGAAACCCAGTTTTGGTCCCAGATCATGTTTATGTTCCAAAACATGAAATTATGACAAAAAAAGAGGCTGAGGATATTTTAATAAAATATAATTGCAAACCTACAGAATTACCATTGATTTTTGTTAATGATCCTGCAATTATTGGTCTTGGTGTAAAACCAGGAGATATGATCAAAATAACAAGAAAAAGTGCGACAGCTGGAGAGAGCATGTATTACCGATATGTGGTAGAAGTTTAATGGCTGATTCATCAAATAAACGCTGGCCAATTATTCATGACTTACTGAAAAGGGAAGGTATTGCACGTCAACATCTAAACTCTTTTGACGAATTTTTAGAACGCGGATTACAAAGTATCATCAATGAAGTAGCTCAAATAGAAATTGAGAATGCCGAGTATCCATATAAGATTCAACTTGGAAAAATAAAGCTACAACAACCTAGAATGATGGAACTTGATGGTTCCATTACTCATATTACCCCTGCAGAAGGAAGATTACGAAATGTTTCATATTCTGCTCCCGTGATGATGGAAGCTAGTGTTGTTGAAGATGGAAAAATTCTAGAATCACGTTTTGTACACATTGGTGATATTCCAGTTATGGTAAGATCAAACGCATGCATATTGAACAATTTTTCTACACAAAAGCTAATAGAACATGGTGAGGATGCACATGATCCTGGAGGTTATTTCATTATCAATGGTTCTGAAAGAGTCATTGTTGGCTTAGAAGATCTTTCATACAATAAAATAATTGTTGATAAAGAAACCGTTGGCGGAAATATTGTATTCAAAGCTAAAGTTTATTCATCAATTGTAGGCTATCGTGCAAAACTTGAGTTAATGATGAAAGGTGATGGCCTGATTGTTGCAAGAATTCCTGGCTCTCCAGTTGATATTCCAGTAGTTACTTTAATCCGTGCTCTTGGATTAGAATCAGACAAAGAGATTGCAGCAGCAGTATCACTGGTCGATGAAATCCAAGATGAACTTGAAGGTTCATTTGAAAAGGCTGGGGATGTTCCAACTCCAAAAGATGCTATAGTATACATTAGTAAAAGAATTGCACCTGGAATGTTAGAAGAATTTCAAATTAAAAGAGCAGAAACTTTGCTTGATTGGGGACTTTTACCACATCTTGGAAAACATCCAGAAAACAGAAAAGAAAAAGCTCAATTTCTTGGTGAAGCTGCATGCAAACTCCTTGAATTAAAACTTGGTTGGATATATCCTGATGACAAAGATCATTATGGAAACAAAGTTATCAAATTTGCTGGACAAATGTTAGCCGATTTATTTAGAACAGCTTTTAGAAATTTGGTAAGAGACATGAAATATCAACTTGAAAGATCAGGACAAAAAAGAGGAATAAATGCTGTCGCAGCAGCAATACGCCCAGGAATTGTTACAGATAAACTCAATAATGCAATCGCAACTGGAAATTGGGGAAGAGGAAGAGTAGGAGTTACACAATTACTAGATAGAACAAATTACTTATCTACAATTAGTCATCTAAGAAGAGTTCAATCTCCTTTAAGTAGAACTCAACCAAACTTTGAAGCTAGAGATTTACACGCAACTCATTTTGGACGAATTTGTCCTAGTGAAACTCCAGAAGGTTCTAACTGTGGATTAGTAAAAAATTTGGCTCTTTCAGGAATTATTTCAGTTCATGTTCCATCAGAAGAAATCGTTGAAAAAATATTCGACTTGGGAACTGTACATTTTTCCGAAGGAAAAAATGATTTGAAAAGAGATGGAACTCGAGTGTTTGTTGATGGGAAGCTTATTGGATATTATCGTGATGGTGAAAAATTAGCAGAATCATTACGTGAATTAAGAAGGAGTTCAAAGATTCATCCTCATATTGGAATTTCATTCCACAAATCAGAAATTGAAAATGCCACCAAGAGGATATATGTCAATTGTAATGCTGGTAGGGTTTTACGTCCACTAATAATTGTCAAGGAAAACAAATCCATGTTAACCCAAGATCTTATTGACAAAGTTTCAAAGAAATTGTTGTCTTGGAATGACCTTCTTCGAATGGGGGTCATTGAATTGATTGATGCGAATGAAGAAGAGAACTGTTTCATTGCTTTTGAAGAAAAGGATTGTAAAAAACATACTCATATGGAAATTTTTCCATCTGCAATACTTGGTGCAGGAGCATCAATTATTCCATATCCTGAACATAATCAATCTCCCAGAAATACTTACGAATCAGCAATGGCAAAACAAAGCCTTGGATTTTCTACTCCAATGATGAATACAAGTACTTATGTAAGACAACACTTGATGCTTTATCCACAAACACCAATTGTTACTACCAAAGCAATGGGACTTCTAGGTTTGGAGGATAGACCTGCAGGGCAAAATTGTGTTGTAGCAGTATTACCTTTTGACGGTTACAATATTGAAGATGCAATTGTTCTCAGTAAAGCGTCAGTTGATAGAGGATTGGCTAGAACATTTTTCTATAGAATCTATGACGCAGAAGCCAAACAATATCCAGGTGGAATGCGTGATAATTTTGAAATTCCAAATGCTGAAGATAATATCCGTGGTTACAAAGGAGAGAAAGCATATCGTCTACTTGAAGAAGATGGGGTAATAGCTACAGAATCACCAGTTCTTGGCGGTGATATTTTAATTGGTAAATCAAGTCCTCCTAGATTTATGGAAGAGTATAGAGAATTTGAAGTGAAAGGTCCATACAGACGGGATACATCAATTGGAGTTAGGCCATCCGAAACTGGTGTAGTGGATACTGTTGTTATGACACAATCAAACGAAGGAGGAAAGATGTACAAAATTAGAGTTAGAGATATGAGAATTCCTGAAATCGGCGATAAATTTGCTTCTCGACATGGACAAAAAGGAGTTTTAGGTATTTTAGCGAACAATGAAGATTTACCTTATACTTCAGAAGGAATTTCCCCAGACATTTTGATTAATCCGCATGCATTTCCATCCAGAATGACAGTGGGCATGTTTATGGAATCAATTACGGGAAAAGCAGCTGCTTTACGAGGAGAAAAATTTGATGGTTCAGCCTTTGTTGGAGAAAAAATGGATGAAGTCAAAAAAGTAATGGATGTTACAGGATTCAAATATTCTGGAAAAGAGATAATGTATGACGGCAGAACTGGTAAACCGTTTCCTGTAGAGGTATTCATAGGCGTTGTGTATTATCAAAAACTTCACCACATGGTTGCTGATAAGATTCATGCAAGAGCAAGGGGTCAAGTTCAAATGTTAACCAAACAACCAACTGAAGGAAGAGCCAGAGGAGGAGGACTTAGATTTGGAGAAATGGAAAGAGACTGTCTTATAGCCTATGGTGCATCTATGATTTTAAAAGATAGATTATTAGATGAATCTGATAAATCTGAAATTTACGTATGTGAAAGATGTGGTTTAGTAGCATATCATGACGTCAAACAGAGAAGATATGTTTGTAGAGTATGTGGTGATAAAGCAAAAGTTTCATCTGTTTCAGTAGCATATGCATTCAAATTATTACTTCAAGAAATGCAGAGTTTGAATATTGCTCCAAGACTTTTGATTAAGGAGAAAGTATAATGTCACTTCAAACCATAAAATCAATTGATAGTATAAGATTCTCAGTTTGGTCACCAACTGAAATTAGGAAATATTCCGTAGCTGAAATCACTGCTCCAGAAACATATGATGAAGACGGAATGTCAGTTCAGGGAGGATTGATGGATGGAAGACTTGGTACATTAGAACCAGGCCAAAAATGCCTTACCTGTGGAAATACTGCAGCTAGATGTCCAGGTCATTTTGGTCATATTGAATTGGCAGAACCAGTCTTACATATTGCATTTATTGATAATATTTACAAGCTTTTGCTTTCAACCTGTAGGTCCTGTTCAAGGTTGAGAATGTCACAAGAAGACCTTGATAAATTTGCAGTAATTCGAAAACGAGAGGCCGCTTTTACTATAATTTCTCAAAAACGAATTCCTGAACAAATCTTAGAAAAAGCAAAAAAAGCAAAAGAATGCCCACACTGTGGTAAACCTCAATATGATCTAATTTTTACAAAACCTACAATTTTTATCGAAAAAACTGAAATTGGTGAAAATAGATTACTACCAATAACAATTAGGGAAAGGTTTTCTCAAATTACTAATGAAGATCTTAAACTACTTGGTTATGATCCAGATACTGCAAGACCAGAGTGGTTTATTTTACAAGCTCTTCCAGTTCCTCCCGTAACTGTAAGACCATCAATAATTTTAGAAACAGGAATTAGATCTGAAGATGATCTAACTCATAAAATGGTCGATATCATTAGGGTGAATCAAAGACTAAAGGAAAGTAAGGAAGCAGGAACTCCGCCACTAATTGTACAGGATCTTGTAGATTTGTTACAATATCATGCAACTACATATTTTGATAATGAAGTTTCAGGAATTCCACAAGCTCATCATCGCTCAGGAAGACCACTGAAGACTTTGACTCAAAGATTAAAAGGAAAAGAAGGAAGATTTCGCGGTTCACTATCTGGTAAAAGAGTTGATTTTTCAAGCAGAACAGTAATTTCCCCAGATCCTAATCTTGACTTGTCAGAGGTAGGTGTCCCTGAAGCAGTTGCAATGAAACTTACTATTCCAGAAATAGTAACCGAGTGGAATATAGAAAGAATGAAAAAAATTGTTATTAATGGTCCTAGCAAATTTCCTGGGGTTAACTACATTGTAAGACCAGACGGGGTAAAGATTAGATTAGATTTTGTTGAAGATCGTCAAACAATTGCTGATAATTTAGAAATTGGTTATTTAATTGAAAGACATCTTGCAAATGGCGATATTGTTTTGTTTAACAGACAACCTTCTCTGCACCAAATGTCAATAATGGCTCACTATGTGAGAGTTTTACCTGGTAAAACATTTCGATTACATCCTTCTGTTTGTCCACCTTATAATGCAGATTTTGATGGTGATGAAATGAATTTGCATGTACCACAAAGTGAGGAGGCAAGGTCGGAAGCAATTTTATTAATGAGGGTACAAGATCAATTGATATCCCCTAGATATGGAGGTCCTATCATCGGGGCACTGCGAGATTTTATTACTGGTGCATATCTTCTTACAAAAGACGAAACTACACTTACTCCCCAAGATTTTTCAAATTATGCTATGTTAGGTGGATATGAGGGTGAACTTCCTGCTCCAGCTACTAAGGACAAAGATGGTCCTTTATACACAGGAAAACAACTATTCTCGCTATTTCTTCCTGAAGACTTTAACTATGTAATGACATCAAAATGGTCAAAGGGAACAAAAGGAGTCCCAAAAGATGTTGTTATTAAGAATGGTCAGCTTATCAGTGGGGTAATCGACAAGTCATCAATTGGTGCAGAGGAAGCAGAAAGTGTTCTACATAGAATCGCAAAAGATTATGGAAATGCACAAGCAAAAAATTTCCTTAATTCAGTTTTAATTATGGTTAAGCAATTCATCACACATTATGGATTTAGCTATGGATATGCTGATCTTGAATTGCCTGAAAAAGTTAAACAAAAAATTCTAGATGACATTGGAATTGCATACGAAAAAGTCTACGAACTTACTGAAGAAGCAAAAAAAGGAACTCTAAAACTTACTAGAGGACTTTCTGCAAAAGAAGCACTTGAGGCATACATTGTTAATGAATTATCTAAAGCTAGAGATGCTGCAGGAAGTATGGCAGACCAATCTTTTGATGAAACTAACGCTGGAAGAATCATGGCTACCACTGGAGCTCGAGGTTCGTCATTAAATATTGGCCAAATGGCTGGTGCATTGGGTCAGCAATCACGACGTGGAGAAAGACTTCTTACTGGTTACAACAATCGAGCTTTACCACACTTTAAAGAACATGAAAATAATCCCGATTCTCATGGTTTTGTAAAATCAAACTACAGAGAGGGTTTGTCAGCAATTGAATTTTTCTTCCACGCTATGGGTGGAAGAGAAGGATTAGTAGACACAGCTGTTAGAACCCAACAAAGTGGATATATGCAGCGTAGGTTAATCAACGCTTTAGAACATATCAAGTTAGAATATGATGGAACAGTAAGAGATCCACATGGACACATAATGCAATTCTTGTATGGTGAGGACGGAATTGATGTTGCAAGAAGTGATCATGGAGAAGCATTTAACATTAATAGATTGATTGAATCGCAAACAATTGTTGATAGTGGTAAAAAATCTACAAAGGATGAAACAAGTGAGCTAGCTAAAAAATATACAAAAACCTATAATTCAAGATTGAAAAATTTAGTAACAGACGCCCTTTTAGATGCTAAAATAAGTAAAGAAGGAGTTGAAAAAGTATGCAAGAAAGGACTAGATCTTTACAATAAAGCAAAAGTTGAGCCAGGTCAAGCTGTAGGGATAGTCACTGCTCAATCAATAGGGGAACCAGGAACTCAGATGACTCTGCGAACATTTCATTTTGCAGGAATTAGAGAAAGAAACGTCACACTTGGTCTGCCAAGATTAATTGAATTAGTAGATGCTAGAAAAAAACCAGTTACTCCAACTATGGACATCTATCTTGAAAAAGAATCAAAAACATCACGAGAAAAAGCAATTGAGGCTGCTAGAAATATTTTACAAACAAAAGTTAGTGCGTTAATTTCTGAAAGTGAAACCGACTATTCTACTGAAATTAAATTACATTTGAATGCTAATAGATTGAAAGAGAGAGGATGTACAGTAGAGGATGTAGAGGCAGCACTTGAATCAAATAAAAAATTCAAAAATGAAACAAATGGACTTACTATAACTCTAAAATTAGTAGATGAATCTGATGCACCAACTGCTATTACCATTAGAAATAAGGTTCTAAATACAACTGTAAAGGGAGTTCCAGATATTGGACGAGTTACAATTGTTCAAAAAGATAATGAATGGGTTATTCAAACAACAGGCTCTAATCTTGCTAAAGTTTTAGAAGTTCCAGGAATAGACAAGAAAAATGTTAGAACCAATAATGTATTTGAAATTGCGGGTACTTTAGGAATTGAAGCAGCTAGAAATGCATTGATAAATGAATTAAGTTCAACTCTTGAGGATCAAGGTTTGGAAGTTGATGTTCGATATCTTATGCTAGTAGCTGATACAATGTGTTCAAAGGGATACATGCAACAGATTGGCAGACATGGAATTGCTGGTACAAAAGATAGCGTTTTGGCACGAGCTGCATTTGAGATTACAGTTCCAACAATTGCACATGCTGCACTTCAAGGTGAGATTGAACACCTTAAGGGAATTACCGAAAATGTTATTGTAGGTAGCAATATTCCAATCGGAAGTGGTACTGTTGACCTTTACATGCAAATCTCAAAGAAAAACTAGTGACTATTTTTTAAAAAAAATAGGTATGAATTCTACACAATTATTAAATATTGATTTGAAAGTTTTAGCTTTGTGATGGGGTCTAGAATAGAATTTTTCTTATTCTTAATTTTAATATTACAATCTGTAACTATTCCTGTTTTTGCTGAGGAAAATATCGATGATGTAAAGTCCATAATATTAGAAACTGATAAACCAGAATATCAAATTGGAGAAAAAATGATTATCTCAGGTGTTATTGAAGAAAAAACTATGCCAGTGATAGCATTACGAATTTTTGATCCTAATGGAGGAATACTTTCTGCTCATGAGCTAGAAATTAATGATGATAATACATTCTCCAAAACAATACTTCTTGATTCTCCATTCTATGCTGAACAAGGAATCTATACAGCTTCTGTTAATTATGGTAAGTTAAAGGTAGAAACCAATTTTAAAATGGTATCTTTAGACCAAAAAGATCAACCTCTTGTTATGGATGATTTTCCTACCTTAATTCCAGAAATAATTGTGATGTTTGCAGATGAAGAAGTCTATCAAGATGGTGATAGAGTAACAATCTATGGACTAGTTTCTGAAAAAGATGAGGAATCGGTTTTAGTTGGAGTTTATGATCCGTTTGGTTCACCCGCAGGATTTTATTTTGGAAATGTAGACTCTAATATGGAATTCAAAGTATCTTTTCTTGTTAAAGAAGGTGTTAATTTTAAGACAGAAGGAACTTATTTAATTTCAGCGTTTTATGGAGAGTCAGAGGAAGTAACAAGCTTCGAGTTTGTTAAACAAAAAACAAATCAACTTCCCGTAGAAAAAGAAAAAACAATTGAAGAGAAAAAAATAACTGATGAAACTAAATCATCTGAATCCAATGACAAAATTATTGAAACCCAAAATGATGAACCTGTATTATCAAATAATAATATAAAAAAATCTACAACAACTCCTAACAAGAATTTATCTGTTGAAGATATCGAACTTGGTATTATGCTAAATGAAATTAATTTAAAATGTGATAAAAGTGAATTTGTTGATTTAACTACATACTATGACGGTATGGGCCCAGCATTACTTCGTCTTTGTAAATATAGTGACGCTATAATTTTTTATGATCAATCTCTCCTCAAAGAACCAAACAATGTTGATATTTTAACAAACAAGGGTTCAGCTCTTGCCAAAATGGGTTTATACGATGAAGCAATTAAAAATTATAATTTAGCTCTTGCAGTTAATCCTACAAACTATTTTACGTTAAACAATAAAGCTAATGCATTAACTAACTTGGGTAATTTCCAAGAAGCATTTTCATTATACAAAAAAGCAATTGATGTAGGTGGAGAACATCCAATTATTCTTAAAAATCTAGAAAAAGCTCTTGATAAATCAACTATTCAACAAATTAAAAATGAACAAAATATTCAAAAAATTGATACCAATCCTAAAGATTCAACTATAGAATCAGCAAAAAATTTGGTTAAAACAAGTAATCAACAAACAGAAAACATCTTTGATCAATTAGGAAATATTTTATCTTCTATTGGAAATTCTATCTTTGGTTTTATTTCTTAATAAAACAAAATTTTTTCCTACACAAAATCAATATTATCAATACTAGTTTTCGACTTTGAGCTTCAATAAATCTATAAAGGTCCCAAACAGACAGAAAAACACTGATTTAACGTGAGAAAAATATTGGAAAAAACATTAAAAGATGCAATGAAAGAAAAAACGAGTATACTTGGAAGTAAACAAGTACTCAATTCTATAAAAAATTCGAAATTAGTTATTCTCTCTCAATCAACATCAAAAGAATTAACTGATAAAATTCTTGAACATACAAAAAAAGAAAAAGTCTCAACACTGCATTTTGAAGGCACTTCAGTTGCTTTAGGAAGATTATGTGGGTTGCAATATAGAGTTACAACAATCTCTCTCACATCTTTGAGTGACGCAAACATCACATCAATTATTAAAGAATCTGAAACAGAACAATTATGATGAAAATAAAACCAAACTTTTCTTATGAAAGTTTAAATGAGAGCCAGATCGCTTCGTGTCATAAATAGGAATACTAATGCCACAATCAATTAAATTAACAACTGATCAAATGCGTCTTATGTCTCTATTTCAAAATGTAACTGGAGCTACGGCAAGAGATTGTGTAGAAGATGAAAAACAAGATAGAGTAATTTTTGTAGTTAATGAAGGAAAAATGGGTCTAGCAATAGGCAAAGGTGGATGTCATATTAAAAACCTTCAAAATATTGTTAAACGAAATGTTGAACTTGTAGAATATTCAGATGATCCTACTAAGTTTCTAAAGAATATCCTTAATTCAAAATTAGTGTTAGAAGTTAAAATGAATAAAAGAGATGATGGTAGTTCACAGGCAATAGTTATAGTTGATCCAAAAAAGAAAGGCATTGTAGTTGGTAGAGAAGGACGTAATGCAGAAAAAGCAAGACTCTTAGCAAAAAGATATTTTGAAATATCTAGTGTCTTAATAAATAGTCCAGAAAGAACAATGATGGAGTGGTAAAATTATGGCAAAATCTCCTCTAGGTCTGTTTGCAGGTCGAGTTTTAAAAACAAAAAAGAAAAGACAACGTTGGTCTATTGGTACTTTTAAAAGAAGAAAACTTGGTTTAGATAAAAAAGCTAATCCGTTTGGAGGCTCTCCTCAGGCTAGAGGAATTGTTTTAGAAAAGGTAGGGATAGAAGCTAAACAACCAAACTCTGCTGTTAGAAAATGTGTTAGAGTTCAATTAATAAAAAATGGAAAAACAGTTACTGCATTTCTTCCACGAGACGGAGCAATGAATTTTATAGATGAACACGATGAAGTGACTCTTGAAGGTATGGGAGCAACTCAAGGTGGAGCTATGGGAGATATACCAGGTGTAAGATTCAAAGTATTCAAAGTAAATGATACATCATTACGAGAACTAGTTCGCGGTAAAAAAGAAAAACCAAGGAGATAATTTTGGAACAAACACAGAATTTACTTTTATTTAGAAAATGGGACACTTCAAATATTGAAATACAAGATCTTGGTCTAAAAAATGCAATTTCTTTAAAAAAAGTAATAATCCCTATGACCTTTGGTCGTTCTGCTCTTAAACGATTTAACAAAGCAGAAGTTAACATTGTAGAAAGATTAGCTAACAAACTAATGCATTTTGGAAAAAAATATGCTAAAAATACAGGTAGAATGGGAGGAAAAAAAACTCGCAGTATCAATACCGTTAAAGCTGCCTTTGAAATCATTCATCTTAAAACCGGTAAAAATCCAGTAGAGGTTTTAGTAAGAGCAGTGGAAAACTCTGCACCAAATGAAGATACTACTAGAATAGTGTACGGTGGTACTGTTTATCACGTTTCAGTTGATGTAGCTCCTATTAGACGTGTAGATATGGCATTACGATTCATTGCAGAAGGTGTTAGAGATGCGACATTTTCAAATCCCAAAGCTATTGAGGAGTTTTTAGCTGAGCATTTAATTAGTTCTTCAGAAAATGATCCTAATGCTCCCTCTATTAAGAAAAAACATGAACTTGAAAGAGTAGCTCAAGCATCCAGATAACTCATCAAAAATTTACAAGTAGCCCGAGGCAGATTCGAACTGCCGTCCCCGCGTATCCACTCATATGATCCAGAGCGCGGAATCCTTAACCTTGAATTAATTTGGCCACTAGACTATCGGGCTACCAAAGACGGTTTGAATAAAGTTAGAATATAATTATTTGGTATAATTAATTTCAAAAAGTACTAACTACTCATACTAACTTCATGAATTGCTGTTGCATAATCACAATCCGCTTTTAATCTCATATATGCAATAAGCCTATAATGAATAGAATAAAGATCATTTTCTTTGATAATAATTCCTTTTTGCAAAAGTGATACTAAACCTCTAGATGTTGTAGACATATCAACATTCTTAGTTTTACAAACTTCGTCTCGTTTTTTTTGATATTGTTTTAATGTAAATGAAACATCGTTGACTTCCAATATTAATGGCCATACAATTTCATGCCATACAAATCTCCTGTTTTCAGTAGCAGACGCGTATTTGCCTTTATCTCTCAACATTAATAACAACTTGAGATGTGGTTATAATTGAATAGTTGTCTCAAAAAGAAATTGAAGAATCTCTGACCCTTTTGGAAAAAAATTGGGAGATAGATCCTGTGATTCGTGAATTTGTTTTAGGAAAACGTTCTGATATTGCTGATCATACTGTAAAAGTACAAGATGTGATTTTTCATATTCCATTTTTAATTAATGCAAAAAAATTCATTCTGTGGAAATGTTACTGGCCTGATTGTCATAATTGTTGTGATAGACAGGGCCGACTTCCATTGACTTCTGATGATTTGATTACTATTGGCAAGGGATTAAAATATGAAAAGACATCTGATTTTATAAAAAAAGAAACCTTGGTTGCTTCTTGGAATGAAAAAGGACCTATAGGTGATACAACCTCTATGACTACAATTAATCTAAAACGAAAAGAGAGCGAAACAGAATCTGAAGATGGAACCCATATCTCATGTAGATTCCTAGATGATAAGGGAGGATGCAGTATGCATCCCGACAGACCAGGAGTTTGCTATCTGTATCCATTTTCTACTTGGCTACAAAACGAGAAAGGTACTGCACGTGTTCATGCAACATTTCAATTTACAGGCGATTGCCCTGGATTTTATCTAGCTGATACTACAGATAATATGAAGGATGTCTTTGATGATTACTCTAAAATTATTTATGATTACAATATGAAATCTTCTAGAACTATTCGCGAAGGTTTTGGCTCTGTTAGTTTTAGTTAATCTTTTTTAAAACCACATATATTGAATCATTCTTTTCATCCCCAGAAAAAGTTTCTAACTCTAAAATATCAAAATACTGTTTTAGAATTTTTTTTAGCTGTTCTTTTTGATAATAAACAAAGAACAATTCCCTCTTTTTTTCAGTAATTTTACCTTTCCAGAAAGTATGAAATGCAATTCCATCCTGATTTAGAACTTCTTTTTGTCTTACTAAAGATCTTTTTAACTCAGTTTTAGTTAGATGATGTAGAACCCGATTTGAGTAAATACAGTCAAATTTTTTGTTGGTTTTGATGGTAATTGCATCAAGCTTTACAAGATTGGATTTTTTATGTGTCTTTTTGTATAGCTCCAGGAACTTTTTTGATTTATCAGAGCCAGTAGCTTGATAGATTTTTTGTAATAGCTCAAAATCTCGTCCAGGGCCCATTCCAAGCTCAAGTAAGGTTGCCTGTTTTGGAATGTATTTTTTTAAAATTTTGACTAGTTTTGGACCTTCCCAGTATTGGGAACGAAGAATGTATTCTTCTATTCCCTGTTTTGTATCATAATATCCCATTTTTGAAAAAATTATGCTTTTGCGACCTTCATCAGATCACGCATGTGAATTTCCATTCCAAATCTTTTTTCATTCTTTTTCATGTAACGGAAAATAGCTAGTACATCAGTAAGGGACTTTATAATGGAGAAGTTTTTGTGAATCTTTTTTCTAACAAACTTGAATACCTTGCCGTAAATCTTATAGTAATCATCAACTGCTTTTTCATATTTTTCTGGATCATTCATATGTTCAAGAAAGATATCTGCACAAATCATACTTGGAATGATTCCTTCACCTAATAGTGGATATACGGTTCCAATTGATTCTCCAACTCCAACCACTTTGCCATGATAGAATGGCTTGCAAAGATCAGGTGTTGCCAGTCTGATAGGCCTTCCTACAGTTTTTGTTATTTTTCCACCATACTTTTTGAAGAAATGATCAGTTTCTTCCACATGCTGTTTATTGTAATCTCCTGCCCCAATATGAGCGAGTTTTTCTCCCAGGGGAAAATACCAAAAGTATCCACTCATTCCTGGAAATGGTTTTATTAGAAAATCTTCAAAGGGAACCTTGTCTTGGTATTCTATTTTGTATTCATATGTAGGCAGGAAAAAATCTTTTTCAAGCTTTGGCAGATACATTCTATGAAATCCTGTACAATCTACAATTAGATCGTATTCAGCTTCTAGCTGTTCTAGATTTGGTGCTTCTCCATATCTGACATCACAATCTTTTATGAAATCTTGAATTAATCCAATTTTATTATATGTGCATAATCCATGAAGTCCAATATCGAACTCAGTTTTGCTGTTCATAATAACATGCATCTTTTTTCCATCATGTATTACGTATTTTGAAAAATCTATTCCGACTTTATTGCAAAGCTCAGTCATTGTATTTTTGATCGTGCCCCAGGCACAAATGGAATCATGTTTTTCTTTTTTTGCACGTTCGTATCCTACAACTTTATGTTCAGAGTTTTTTAGTCTGGCCATTAGATAACTACCAGCTACCCCCATTCCCATTATTGCAATTTTCAATTTAGCCTTAGTTGGTTTCGGTGTAATAAATAGGATTTTTCTTAGTCTACCAACGTATTTAAATTCATAATCTGAGATTAATCTATGACTCGTTTTAACCTCTTGGAAGGTTTTGAGGAATCAAAAGCTCGTGAGTCCCTTAATTTACTCCTTAGGGATAGAAAAAATGAATTTAAAGAACTAGCTGATTCAATTAAAATTCCTCAGACCTCAGAAGATTGGGAGGTAATTGTTCTAAAATTTTGTTTTGATTTTTATGAATGCTTTACCATTTGGAGTTCTTCTGAATCCCCAACTCCAACTCAGACCCAAAAATGTATGACTATAATGAGAGGGG
>Ga0075301_1000046_pt1 | contig 22548 bp, 26 predicted proteins | sample Browns_TuleA_D1_FD_120053 | JGI IMG/M metagenome (GOLD analysis project Ga0075301, IMG submission 120053) | Natural and restored wetland microbial communities from the San Francisco Bay, California, USA, that impact long-term carbon... | ecosystem: Environmental > Terrestrial > Soil > Wetlands ... | reverse complement strand
AGGAAAGCCCATCTTTTGTTTTTGGAATCAATGATGATCTTTTTGAAAAAGAGGGCGAAGGAAAAACTAATTTGATCTCAATTTATTATCTAGATTATAGTGATTCTGATGAAGATATCATAGAAATTGCTAATGTTGTTGCAAAACGTGACAAAGTAGCCAAAGCAGGAATAGGTAGAATGGATCTATACTGTAATGAAAAACCAAAATTTACCTTTCCATACAACGATCATATTGTTGTTCTGGAAGTATCTAGTGACAAAGGACATCAAAGTGATAACAAATACTGTGAAAGAACTCGTAGGGATGTAAGTAGAAAAGGAATTACAATGATAAACCTTGTCAGTCTTTCAGTTCTTGAAAAACTAAAATAAAAAAGTTAAATATGCTACAAAATGCTGTCTTTGCATGAGTAAGCCTTCTGATTTAGGTTCATTAAAAATCGGCTCTTACATTTTACTACCAGTTTCCGATCAAGCTACTGGTGAACCATGTAGAATTGTTGAATATGATACAAGTAAACCCGGAAAACATGGAGCTGCAAAAGCAAGAATTGTTGCGGTTGGAATTTTTGATGATCAGAAACGTCCTCATGTTGGTCCAGTAAGCATGCAAGTTCACGTCCCATTAATTGATAAAAGAGTAGGGCAGATAATCTCAATGACAGATGCTGGAATACAAGTAATGGATTCAGAATCCTTTGAAACTATCGACATTAATCTAGTTGAAGACGAACTTAAGGATAAGATTCAACAAGGACAAGACATTGAATATTGGAATGTTATGGGAAAAACTAAGATTATGAGAATTAAGAGCTCTTAACTTGAATTAATTTTTAAAAAAAATCCTAAACCACCTTTAAAAACTTGGAATATTTCGAAATCAAAAATAGGAAATCTGTTCCCATTGGTTTAAAAATTTACCTTAAAGATTACTAATTTACTAGTAAAAACCATCTAATTTTTGTACTCGTACAATAAAACAAAACTATGAATGAAAATTCAATTTGTAAATATTGCAAAAGAGCTCGTGATGAACACACAATTAATGAATCATTGGCATGTTCATTAAAGATTGCTAAAAGTAATGAACCAGATCTAACAGAAGATGAATTAGCCAATTATTTTAATGAAATTAAAAGTAGCGAATTTTCTAGAATGAAAGAAAAAAAAACATCTAAGAAATCTTGAAAACAGAGTGCTAATTATATGGACTGATTTTAAAAATAGAAAATAGTTTAATTTAATTTCGTGCACACATGGATTAATGATTTGAATTTACAGTTATAGATTGCCTTATTTTAGGCACATTTTCATTGAAAAAATTAATTGTGGCTTCAAAATACTCTAAATTGTATTCAAGTTTTGCTTTTTTATCATTATCAAGAATATTATTTTTAAGATATTCAGTAGATTTGCCAATAAATGAATTAAATATCATTCCAAAAACAAAATCATCAACATTATTAATTTTCCAATCATCACTTGAGGGATTTATTAGATTAAAATAATTTGGAATTTGGTTTATTACAATATCTAAGATTGTTTCAAGCTCTTTTCTATCTTCTTCTGTAATTTCCATATCTCATTTTCACAATAACTATATCATGTTTATACATTATTCTTTTACAGGTTTTTTCCTTAAAATAATAATGGTTTTCTATGTCTTAAAATCTGTAGTATAATGTTAATGTCATTAAGGAACATTAGAGATATCTTTCTACATTTTTTGTAAACTAATTAAAATGATACACAAATTAGTTGTTTTCCATTATGAGTAAATTAATTTATTTAAAAGAACTTGAAATCCTTTCAAATAATTAGCATTATCCAACTTTGTGTATATATTTACCACGGTTACTCCCTTACCACTAAATAATACAAATTAAAACCTAGATTGGATGCTGATGATTACTGGAAAAGCCATCTGATTTAATGATGTAGATTATGAGTTTTGAAGCATCCAGGCTTTTCATCAAAAGATGAAATACCGGAAATTAGAACGTAATTTACTTGAAACTTGCTGCACTATTTTCTGGAGGTAAAGATAGTACTTTTGCTATCTATGAGGCAAAATCTCAAGGACACCAAATAGCCTGTTTGATTACAATTCTTCCTCTCTCAGAAGAAAGCATGCTTTTACATTTTCCTAACATTAAACTAACTAAATTACAATCTAAATCAATGAAAATCCCGCAGTTAACTATTGAATCCCACTCCAATGAATATGATTTAGAAGCAAATGCATTAGAACTCATCTTAAATGATGCAAAAAAAAAATATGGAATTGAAGGGATCGTTCATGGAGGAATTTTAAGTAAATTTCAGAAAAATCTATTTACAAAAGTTTGCTCAAAAATTGAAATAGATATAACCTCCCCGTTATGGAATAAAAACCAAAAAGATTACATGAAAAAATTAATTAAATCTGGATTTCGTTTTATCATTGTAAGTGTAACATCTTCTGGTCTTGATGAATCTTGGTTAGGAAAAGAAATTAATGAATCTAATCTTTTGACCCTTGAAAATCTAGCAAGTAAACATGGTTTTAATTTAACCTTTGAGGGTGGCGAAGCAGAAACTTTAGTTATTGATTGCCCGATTTTTACTTTACCTCTAAAAATTGAAAAATTCAAGAAGGTTTGGGATGGATATAGAGGAAGATTTGAAATACTTGAAGCAAGATTAGATAACCATGCTCGATAATCTAAAAAATAATCTTCGTGCAGCAATAAAAAAAATTGTAAATTCTTCAGGAATAGATGAAGAACTAATAAAAGAATTATCTAAAGATGTTCAACGTGCTCTCTTACAATCTGATGTAAATGTAAAATTGGTTTTAGAAATAACAAAAAACCTTGAAGAGAGATCCCTTAAAGAAACTCCTCCACCTGGACTTTCTCGAAAAGATCATATTGTAAAAATTCTATATGATGAACTAGCTAAACTACTTGGAAAAGAAACTGAATTTTCTTTCAAACCTGGTAAGTTAAACAAGGTACTAATGCTTGGAATACAGGGAAGTGGAAAAACTACACTAACAGGCAAACTTTCAAAATTTTTAACAAAGCAAGGATACAAAGTAGGTGTAATTGGTGCAGATACTTTTAGACCTGGAGCATTGGTTCAACTAAAAACAAACTGTGAGAAAGAAAATATCGAAGTTTATGGAGAAGAAAAAACAAAAGATTCTCCTTTAATAGTAAAAAATGGGTTAAAGCATTTTGAAAATTCTAATTTAGACATTATTCTAATTGATACTGCTGGAAGGCACAAAGAAGAAAAAGATCTCTTAGATGAAATGACTAAGATTAACAAAGTTGCCCAACCTGATTTAGCCTTATTGGTAATTGATGGAACTATTGGTCAGCAGTGCTACTCTCAAGCAGAGGCTTTCCACAAAGTAGTCCCTGTAGGTGGAATTGTTATTACAAAACTTGATAGTTCTGCAAAAGGAGGAGGTGCAATAGCTGCATCTGCTGCAACTGGTGCTCAAATCATGTATATTGGTACTGGAGAAAGAATTGATGACCTGGAAAAATTTTCTCCAACTAGATTTGTGGGAAGACTTCTTGGCATGGGTGATTTACAAGCTCTTTTAGATTTAGCTAAGAGACTTGAGAGTGAAGCTGATGATGTACGTCTAAAGCGTATATCCAGTGGGAAAATGAACATGGACGATTTTTACTATCAATTAGAAGAAGTAACTAAAGTAGGTTCCCTCAAAGGATTACTGGATAGTATGCCCGGATTTTCTGGAATGGTCAAAGAGGATCAACTAGATCAAGTTGAAGGACGAATGGAAAAATGGCGTTACATCATTCAAAGCATGAACAAGGAAGAAAAAGCAGACCCTGATCTTCTTAATGCATCACGAATTAAAAGAATTGCAAGAGGCTCTGGATGGCCTGAGCATGAAGTCAAAGAACTCGTAAAAAATTATAATAACTCAAAAAATATGATGAAAGCCTCTAAAGGTAGACAGATGCAAGGGGCACTTCGAAGAATGGGTTTAGGATAGAACTTTTACTATAGTAACTTGAATTAGTACTCATGATGTATTCCCAACAAAAGATCAAAATTACAAATAAAACTTCTAGTCATTACCTTTTTCAAGCAAAAAAAATTCTTAACGAATATGATCTTTGTGATTATTGTATTGGAAGATTATTTGCAAAAAAAATGGGATTGTCATCCCATCTGCACCTCGGAGAAAAAATTAAAAATCTCCTTCATTTCAAGTCAAAAAAAAGTTGTTATATTTGTAAGGATATCCTTTCAAATCTGAATGCTGTTGTTAATAGGATTCAAGAAAAATCTTCAGAATATGAATTTTCAACATTTGTAATTGGAGCAATTTTAAAACCATCAGTAATAGATAGAGATGATCTTATCAGATCAAAATTTAAGCTACAGGGGATTGACAGTGTAAAAACTGCAATAACTCAACAAATGGCAAAAAAATTTGCAAAAAAAACTAAAACAAAGATTGACTTTCTTTACCCAGATCTAACTTTTACATTTAATTTCAAAAATGATTCCTGTGAACTACAAGCAAGAACATTGATTATGGCTGGAAGATATATAAAAAAAATACGTGGATTGCCCCAAAAACAAACTCCATGCATAAATTGTAAGGGAAGAGGTTGTCTTGCGTGTAATTATCATGGAATTTCCAAATTTACTAGTATTGAAGGAAAAATTTCCAAACTTTTGTTTGAAAAATTTAATGGAACCCAAACTAAAATTTCATGGATTGGTGGTGAGGATAAAAACAGTCTTGTTTTAGGAAATGGACGACCTTTTTTTGTAAAGCTATTAAACCCAAAAAAAAGAAAATACAAACTTGAAAAAAAATTTGTTGATAATGAAATAGAAATTCATAATCTAAAAATAATTCCCAAGATTCCTAAAGAACCAATTCATTTTACATCATCCATTGAGTTATCAATATTTACCAAAAAGAAATTAAATTCAAAAGATCTTACTTCTCTTAAAAGTCTCGTAAAAACTCCTATAGTGATTTATGAAAAACCCAACAAACGAAATCAAAAATCTATTTACCACGTTAAATTCAAAAAAACTTCTTCAAAATCCTTTTTATTTTGGATTACCGTTGATGGGGGTCTTCCTATAAAGCGATTTGTAGAGGGTAACAACATTCAGCCCAATATTGCTCAACTAATTAGTCACAAATGTGAATGTAAAAAATTTGATTTTCATAAAATTAATTTAGTTAATTCTAATTTATCATCAATCTGATATTATTTAATTTTCTACTATTGTTCTCTGATGTAAATTTGAAGTGAGGGTGCATTACTAGCCTGCCTCAAACTGTAATTCCCCCTCACTTCAAAATTGAAGGATACCATAAACAAATAGACTAATAAAAAAAGAGTTACTGAGAAATCGTCATAGCTTAAAATATATTTGATTCATCTAGTTTTTGATTTTGTTCATTGGATCCGTTGATAAAAATTAAGGAAGCACATCTAAAAGGAATCTTACCTGATAATGTATTTAATTTAGTCATGAAACGTTTTCCTTTAGTTGTTTCAGGTATAGATAGAATTGAGAGTGCCTCAGGCATAAATTATCCTATTGCCTACGTAGATCCCTCTTTAGTTATTTCTTCATCAAGTTCTTATGATTACGGAATACTTTTTGCTCGAACTATTCCACTTATTTTTGAAAATAAATTACAAGTTGTAATACAGATCTCTGCCCCTCTTGTAGCATATGGTTTGAAAGGGACAATTCATGCGATATTGGCACATGAATTTCTCCACTACCTGGATTTGATTAAGAAAGTTTCTAAAATGGAATTACTTTCTGATGAAATATCTGGAAATTTATTTGAAAATGTTTATGCTGATAGTACGAGACTTTTTGAACCTAAAGCAGTTTTTAATGATAAAACACTACTTTTACATATTACAAAAAAATTCCCAGCGGGTTTTAAAGATTACAAACTTGAAGACAAAACTATCAAGTTTTGGATTAAAAAAAATCTTCCATCCACAAACATTACTATGGACACTAATATAATCAAATTATCAACAGAGGCTTTAGCCAAAATTAAACTTGATCCAATTCTTCTAAAAAAGATGAAAGAATTGGAAGAAAAAAATATTAAAATTAATAAGAAAAAATATCTATAATCACTGTATAAATTCTGTAATACCACATTTTCCACATGTACGTCGATTTTTATGTTCTGACATAAAAACTCCTTTTCCGCATCGAGAACATACTTTACGAATTTTTGTTACTTTACCCCCATCAACTTTATAATATTTGTAAACATTGGGACTAGAACCTTTCTTACCTGCCATTCTTAGCTTTTCTCCTCAGCAGGCTTGGCTTCTTCTTTTGTCTCCATAGGTTTTGCTTCTTTTTTTACTTCAGCAGCATTTTCTTCTACAGAGGCGGCTTCCGGTTTTTCTTTTTCAGCCTTGGCTTTTTCTAATCGCTTGAAAATTACTGGATTGACTTGACGCTTTGCAAGTTTTTCATCATCATATACATAAAACGTTCCAGTTATTGAGGGTCTCCCATTCTGATTTTTCATGTTAATTGGAATGACTATTTTATCATCAAGCTTGAATTGTTTTTTTACCATATCTACAGCATCAAGTTTTTTCAATTTGCCACCAATACCGGTAAAAGTACAAGTAATCTCTCTTCTAGATAGAAATGAATTATTTACATCATTTACAGTTTCAATCATTGACATGTACCCAAATCCTTGCTATAGTTCATATAAATTTAATTGAAAATTACGAAGAAATTTAAGAAAACGAAACATTTCCACTTTATGGACCGTTATATGCTTCATCTAAAAAATGAAAATTATATTCCAAAAAATGCTTCAGAACTTCTTCATCAGGCACGTGATATTTGTTCAGGAATTGATGTTACTTTTAGAGATGCTAGAGTTTCAAAAAAGTATCTTGAATTTGATATATCAGTTAAAAAAGAAAAATTAGACGAAATTATACAAAAACTTAAGATCTTAGGAGATCTTGATCATGCAAAACACGTTGTTGAGGAAAAAAAATCTAAAGAAGATTCTATCAAAGAAGGAATTTTTTATTTTAATAATGAAAGATTCTGGGAATGTCATGAGATTCTTGAAAGTGTCTGGAAAAACTGTTATGATAGAGAAAAAGATCTTGTTCAAGGAATTATTCTAGTTGCAGCAGCACTAGTTCATTATCAGAAAAATGAAAATCACATTTGTATTTCAATTTTAAACCGTGCATTAGAGAAACTATCAAACGCTTCAGGAAATTATTATGACATTGATGTTGATAGTATAAAAAATAAGATATCTGAAATGAAAAATTCAGGCCAGATTACTACATTTGTAATTTAATTAGTTCTAGTGCTGTTTTTACTACTTGTGAACCTTCTAACAATCCTATTTCTCCTTTTTTAGATTCAATTTCTGTAAACCTTACAGTATTATCTTTTTTAATTGAATCCCCAGAAACTAGAAGAGGTACAGGATCATCACTATGACCTTTGTTAATACAAGGGGTGGAATGATCTGCAGAAATCATCACCGATACCTTTTTTGTATCGATGTTATCAAGTAAGGTTCCAAAGAATCTTCTGTCAATTTCTTCAATATTTTTCATTTTTCCAATGGCATCACCATCATGACCAAATTCGTCAGGTCCTTTCAAATGAACATAAATGGCATTTTGAGTTTCCATCGCTTTTGTTGCTACTCTTGCTTTTTCTTCATAATCAGTCAGACCTCCGGCACTAAAGGCCTTCATTTTTAGAACTTCTGATATTCCAAGCTCAACTGGCATATCAACAATGCATGAAAAATTCATTGAGTACAAATTATTTATCGGTTTTACTACCGGGTATCTATTTCCAGCATCCCGTAATAGTATGCTGTTTAGAAGCTTCTTGCCATTTTTGTGTCTCTTATGGTTAACATCACTTCGTTTCATTATACTAAGTGACTGTTCAGTAAATTCATTAACTAATTTGGCAGTAAGATTGGAACTCTCTGATTCATTTAATGGAAGGCATTTTTCTATTTTCATATAGTCTGTAACAGCTTTAGCTATGCCCATCCCAGCAATTCGAGAGTACGCAGGATCTGAATTGGTGATATCAGCTGAGAGAGGCTTTCCCTCACATCTAATCCTGACTGTGACTCTATGCCCAATTGTTGGCGCTACTACCACAGAAGTATTGGGAACGGAAAATCTAATATTTTGTTCAATTTCTTTTGCAATTTCTAGTGCATCTTCGCGTTCAATCCTTCTACCGGCTCTTCTATCTATAATCACACCCTCATCATTTAATGTTGCAAAATTTCCTCTTAATGCCAAATCTCCATCTTTGAAATCAGTTCCTACCCCTATTGCTTCAATAACTCCTCTTCCTACATAATCATCATGCTGAAATTTGTAACCTAACATATTGAAAACCGCAATGTCAGATTCAGGAGCAATTCCTTTTCCCACTGAAATAACTTCTCCCATTGCACCATTTTTTGTTAGTCTATCAAGATTTGGGGTAACAGCAGAATCTAGCGGCGTCTTTCCTTTGAGATCTGGATGTGGAAGATCTCCTACTCCGTCTAGTAGGACGTAAACCATGTGCACATCAGAATTTTCAGTGATACTTATCAGCTCCTTCTTCAGAAATTATTATGGTTACTTTAAATCTTGCAATCTCTTTGACTACTTTATCTAAAAATATCGATCTATAGAAAGCTTTTAACACGTAAATTTTTTCTCTATTTACTATGGGCGAGATGCGCAAAGATTCTATTCTTGAGAGATTTATGATCATAACATCAGGTAATGGGAAAACTACCGCTAGTAAAAAATCCCCTTATTCACCTGGAAACGAATCTATGACAAATCCATCAGTCCTTTCCCTGGTAGCACGAGATGGTATGTTGCAAAGACTTCAAGATAGTGAAGATAGTTATGTTGAAGGTTGGACTATTAGGGTTTTTGAAAGCAAAAATCCTGCTGTATCAATCACTACAGAAAATACCTATAGCGATAAACCGCATTATAGCGAACCTGCTTATGGTTATCATTATATCGTAGTTGCTTCTCCAAACCAAGATGACTCTTTTGCAACAATTGATGTTGAACAGTGGTCAAACATACTTGTAGTTATTCAAGACAGACTCAGATGGTTATACACTCAGAAAGGAGTGACTTATGTTTCAATTTATGGAAATCATGGCAAGGAAGCAGGAGCAGAGATTTCTCACCCTCATCTGCATGTGGTGACATTTTCTACTATACCGCCAGTAATTGAAGCAGAAGCAGAAGCCACACATAGGATTTTGAATGAAAAAGGAGTATGTGCGTTATGCCAAACTGTAACAGCTGAAACCGGAGGACCAAGACAAATTTTACAAAGCGAGGGATTCATTGCCTTTTGTCCTTGGGCCCCCTCACATCCATACGAATTTTGGATTTGCCCAAAAAAACATACTACCAGCTTTTCAAAAATAACTCAAAAAGAAATAAACGATCTTTCATTGATTTTACGAGCAACCCTGGGTGGATTATCAAATACTCTTACTGATTTGTCTTATAATTTTGTGTTTCATCTTTCACCTGAAAAAAAGAATAGCAGACAAATTCATTGGCATATTGAGGTGTATCCAATTACAGCCCCATGGTCTGGCTTGGAGCGTGGTTATGGAGTATTTTTGAATAAAATCTCTCCAGAGCAAGCAGCAGAAAAACTAGGTGCTTCATGTAGAAAAGAACTGGCTAACCTAGTGGGTATTGTATAGGCTGTCTGAATAGTTTATTTATCTTCTATAAAGCTAAGTTGTATGGGAATTGAAAAATACATAGCTGCAGCAAGTCTTGGACTGTTCATAATGTTTGTTGGCGAAATTATTACACTTTACGATTTCATGATACAACCACTTAGAGATGTTGAACCAGAACCAAAAATTTTACAATTCATTTCAATTGGAGTTGCACCAGCTTGTGTCCTAGCTGGGACTACTTTTATCATGTCCAAAAGATATGGCTCAAAACCAATAGGACTAATGATGATTGCAAGTGGGGTAATACTTTTTGTTGGTATGTTATCAGCTCAATTCCTCATTAATAGTATTGACCAAACTTTTTTGGTTAGTACTGTGCTTATTACTCCGCCTCTCTTTATGGGCATATCAATTCCTGTAATAATTTTCGGAGTGATACTATTTAGAAATAAAAAACAAAAACCGAAAAAAGAATATCTCTAATAATGGTCGTAACGCATTCCATTTGAATGTCTTTTAAAACCAATCTTTTCATAAAATGGTTTTACTTCATCAGAACAATCCAAAATTGTTTTATAACAATTATTATCTTTAGCAAGATCTAGTAATGATTGAACTAACATTTCCCCAATTCCTTTTCCTTGATGTTCTTTTGACACTACAACATCTTCAATATGAGAAACATTCCCACCATCATGAATAAATTTTGGTTCAATTAACATAGTTATCGAGCCAACTACTCTATCGTTTAAAATTGCAACATAAACTAAATGATTTAGATTAGATTTAATTTTATTGTAAATTTCAATTGCTTTTTCTTTGTCAATATTACTTGTAGGTTTAAGGGAATCCATTGATTGTAAAAAACCGTTAAAAAGGTCCTGTTTTTCTAATTCTCTTATTGTTATGTTATCCATTTCTCGCCATCAAATATTGCCTAATTTTTCAAGAAATTGTTGATAGGCCTTCTTATAGGATACTTTATCGCCTACATCCATGAATCCTTTTTTCGTTAAGAAGCTATTAACTAGTTTTTTTCTTGCTATGGCTTTTTTGATAACGTCATCCATTCCATATGGCTTGTTACTGGGAATGAGGTCAAAAACCTGGGACTCCATTACATAACAGCCAATATTGATGTTAGCTTTAATCTCGGGTTTTTCATTCCATCCAATGACTCTGCCATTCTTTGAGGTTTCAATTACGCCATAATTGAGTTTAGTTTTATACTCATAAAGGCTCATAGTGATAAAAGATCTTTTTTTAATGTGTTGATTTATCATTTGTCTTAAATTAAAATCAAAAATTGAATCTCCATAAACACAAACAAATGTACCATCAACTAATTGTTCAGCAGTTTTTAACTGTCCTGCGGTTGCAAGAGGCTTGCTTGCTACAGCATATTCTATATTCATCCCAAATCTCGCGCCATCTTCAAAATAATCTTCTATTGTTTTTCTAAGATAACTTACACACAAAACTGTATTTTTAATACCATTTTTTCTTAACCATTCAATAAGATGTTCTAGTAGTGGTTTTTCCCCTAGAGGTAGCATCGGTTTGGGGATAAATGTTGTATATGGTTGTAATCTAGTACCTAGTCCACCTGCTAATATTACAGCTTTCACGAATTTGTATTTGAAATAATGACTATTTATGTTAGGATATAGATTTCTATAACACAACAATCAAACTTGATTTATAAAATTTTTGAAATCTTTTCAATTACTTCATTAGGATTTTTGCCAAAAATCAAAATCATTGGTTCTTTTCCAAAATCTCCCTTATGAAATATTATATCTGGAGGAACATCTGAATTTTTAATTGATTGTTTTATTCCCCAAGAAATTGATTCATTTTCTTTTCTTTTAATCCCTAGAGGTTCCATGGACCTATCATAGCTTTTCACAAGTAGACCTTTTCTAAGACATTTTTTTATTAAAATTTGGTCATACTTTACATTTACAGCAGATCTCATTTGTGGATACTTTTTGGAAATTTCCAACAATGCAGAAGCAACGTGTTTTGAACCTCCATATTCTAAACTACCAGCTATGACCACATCTTTGCCAGCTTTTACAATTCTTCCGGAGACTCCAAGAATGTCGTGAGTAGTTTTAATTTTTTCTTTAGAGTAAACAAAATTAGTCTGGCATTCAGGTATGATTGAATAAACATTCTTTAAATTTTGAAAATCGTAAATAGCATTATTTAGAATTTTTCTGTTTGAATCGGATTTACGAGTATAATGAGTTATTGGTATGCCTTTTCCTATTTTTTTTGAATTTTTGATAGAACTATACGTAAACATTTTTGCAAACTTTACTGCATTTCGAAGATTCTTTCCACTTGCTATTGCTACTGTTAAAGCTGATGAAAAATTGCATCCACTACCATGATTCATTTTTTTTAGTTTCTTCCCAGAAATGAAATATTGCTTTGAATCTTCTAAAACAAAATCTGAGATTTCACCTTTTTTGGAAGGAACTCCTGTAATGATGACATTTTTTACTCCATATTCTTGTATTTTAATTGCACATCTTAACAAGTCTTTGTTATTTTTTATTGGAATTCCGCCAAGCATTGATGCTTCTGAAATATTTGGTGTAATTGTATGCGCAATGGGGATAAGATATTTCTTGTAAGAAACAATTGCATTTTTTTTCATTAATCTCCCTCCAGTTGTGGATTTTATTACCGGATCAAGAATTATTGGAATAGTCATCTTTGATAGTTTCATGAAAACTGCTTTAATTGTAGAGGAATTATAGACCATCCCAATTTTGATAGCATCAATCTTAAAATCAGAAAATATAGAATCAATTTGATTTGTAATCATTTTTGAAGAAATTGGTTCTATATTTCCAAATTTTGTAGTGTTTTGACTTGTTACAGATGTAATTACAGTTAATGCATATGATCCTAATGATGTGAAAGTTTTGATATCACTTTGTATCCCAGCTCCAGATGATGGATCAGAACCTGCAATAGAAAGTAAGTTCATTTTAGTTCTCCTAAAGGACTATTGTTTAAATCTAGTAAAAATGTACATACTTTGTTGGGCACACAAATGAATGCGGCACGAAGAGGTGTTGCTACAGATGAAATGAAACTTGTTGCTAAAGATGAAGATGTGACCCTAGAGTGGTTATTGCCTAAAATTGCACGAGGTTCAATCATTATCCCTAGTAATAATACAAGACCCCAGAAAATTCATAACGTTGGGATAGGTAAAGGTATGAAAACAAAAGTTAACGTAAATATTGGAACTTCCACTTTGAAAGTCAATCTTCAAGAAGAGATTGAAAAAGCTAAGATTGCTGTAAAATATCATGCTGATACAATAATGGATCTTAGTGATGGAGGTGATGTGGGGATGATACGCAGGGAATTATTAAAAGTCACTCCCATTACCTTTGGTACTGTTCCAATCTACGAAGCTTATAACCATGGTGTTGAAAAACACAAAAATCCAATGAATTTAACTGAAGATGATTTTCTAAAAGCTTTTGAAAATAACGCTAAAGATGGAGTAGACTATACAACAATTCATTCTGGAATAACAAAAGAAATTGCAAAGAGAATACTTAAGGTTGAAAGATATGGTGGAGTTGTAAGTAAAGGCGGTACCATTACTGCAGCTTGGATGCTAAAGTATGATAAAGAAAATCCATACGTAACTCATTTTGATTACTTAATTGAACTTGCAAGAAAATATGATGTGACATTTAGTTTAGGTGATGCCCTGAGGCCAGGTTCTATTCTTGATTCACATGATGAATTGCAAGTACAAGAAATGATTAACATCGCTCGTTTAACCAAACGTGCCCATGAAAAAGATGTTCAAGTAATGGTAGAAGGACCTGGACATGTTCCACTAAATGAGGTTGCAGCAAATGTCAGATTGGCAAAATCATTAATTGGAGATGTACCATATTACGTATTAGGACCACTTGTAACCGATGTCGCTTCTGGGCATGATCATATAGCAAGTGCAATAGGAGCTGCAGTTTCAGCTAGTGAAGGTGTTGACCTGTTGTGTTATCTTACTCCCTCTGAACATCTTGCTTTACCAAATGTAGCAGAAGTGAAGGCAGGACTTATTGCTTATAGAATTGCCGCGCACGCGGGTGATTTAGTTAAGTTGAGAGATAAAGCAATCAAATGGGATATGAAAATGACCGAAGCTAGACGTACTCTGGATTGGGAAAAACAAATTGCATTATCCATTGACCCAGAAGAAGCTGCACGTATACATGGGAGAACTGGTCAAAGACCAGGTAACAATGTACCTTGTACAATGTGTGGCGGAGCTTGTGTATACGTAATGTTACCTCAACAAAGAAAATATGAAAAAGAAAATTCTAAACTACAACAGATTGAGTAAAACTTTCTCTAAACTAGGAACTGTTTCAAAATTTGAAATCTCTTCTGGTTTTATCCATTTGTATTCAGAATTTTCCCAATTCAAATTAATCTTGGGATTATCTACATTAAACAAAAAAGGATAAACCTCCCATTCATGGTTTTCGTACTGCGGTGAGTATATTCTCATTTCCTCGGCTTCTTTGACTAATTTTATTTGATCCTGATTAATCCCAAGTTCTTCAAATATCTCAATTATTGCTCTTACAAGTGGAGATTCATTTCTTTCTATAATCCCACTTAGGCCTGCCCACAAGCCTTTCATGCTTTTGACTTTTTCACTTCTTTTTAAAATTAAGATTTTATCTCCGTCTCTAAGAAAACAAGTAACGATTTTTGTTGCACGCGTCATTATTTCTTTTCAATTGAGCTTACCATCTTTGATAATTTTTTATATGATTCTTCAAGATTGGAATTTTTACCCAATTTTTCTTGAGTGGTTCTAATGTACGTTTGAATTTCTTCTGATTTACCTTCTTGAACAGAGGTTAATAATCTGCCAATATCTTTCCAAAATTCTTCAGCTACTCTTCTAATCTCTGGATTTGAAATAATAGTTTCAATTAATTCTGGTGACTCTGTCATGATGCTTTCCGTTAGAATCTTCTGAGCTTTGAAGGTAGTACCAGACATTTTTTCTGTAAGTGAAATCTTATCATCTTTGGCTAATATGTTTGCAAATGCAAGATTTATGAGATGAGTTAACCCTAGAATTACTGCAATTTTTTTATCGTGTTCTATTGCATCAATGGTAACAAAATTTGCATCTGGAAAAAGCGATTTAGCGATAGATAATTCCTTTTTTGCATCTTTTATAGGAATAGAAATAATATGCTGTCCATGAATTTTTTTCATTCCAGGCCCAAACATTGGATGAATGCAAATTGGATTTACTTTTGATGGCATTTTAGCAAGCACTGTAGCTGTTTTGGATTTCTGTGAAGAAATTTCAATAAGATATGAACCTCTTTTCATTTCTTTAGCAATAAGACGAATAATTTCTGGAGTTCTCCTAGTCGGGGTACATAAAAGTACGTATTCAGCTTTTAAAACTCCTCCAACGAGAGAATTTGCTTTGGTTACAGATTTAGTTTTTATTTCATTTTCTGAATCAAATCCTATCACTTCAAAATCATTTTCAAGAAAATAATTTGCAAACCATTCACCCATTTTACCCCCAATGCCAATTATAGCAATTGTTTTTTTCATTTTCCTACCTTTAGAACGTCACCAAGTATATTCATTCCCTCAACAATTTTTTTATCATCTTGACATGCTGAAATTCTGATAAAATTTTTAAAATCCCCGAAACCTTCTCCTGGAGCTACAGCAAGCCCATAATCTAACAATTTATTTGAAAATTCAACTCCATCAAAATCTTCTTTTTTTACTCTAGCAAAAAGATACATTGCTCCATCTGGTTTGATAAAATCTAGTTTTATTTCATTAGCTTTTTGAATCACTATATCTAGTCTGGATTTTACGATATTAGAATTGTTGCTTGTATCTGCTTCAAGGGCTCTTAAAGCTACATATTGAATAGGCTCAGATACATTGGTCAGACAAATCGCTTGGAGTTTTGCCATTTTTTCAATAATTTTAGGGCTTGCAATGGCGAATCCAATCCTAAATCCCGTCATTGCATGTGATTTTGAAAAAGATTGAGTAATAATGGATTTTTCATAATTATATTTGAGTACACTTTTCCAATCAACATATGAATACTGTGCATATATCTCATCACTTAATACATAGAGATTATGCTTTTTTGCAATCTCCAATATTTGATCTTGAATTTTTTCTGGCAATATTTTTCCTGTAGGATTGTTGGGATAGTTTAACACAATCATTTTTGTGTTTGAATTTATGGCTTCTTTGATTTGGTCTATAGATGGTTCCCATTTATTTTCAAGAGTAGTTTTGATTGTTCTTACCTTAATTCCTGCATTCACAGCACAATCCTTGTATGCTGGCCAAGCTGGTTCAAATACAATTATCTCATCTTCTGGATTAAGAAGAGTTGTTATTGCCAAGTATACTGCGTATCTTGCTCCAGGACAAACAATAATATTTTCTTGTTTTATATCAATATTATATTGTTTACTAGTTTTTTTTGCAAGAGCTGTCAGAAATTCTGGCATACCTTTTACTTGTCCATATTTTACAAACCCCTTATCATATACTTCTTCTAACGCCTCTCTAACAATTTGTGGTGGAAGAAAATCTGGTTCACCTACTTCCATATGAATAATTTTTTTTCCTTGTTGTTCTAGAGATTTTGCTTTTAAAAAAATTGAAAGATGTGTTTGTTTGTTTGTTGTTTGAATTTTAATTGAATCATTTAACAAAAAATTAAGAAATCTAGTACCAATACCTTCGTCTATGTCAATTTCTTTGCATAAAGAAATAACTTTTGAGCGTAGGTTTTCTTCTCTTTTTTCATCTGTAACACTCAAACCAAGATCTTTTTTTATTATTCCTATTTGTTTTACAATTTCTGTTCGTTTCTTTAATAAATTAATCATTTCAAGTGTGATCTCATCGATTTTATCTCGGAGATTATCTATATCTGACATGGCACTAAAGAACAGGTTTTATGAAGCCACTCAATAAGGCATGATCAGCTAATACTAATGATACAAAAGCATCTACTACTGGCGGCGCACGTGGTACAACACAGGGATCATGTCTCCCCCCAACTTTCAACCATGTTGGTTTTTTTGTTTTAATATCTATGGTACTCTGTTTTTTTGAAATTGATGAGGCTGGCTTAAAAGCAACCCGAAGAACAATCGGCATCCCATTTGATAAACCACCTAATATCCCTCCTGAATTATTGGTTTTTGTAATGATTTTACCTTTCTTTATTGTATAGAGATCATTATTTTTAGAACCATTACTTTCCGAACCTGCAAAACCAGAACCAAATTCTACTCCCTTCACAGATGGTATTGAATAAAGAGCCTTAGCCAGGTCAGATTCCAATGAGCTAAAAATTGGGTCACCAAGACCAACTGGTAAATTTGTAGTCACTGATTCAATAATCCCTCCAAGCGAGTCCCCATTCTTTCTTGCGTCCAGAATAGCTTTTTTCATAAGTTTTGCCGAATTTTTATCAGGACATCTAACTTCATTTGAATAAATTGATTTTATCATATTTGATGTTGGTTGATTTTTTATCTTTATTTTACCAATTTGTAAAGTGTAGGAATTAGTGTCTACCCCCAAGACTTCCTTTAGCAGCTTTCTTGCTATTGCTCCGCCAAGTACATGAGTAGCAGTCAATCTGCCTGAGAATCTTCCTCCGCCACGATAATCATTAAATTTTTTGTATTTGACTAGCGCAGGATAATCCGAATGTCCTGGTCTCATTTTAGTTGTTAGACTTTCATAATCTTTCGCGTTCTGATCTTTGTTCCAGATGATCATAGCAATTGGTGCTCCTGTTGTATAACCTCTAAACACTCCGGAGATTATCTCGACTTTGTCTTCTTCCTTCCTTTGAGTAGAAACTTGTGACTGACCAGGTCTTCTGTAATCAAGCATTTTTTGAATATCTTTTTCTTCAATCTCTAATCCTGCAGGACAACCATCTAACACTGCTCCTACACATTTTCCATGACTTTCACCAAAACTAGTTAGTACTAATCTTTGACCAATAGAATTTCCTGTCAATGAAAAAGAATACCAACCTGATGCTTATAATCCTTATAGGTTAGGTATTATCTTTCCACCAACTTTATTCATATCAGAAATGAAATTAGGATAAGATATTGATACTGATTCTGGATTTGTAACAATACAATCTCCTACATACATTCCTGCAATACAAAATGCCATGAACAATCGATGATCATTTTCAGAATTCAATTCTGCTCCCTTTGGATGATCAGGAGATTCTAGTATTAACCCATCCTCATTTTCTTTTACCTTCACTCCTAACTTCTGTAGTTCTCTTCCAAGGATTGCAATTCTATCTGTTTCCTTGTATCTTGCATGTTTCACATTGAAAAGCTCAATAGGTTTTGAAGATTTGAGAGCTAAAATTGCGAGAGGGGGAAGAAGATCTGGGGTATCCATCAGATCAAATTTACCACCTTCAAGTAGTTTTGGAGATTTGACTGTAATAGTATTTTGGTTCAATGTAACAACTACTCCAAGATCTTCCAAAATATCTATGATTTTTTTATCTCCTTGAGGTAAATCACTTGATATAATTTCACATGTTACTCTGTCTCCAAGTAATACAGATGCTGATAGTAATAATGCAAGACTGGAAAAATCAGTGGGAATTGTCACATCGGTTGGCTTGTATTTTTGTGGGGGTATTTGATATTTTTTGTAAGGTATTATGGTATTTACTTTTATGCTGAATTTTTCCATTATGTTTATAGTCGCATCAAGATATGGTTTTGATACCAAATCATCTTTAATATTCAAAATTAATCCTTTTTCCATTCTTGGCGCAATTATCAAAAGCGCAGTAACAAATTGACTTGAAATATTTCCTGTAATGTTTACTTGGTTTCCCTTTACAGCTCCTGAAACTGTGATTGGTGGTTTTCCATTAGTTGAAGAACACTTTGCACCAAGTGACTCTAAAGCATCTAGTAATGGTTGCATGGGTCGTTTTCGGAGGCTTTCATCTCCTGAAAGAACAGTTTTTCCTTCAATCAAGGATGCTATCGCAGATGCAATTCTAATTGTAGTTCCAGAATTCTTTGCATCAATTATGATGTTTTGCTTTTTGAATTCATCTATTCCGTCAATAATTAGATTATCCTCAGTTTCTTTAATCTGTGCGCCAAATCTTTTACATGCTTCAATTGTTGCGTCAATGTCACTAGCATGAAGAACATTTTTGATGATGCTTTTTCCTTTTGTGAGAGTTGCTAACATAATTGCTCTATGAGTATAGCTTTTGTTTGGAGGGCAAACAATTTTCCCATAGAGTTTAGCTTTTTCTATCTTACAGCTCATGAACTTCTGCCTTTTTGTTATTGACCTCAGAAATTATTGTGGTTCCGGTAAGATTTGAAAAAACTTTTTTTAAATTTGCTATATTTTCTTTTTTTGAAATAGCTGCAATTGCTGGACCATTCCCTGATACTGAAGCCCCAAGCGCACCGTTATCTATTAAATCAGAAATGATTTTAGGATCCGAGTTAAGTATAGTCGAAGTTGCCATTCCGTTTAATATCATTGCATTCCAATAATCAGAATTTCTAGCAAGTTCCCATGCTTGTTCAAAAATTGGACTTAAATTCTTTAGATTTTTCACATTTCCACGTTTTCTAGACCTTGGAATGAAAATTACTGCCATTAAATTTCTTGGCCCTTTTTCTAATTTTACTATTTTTCTTTTATAATTCTCTGTTACAGCAAATCCTCCATAATAACAACCACAAGCATCATCATAAGCTCCTGTTATGCTAACTTTACTTTCAATTGAAGCATCTGTACCTGCAAAAAGAATTTGTGAATCATTCCATTTGGGTCTAAATATTTTTGCGCATGCTAATGAAACCGCAGAAGAAATTGCACTTGAACTTTTTAATCCATATCCCGTCGGAATTTCTGATTCCAATGAGATCCGAATTTTTGTTTTTTCAAGTTCATTTTTTGGAATAACTTTTTGAATTACTTTATTAATTAAACGTGAACTAATTGCCTTATTTTTTGATTCAATAAAAATACCATTCCCTTGTGATGTCTCAAGTATTGCACTTGTTTTTAATGATATTCCAAGAGTTGCACCCTTTCCAGTTGCTATTGCGTTTACTATTGAAATTGCCCCATGTAATATTGCTTGAGCTCTTGCCATCAGAACATCCCTAAAATTGATTTTTTCATTGTTTCATAAGGTGCTTCAATTCCATGCCATATCTTAAAGGCTAGAGCTGCTTGACCAAGTAACATTTCATATCCATAGATTACGGTTGCACCATTTTTTTTGGATTGTTGAATCAAGTCTGTGTTAATTGGTTTTGCCACTATATCATATACCACTGATTTTTCATTGATAGTTTTTGTTGAAATTGGACTTGGTTCACTATTCATACCAATTGATGTAGCATTTACAATAAAGTTGAAATCTGATGCAGTTTCTTTCACCTGATCTAATATTACTGCATTAGCGTCAATACCTATCTTATGTGCAAACTGGGCAAGAGCATTCGCATTTTGTAATGTTCTATTTGCAATAGTAATTTTTTTAGCCTTTTCTTTTGCAAAGCCCGCGGTAATAGCTCGTGCAGCTCCCCCCGCTCCAATTAATAATACTCTAGAGTCTTCAATGGGTAGGTTCTTCTTCTTGATTGGATCAAGAAATCCGTCCATATCTGTATTATACCCTTGAAGTTTTCCCTCATGGTTTGTAACTGTATTTGTAGCACCAATAATACTACAAATTTCATCAACAGTATCGAGAAATTTAATCATCTCTACTTTATGAGGAATTGTAACATTAAACCCACTAATCTTAATTTTTTTTAACGACTCGACTCCAGCTTCCAACTCTCCTTTTGGAACTCTATATGCGATATAGGTACAATCCATCCCTAATTTTTTGAAAGCAGCATTGTGAATGTTAGGCGATAAAGACTGATCTATAGGATCACCAATTACTGCATATGTTTTTGTCATATAGTTTTTCCAATTTGATGAATGATATAAGCCTAAAATATCTTCAATATTCTAACTAACTTGTCCTTTGGTTAGTTGATAATGACGGGAAATTAACAGAAAACTGGTTTCATCATATAATGACAACTTTTTCTAGTTAATTTTAGTCTGCGAAGAGGTTAATCTTATCATATTCTCTTTTAGGTGTTGATTTAATTTCCATTGATTTACGCAAATAAATCACTCCGCCATATATCCCAACAAATCCTACCAAATATACGCCAGACATGAATTGTTTTTCATCCTTTGTTGGCGGATCTGAGTACGCAAACGCTTCTTGACTTAAAACTATTCCAGAAACTATAACCAATGCAACTAGTATACCAATACCTTTCAAATCGTACAACAGAGATAGTATACATTTTTAATTAAAATAAATTAGTTTGTTCTTTGCAACAAACACTGAACGATATTATTTTTACGAATAAAATACTTGGTATGGGATCTGATTCATTTTTACCATGAATATCACTTTTTTCAAACCTAAACTTGATTTCTTCATTTATTCTAAATTATTCTAGATGAGACCTTTACAAATTTTTTTATTTTTTTCTTTCATGGACAATTTTTTTTATTTGATCTAAGCTGAATTGTCCAGGTGCAACAGGTTTGCCAAGTGATACATAAGTGAAAGGTGAGCCAAGATAAAGACAAAGAATTCGTGATGTTTTCCCATAATCCCCCATTGCAAAAGCAATTAGATTTGTCATTCCCGAATTGTGGTATAAAGAAAGTATGTTTGAGGTATCATTGGGAGTTTTTGCATAAGTTACGATTTTGATATGTTTTGAGAATTTTCTCATTTGTTTGAACATTTTTTTCAAAGACGATACATCTGGTGTCTTTTTAAAATCATGCCATGAAACTAAAACCTCCGTCTTTGTCTTTTTAATATAATTATGAAACATTTTATTTTTTCTTAGAGTATTAAATTCTATATCCAAGAGAAAAGGATGATACTCTGCTATTAGCTTAAGAATTGAAATTCTTTCTTTTTCTGTTCCATTAAATTTTCCTCCCTCTGAAGATGGTCTTAAGGTACATACACATCTTTTCATATTTTTTTTAACTAATTCTAGTGCATCAGGAACCTGGGTTGGTTTTAAGTAATCAAGTCTTATTTCTACATAATCAGATTTTTCTAGTGCTTTTTTAAGAATTAATTCAAGTTTTTTTGGAGTTTTTTCTGCAATTGTTACACAAGTTTTGTAATTCATTTTTTATTTTTCTAAAATGTACTCATCAGACACTTCCATTCCAAAATGTCTTCCTGTTGCAGTTTTAGAATAAATTAAAACTGCGTCCCCTTTTTTGAGATGTGTAACAGATACTAAATGACCATCTGGCTTTACAAAACGAATAGTCTCCGCATCCTGTGCAATTATCCCACCAATCTCTTCGCCTGATTGTGCTTTGATCATTAACATTGGCCTTCTTTCAATTTTTGAGCGACCAACTGTTACTCTACGTGCTTTTCCTTTTGAATCAAGTACTAGAACCTCAGAACCCGTCTCAATTTCTGAGAGATAATTTGTTGTACCATCAGGTGAAAGTGTATAACAGTGAACTGCTCCAGCATTTACTCTAAATGGACGTGGTGAGGTAAATGATGACCCCACTGATTCATTATGAACTAGAAACATAAAGTTTGATCTACTTCCTATT
>Ga0075301_1000045_pt1 | contig 23037 bp, 27 predicted proteins | sample Browns_TuleA_D1_FD_120053 | JGI IMG/M metagenome (GOLD analysis project Ga0075301, IMG submission 120053) | Natural and restored wetland microbial communities from the San Francisco Bay, California, USA, that impact long-term carbon... | ecosystem: Environmental > Terrestrial > Soil > Wetlands ... | reverse complement strand
TATCAAAAAACACATTTTTGAGCCTAGTCAGAGGGAAATTTGGACTGTAGTTGGAAAAGAAAAAGAATATTGGTTTGATCCAGACCAAAATTTTTGTTCATGTCATAGTTTCTATTTTAATTCTATTTCCGGTAAACAAGAATGCTATCATTTAAAGTCTGCAACTTTGGCTAAAAAAGAAAATAAAGTTGAATTAATCAAATTCTCAGATGAAGAGTTTTCAGATTTTATTAATGGACTTGTTTCTGATTTGTAATTCCTACTCAAAGGGGAACAGTATCTAAATCATCCTTAGAAACTCCTTTCCAAAGCCCAATCATCCCTTCAGGAACTACCGGTTCTATCTTTGTAATTTTTTGAATTTTAATATGATCAGGGTTTGGTGGCATCCACAACATGGCCATGTAGTCCCCTTCATTTCCAACTTTATTTGGCATAGCTAAAATGATTTTTTCTTTTGGAACTCCTTTTGAAATAAGCGCATCAATTGATTTTTGTTTTAAATCCATTCTACCGTGTAAAAATAGGTATACATCTTTTTCTTTATTAATCTCTGCCATACTTGCTGTTACACATTAAAGTAAATCAATGTTTGCAAAATAACAGCAAAAATTTTTCTAAAAAGGGTTAAATTACTAAGAACGAAAGCTGAATTGTGAAAATTGTTACTGTAGGAAGTAGAGTGTTTGTAACAAGTTCCCAACTAGCTGGAATTCAAGGAATAATTGCTGAAACCCCATCTAAAGCCCTTGATGAAATTAAAAAATTAACTGACGATTCTGATGTTGGTTTGGTACTTGTTAGCGATGACATTTCTGATCCAATTAATGATGAGCTCACTGCTTTGAGAACAGAAAAATCAACCTTAGTTTTTTCATTACCAGCTCCAGGGAGTGAAAAAGCAGAAGTAGATTATAGAGTCATGCTTAAAAAAATATTAGGTGTATAGACAATATCTAAATTATATCAAACTCAGTTTTTGTTTCAAATTGGCTAGAAACATTTTGAAATATTAAACTAGATTTTTTTCTTAAATATTTGTAAACAAAAATAATTTCTCCAATTAGAACTATTAATGTTAATGTCATCACCAATATCTTAAACTCTGAATTGACAGACTCCATAAGCATTAGAGATAAAGTAAACCCAGTGATGATTATAGCTTGAATTATGGTCAAAAAAACAAAGCGATTAGTCCAAACTCCAGTATTTTCTTTATTTTGTAGTATTGGAGAAGCCTTTTTTTCAATCTCTTTTCTTTCAAGTTCCCTATAGTCTTCAAATTTTTTAAGCAATCTAATTTCTTCGTGATCTGGAGTCTTTTTACCACCAAAACTCTCGAAATTAAAATCATCCCATCTTGACATAGATTTTGTTAAGAAAATCGAATAATATTAGAATCGCTGTTCAGAATGACCACATTGTCAGGAAAAAATAAACAATTTTTGAAAATTGTTTAATGTACTTATACCCACCACACATGAAATTTAATATGAAAGCTGCTTTTGTGAAGGATTCATCAAGTGTAATAGTAAAAGATGTAGAAAAACCAAAACTTGGATCGGGGGATGTATTAGTTAGAATGCATGCATGTGGAATCTGTGGTTCTGATTTAGAAAAAGTATTTGGCAAATACAGTCAACCATCAACTCGTCTAGGTCACGAACCATCTGGAACTATCGAAAAGGTAGGCGAAAATGTAAAAGATTTCAAAATAGGTGATAGAGTTTTTGTTCATCATCATGTACCTTGTTATTCTTGTCATTTCTGTTTACATGGAAATGAAACTATGTGTGAAAAATATTCCCAAACTAATCTTTCTCCCTGTGGACTGGCAGAAGAATTCATTGTTCCAGAATGGAATGTTAATCATGGCGGAATTTTACAAATACCTGATTCTATGAGTTTTGAAGAAGCCGCAATGATAGAACCACTTGCATGTTGTATTAGGGCTCGGAACAAATTCTCATTTCAAAAAGGGGACTCGGCAGTTATATTTGGTGTAGGTGCAACTGGTATGATGCATGTTATGTTATCAAATGAACATAAATTTGATAAAATATTTTGTATTGATGTAAATGAGTTTAGATTAGAGTTTGCGAAGAAATTTAATATTACTGATTCCTTAAATTCGTCATCTCCTGGAATAAAACAAAAAATTCTTGATCAAACAGACAACCGTGGAGTAGATGTGGCAATTATCGCGACTGGAAATTTACAAGCTTTATCTAGCGCAATTGATCTTATCAGAAAAGGTGGAACAATAATCATGTTTGGTGTTCCATCAAAGGACGCGATGATTGATTTGAACATGAGTATGATTTATTCAAAAGAAATTACAATGATTTCAAGTTATGCTGCTTCAGATTCTGATACCAAAGCGGCACTCGAGCTAATACAAACCTCTAAAATTGATGTTAAAAAACTAATAACTCATAGATATAATATTAAGGACTCTCCAAAAGCCTTTGAGCATGCTCATCATGGTGTTGACTCTATGAAAATTATCATTACTAACTGAGAAAGGCTTAAGAAAGGCAAAATTTTTCTTTCAAAATCGAAGAGCATTGGATTGGGGATTACAAAATAGACTTTCTCGAATTATTAAACCTAATAATGGAAAAGGTGTAATGTTAGCAGTTGATCATGGATATTTTTTGGGACCAACAGAAAGATTAGAAGTTCCAAGAAAAACAATACAGCCTTTATTGAAGTATTGTGACTCGTTAATGTTAACTAGGGGTGTTCTTCGCACATCAGTTGATGCACGATTCCCAGTACCAGTAGTTCTTAGAGTTTCTGGTGGTTCAAGTATTATTGGAGAAGATCTTTCTAATGAAAAAATTACAACTAGTGTTAAAGATGCAATTCGACTTAATGTAAGCGCACTTGCGATGTCAATTTTTGTAGGTGCAAAACACGAACACAATACCTTAGTGAACTTAGGTAATTTAGTCAATGAAGCAGAAGAATATGGAATTCCTGTACTTGCAGTAACTGCTGTAGGAAAGGAACTTGAAAAACGAGACGCACGATATCTTTCACTTGCTTGTAGAATTGCTGCTGAATTTGGAGCTCATATTGTAAAGACATACTATTGTGAAAATTTTGAAAAAGTTGTAAACAGCTGCCCAGTACCCGTAATCATTGCAGGGGGACCAAAATTACAAGAACGTGAAGCTTTAGACTTAGCCTATAATGCAGTTACATCTGGTGCTGCAGGTCTGGATATGGGACGAAATATCTGGCAATCCAATAACCCTGTACCGATGATACGCGCAGTTCGAGCAATTGTTCATGGTAATGTTAAAGTTAATGAGGCATATGATTTGTTTAAAAGACTTTGCAATGAAAAGCCACCAGATTCTATTGCAAAAAAACAAACCAAAAGTATACCAAAGAAATCTAAAAAATCAAAATAATCTGAATTTCTATAAAATAATTTAATCGTTAATTTTTGATAGATGCATATGAATAATTTTCCATGTGGGTTTTTTTATCAAAACAAATGTTCCCCTACCATGAATTGTTATATGTTCACCAGTATACGCTTTATTATTAACGAGCATTCCTTTTTGCATTAGCTCGATGGCAACTATAGCACAATTTCCAAAAATACTAATTTTGGGATTTGTAATCTTATAATCATAGTCTGAAATACTGACAACCCTTAACTCTTCAAGTAATAATGTATTGGAATAATCTTGAAGTTCAAATGGAGGAAAATCACTGAAACTTGAAAAGTTTGGATCATCAAGTTGAACCTCTCTAAGAGATGCCAAGTTTTTTGTTTTACCTACCTCAAAAAATTTTTCAATTACATTAATGATTTGTTCTGTTTCTGACAAATTTGATTTTTTTTGGTTTGTGATACATCTAAGTCTTGTGTGTATTATTATTCCTGTATGGAAATGTTGAGCTTGCTTAGAAATCTGAAAAAACTTAAATCACAAATTTTGATATTTTTCTAGCAATGTTTATTAATTATATATGATTGCAATTAAATGACTGTAATGATTAAAAAGAGTCCAATTAGCATTCCAAATTTCTTGTTGCTAGTTGACCTAAGTCTGTAAAACTACAGCCTAGTTTTTAACAATTAAAATTATGGTGATTATGTTTGGTAACTAACATTATGGAAAATATGAATGGCGGCAAAGCCCTCATGAAATCTTTAGAAAAAGAGGGTGTAAAGGAAGTCTTCGGCTTACCGGGAGGTGCAAATCTTCCAATGTATGATGAGCTTTTCAAAAGTAATATCAGACACATTTTGGTGCGACATGAACAATCAGCTGCACATATGGCAGACGGATATGGGAGGGTCAGTAGAAAACCAGGAGTATGTTTTGCAACTTCTGGACCTGGTGCTACAAATCTTCTTACTGGTATAGCAACTGCACAAGCTGACTCTGCGCCAATGATAGCTGTAACGGGACAAGTTCCTGTAAAGATGATTGGGAAAGATGCTTTCCAAGAAAGCGATATAATCGGCATGGCAAACCCGTGTGTAAAATATTCATTTCAACCACGAGATGCATCTGAAATCCCTGAAGTTGTACGAAAAGGATTCTATATTGCAGCTACTGGAAGACCAGGACCAGTTTTAATTGATATACCAAAAGACGTACAACAAAATGAAACATCAATAACATTTCCTGAGGAAGTTAAGATCCGTGGTTATCATCCATGGACAGATCCTGATATTGTTCAAATTGAAAAAGCAATTGATATGTTACTTTCTGCAGAAAAACCGATTATTTTAGCTGGAGGTGGAGTGACTATTTCATCAGCTTTTGCCGAATTACAATCCATATCCGAATTATTGATGATTCCAGTTGTTACTACCTTTAAGGGTAAAGGGTCATTTCCAGAAAACCACCCTCTTTCACTTGGTCCAATAGGAATGCATGGACATGCAGAAGCAAACAAACTCATGACAGATGCTGACTGTGTTCTTGCAATTGGTACTAGGTTCTCAGACCGATCCGTTGGAACATTTGAAGAATTTGAAAAACGTCTTAAAATTATTCACATGGATGTAGATCCAGCTGAGATTGGAAAAAATCAAACAACAAATATCGCAGTAGTAGGTGATGTACAAGCAACCCTTAGAATAATGGTAAAATTACTTATTCAAAAATCCATTAAAAAAACTGAAGGAACAACCTGGTTAAAGCATGTCAAAGAAGTCAAAGAATATTGGAGAGAAAATTTGAAACTTCCAAAAGGTGAGATGACTGCGGCAAAAATACTAAGAAAATTACGAGAAGTTCTTCCAAAGGAGTCTATAACAACAACTGAAGTAGGACAACACCAAATGTGGGCATCATTATTTTTTGATGTAATCCATCCTGGGACATTCTTTAGTTCAACTGGATTGGGGACTATGGGGTGGGGATTCCCTGCTGCCATAGGAGCTAAGGTGGCAAAACCTGATGTTCCAGTAGTTGACATTGCAGGTGATGGTAGCTTTAGCATGACTGAAAACTCTCTTGCAACTTCAGTTCTAGAAAATATTCCTGTAATTGTATTTTTAGTGAACAATTTTTCGCTTGGAATGGTAGCACAATGGCAACGAACTTTCTATGATAGAAGGATGATTGGAATTGATCTTAAAAATTGCCCTGACTATGTCAAATTAGCTGAATCATATGGCGCTCAAGGTATTAGAGCCCAGTCACTTGACGAGCTTGAAAAAGCAATAAAGATTGGACTAAAAAGTGATGTAACTACTGTAATCGATATACCCATTGACCCTGAAGAAGACGTCTTACCATTTGTAGCTCCTGGTACACCATTAAAGGATATGATATTACCATCATAGTGATAACGATGTGGGCTATAATTTCAATTTTAGTTGAAAACAAACCTGGAATTTTGTTTAAGGTTACTCATCTTTTCAGATCAAGGAACTTTAACATTGAAAGTATTTCTGTCGGTGTAACTGCAGATCCAGAATTTTCAAGAATGACTATTACTACAATAGGTGATGAAAAACAAATCCAACAAATAGTAAAACAACTTGATAAAATGATTGATACTGTAGAGGTACGAAGATTAGATGAACATAAGAGCGTGTATCGTGAATTAATTCTTTTTAAAATTAAAATTAATAAAGCATCTGATAGCATGGAGATTAATAAATTGGCAAATGCATATGGTGCAAAGATTCATGATGCAAAAAAAGATTCAATTATGGTTGAGCTAACCGCTACTCCTGATCAGATTAATACATTTGAGGAATTAGCAAAACCATATGGAATAATAGAAACTGCTAGGACCGGTGTTGCTGCTTTACAGAGGACAGGGGCATGAAAGTAAGAATCTTTGATACAACATTAAGAGATGGAGAACAAACTCCAGGCGTAGCCTTGTCCCCTGAACAAAAATTAAACATTGCAAAAAAACTTGACGCGTTAGGTGTTGATGTAATAGAGGCTGGGTTTCCAATTATTTCTGAAGGTGAACGCAAAGCCATTAAAATGATTACAAATGCTAACTTGAAAGCAGAAATCTGTGGCTTGGCAAGAACTAACAAAAAAGACATTGACGCTGCAGTAGATTCAGGATTAAAATATATTCATACCTTTATTGCTACATCTGATATTCACTTAGAGTATAAACTTCATCTTACAAAAGAACAAGCTCTTGAAAAAGCAATTGAATCTGTTGAATATGCAAAATCTCGTGGTCTCCAAGTCGAGTTTTCAGCTGAAGATGCAACGAGATCTGATAGATCTTTCTTAAAAAAGATATTTGGCGAAGTAACAAAGGCCGGCGCTGATAGAATAGATATCCCAGATACTGTAGGATACTCTACACCTCAATATATTGCAGAAATTACAAAGGATGCAGTTGAAGTAACTAAACTTCCTATTAGTGTTCACTGTCATAACGACTTTGGTTTAGCTGTAGCAAATACCATTTCTGGAATTCAATCTGGAGCATCTTGTGCACATGTGACAATTAATGGAATAGGAGAAAGAGCGGGAAATGCTTCTCTTGAGGAGTTAGTTATGGCATTACAATGCTTACAATTTGAAAATAAATGGGAGACAGGAATTAACACCAAATTAATTTATGAAACCTCTAGATACATCTCAAATTTAGTAGGTGTTCCCATTCAACCTAACAAAGCAATTGTTGGAGAAAATGCATTTGGCCACGAATCAGGAATTCACACTCATGGGGTTTTAAGTAATCCATTGACGTATGAGCCAATTAGCCCAGAACTTGTAGGCAGGCATAGATGGTTTCAAGTAGGAAAACATGCAGGCGTTCACGGAATCAATGCTATGCTAAAAGAGTATGGGGTTGAACCCGATAAGGAACAAACTCAGCAAATTCTTGAAAAAGTAAAGGCGTTTGGTGACCAAGGAAAACAAGTTACCGATGTTGAGCTTTTATCTATTGCTAGTGAAATACTTGGAGAACGTGGAATAAAGAGAATCGTACAATTAACTGGATTTTCTGTCTCAACTGGAATAGGTACAATGCCATATGCCTTTGTAAAACTAAACATAGATGGAAAGGAAGTGTATGCCACTGACTATGGTGTAGGGCCAGTTGATGCTTCATTAAATGCAATTCAAAAAATAACTGGTGAGATTGCAGATGTTAGAATAAAAGAATATGGCTTGGCATCAATAGCCGGTGGTTCTAATGCATTATGTGAGGTGACAATCAAAGTAGAGGATCCATACGGTAACATGGCTTCTTCAAAATCAATTGGCGAAGATATTGTAACTACGAGTGTTCAGGCAATGATTGATGGAATTAACAGAATCATGCTTAAAAAAATGCTAAAAGAAAAGAAGGTAGACAACTAATCTTTTAAGTTCAGTTACATGAATGTTTTAGGAAGGGAAATCAAATGTACAATATATCATTAATTACAGGAGATGGAATTGGTCCAGAACTCTCAGAATCTGCAATAGCAGTTTTAGAGACTATCAATGATAAGCTAGGCTTAAAATTTTCTATTAAAAAACTCCAGGCTGGTGATTCTGCATTAAAACAAACAGGTAAAGCATTACCTGAGGAGACTCTTGAATCAATAAAACAATCTCATGCATGTCTTAAAGCCCCAGTAGGCGAAAGTGCGGCTGATGTTATCGTACGCTTACGTAGAATGCTTGATCTTTATGCAAATATCAGGCCTGCCAAATCTTATCCTAATATGCCTGCGTTACGAGATGATATTGATCTTGTAATTGTTAGAGAAAACACTGAGGATCTTTATACAGGAGATGAGTTTGATATTGATGAAAATGTTTCTATTGCATTAAGAAGAATTTCCAGTCAGGCTTCAAAAAGAATCGCAAAATATGCATGTCTTATTGCAGAACAAAGAAACCTCGGAAAAAAGGTTACATGTGTTCATAAATCAAATGTAATGAAAAAAACCGATGGGTTATTTGCCAGATCATGTAAGGAAGAAATACAAAATCACTCTGGAATCACTTTTGAGCAAATGTATGTGGATGCGTGTGCAATGAATTTAATCAGACAACCTCACTCATTTGATGTCATCGTTACTACTAATCTATTTGGGGACATCCTCTCAGATGAAGCAGCTCAAGTTGTAGGCGGATTAGGTATGGCACCTGCAGCGAATATTGGTGACAATTTTGCACTTTTTGAACCAGTTCATGGAGCCGCATTTGATATTGCAGGAAAACAAATTGCTAACCCCTCATCATTTGTATTATCAATTAAGATGATGTTAGAATGGCTTGGAATGAAAAATGACGACAAAAAATGCATCGAAATAGCGGAGAAATTGGAGTCTACTGTATACGACGTTGTAAAACATGGAATTAAAACTAAAGATATTGGTGGAGATAAAACAACTCAAGAATTTACAAAAGAAATTTTATCAAGACTTGTTTAGCTTTTTAATATTTATGGCGTTAATCTGTCAGGATCTCTTGGATATAAAACAACTTCCCGAACATTGTCTATGCCAATTAATGTAGTCAACAGCCTTTCAAGACCTAAACCCCAACCTGCATGAGGTGGCATGCCCCAATCAAATGTCTGTAAATGATTTGAAAACTTTGATGGATCAAGGCCTTGCTCTTCTAGTCTTGCTCTAATTTTTTTAGGATCATGAAGTCTTGTACCCCCAGAAGACAATTCTAAATATCCAAATTGTAGATCAAACGACCTTGAAATTTTTGGATCATCATCTTTTTCACGAATGTAAAACGGTTTTAATTTCATAGGCCAGTCAATTAAAAAGAAAAACCCATGATGCTTTTTTCCAATAATTCTCAAATGGGAATCAAGTAAGTCATCTCCAAACTTCAAGTCTTCTCCTTCACTTTTTAATTCCTCTAATACTTGTGAATATGTAATTCGTTCAAAAGGTGATGATGGAACTTTAATCTCAATTCCTATTGCTTTTTGTTCTTTTTTACAATTTTCTACAACATGTTTGTACACTTCGATAACTAATGCTTCTAATACATTCATTACATCGGTATAATCCATAAATGCAGCTTCAACGTCTACACTCGTAAACTCACTAAGGTGGCGTCCTGTATGGGATTTTTCTGCACGGTAAAAAGAAGCAATCTCATAGACTCGCTCAAGTCCTATTGTCATCTGTTCTTTATACAGCTGTGGGCTTTGTGCAAGATATGCCTGCTTACCAAAATACTCTAGTGAGAATAAATTGGCACCCCCTTCACTTGCACTACCGATAATCTTTGGTGTGTTTATCTCAATGAATTTTTTATCTGTTAGTGTTTTTCTAATGGATGCTAGAACTTGATGCCTGAGCTTGAAGATAGATGCTGTTTTTTGATTACGCATGTCTAAAGCCCTTGCATTTAGTCGATTGTCTATATTACTTTCCAGTCTTCCTATTGGATCAATTGGAAGAGGATACACAGCATTTGCTAATACCTCAATTTTTTCTGCTTTAATCTCACACTCAAAATCTCTAGCTCTGGTTTCTTGAATTATTCCCTCTACTCTAATCACACTTTGTCTAGTAATCCCTTCTATCTCCTTGCTTGTGGCTTCTTTTACTATGACCTGGGCCAATCCAGTAACATCTCTAACGGTTAGAAATGTCATCTTTCCTAATTTTCGAAGATCTTCTATCCAACCACCAAAAAGCACTTTTTGGCCAATCATTCCAGAGTTAAAATCCTCGATATTATGTGTACGATTAAACTGCATTAGACCCAACTTTTTCTCACTTCCTTAAAGTTGCATATATCCCTTCTTGCAAAAATCAAATTTACTAGTACAGCGTAAAAAAAATATGAAATTCCTTGAAGTAGAAAATCTCACTACTAGATATCAAACATCAAAAGGTCAAGTCCATGCCTTAGATGATGTTAATTTTTCTTTGGATGCAGGCGAATCTATAGGAATAGCGGGAGAAAGTGCATGTGGAAAAAGCACTTTAGGACTTTCATTGATACGGATGATTCATGGTGGAAAAATTGTTTCAGGAAAAATAAATCTTGAAGGAAATTCTATTTTAAATCTAACTGAATCAGATTTTAATCATAATTATAGATGGAAAAAAATTGCTATGGTTTTTCAAGGCGCAATGAATTCTCTTGATCCAGTGTATACAATCAAACAACAATTTATTGAGATTTTAAAACAACACAAGTATGAAGAAGATTCTGATAAACTGATTTTAGATGCAATTCATTCTGTAAACTTGGATGAGAGTGTACTAAAAAAATATCCACATGAACTCAGTGGTGGAATGAAACAAAGAATAATTATTGCAATGGCACTATTACTAAAACCAAAACTTGTTATTGCTGATGAACCAACTACAGCTCTTGATGTATTGATACAAGCACAAATTGAAAATCTATTAAAAAAATTAAAAAAAGATGGCATGTCAATTATGTTAATCACACATGACCTGGCAATCCTATCTGAAATCGCTGAAAAAATTGGTATAATGTATGGTGGAAAAATGATTGAATTTGGTAGCTCAGAGGCAATTTACAAAAATCCTAAACATCCATACACGCAAGCGCTTTTAGAATCAATTCCAACATTACACGGTGGAAAACCCACGTTCATCAAGGGAAATCCTCCAGACCTTCTCTCGCCAAAGGAAGGCTGTAAGTTTATTGACAGATGCCCTGAAGCCATGGAAAAATGTAAGAAAGATCCTCCTAGATTTAAAACAGATTCAGGTTATGTGATGTGCTGGCTTTATGAATAATACTTTACAATTGGTAGGCATGCATCAATAATTCGTAGCATTTCAGAACGAACTACTTTTCTATCAATTGAAATCCAAACTCTGTTAGCTTTTACTTTAAATGAAATTGTTTGAACCTTTTTTCTTTCCTCCCACACAAACTGGTTTTCTCCTAGATCTTTATCAAAAGCAGCATCAAGACCTGTGCTCATTGCAATGTTTGAGAATTGATATTGCGTTTTACTTGCATTTAGCATTGGTTTTAAATTCGGTCTTCTATAATATGCTAAAAGTTCTCCTTTACTGCCAATTACCCCAATAAATCTAATGTATGGACTAATCCTAGAGATTTTCTGGCAAATCATTTGATATTCTTTTTTAACCAATATAATATCGATTCATGATACAATCTTTTAATGATTTTGGGATTCTAAAAGTAACCTATATTGTAATTTTTTATTCAATTTTTAGGGTTAAATAACGCAATAAACTGGGTTGATTTGTGGATTATGCTGCTTTTTCAGAAGCTCTCTTTCCATTTGCCTCTGAAGTTGGATATCTAGCTCTTACTCTAGTAAGTTTTTTTGGTTCATTAATTCCATTTATTCCACTTCCATCATTTGTAGTGCTTGCTTCAATGGCTGTGGGTGATCACTTTAATATTCATCTATTAGCGATTATCTCTGCTGTAGCAGCTACTCTTGCAAAGCAGATAATTTTTTCGGTAAGCTATGGTGGTGGTAAAATTATTTCTGAAAAGACAAGAAAAAGAATGAAACCTTTTGAAAGATTAGTAAAACGATATGGTGCAGGAGCAGCATTTGTGGCCGCAGCTACTCCAATACCAGATGATTTGGTGTATATTCCTCTTGGTTTAGCAAAATACAACCCAAGAAGATTTTTTGTGGCAACGTTAACAGGAAAAATTGTCCTAAGTTACGCAATTGTTTTGGCATCTCACTTTGCTGGGTTTTCCTTACTTGATCCCCTTGTTGAAAATATTGATGATGTGAGCACAATCTACATTGGAATGATAGTATTTGGAGGATCATTAACAGCAGTGGTAATTTTGTTACTTCGCCTAGACTGGGTAAGGATTCTTGGAAGGTTTGCCCCCTGGACCCTAATTGATGAAGACAAAAAAGATTAGATTTCTATTTTAAAATTCCACAGTTTATCTATTCCATTTTTGATTCCAATTCTTGGGCTCGATGAAATTTTATCAGTTTTTATGCCTTCGGTTATAAAAAGACTAGATACTCTTGTAAGATCCTCGCCATATTGCATTTTAGTAATTTGCAATGCCTGGGTTAACTTTGCTGGACCGTTTGTCAAGTTTGAAATCAAATCAATTTTACGGTTTTTAATCATCTCATTAATTCCTTTAACAGGTTTGATTGAACGAATTAACACCGCACCTGCATCAAAAGTATTGCTTCTAGCTACTGCATTGACACAGTAATGCATCCCATAAGTAAAGTAGACATATGCTGTTCCAACCTCTCCAAACATGACTTTGTTTCTTTCAGTCAATCCCCTAAACGCATGACTGGCAGGATCATCTTTGTAACGATATGCTTCTGTCTCTATAATTATTCCAGAAACTATCTTGCCTTTTATTTTTCTAACAAGTGTTTTGCCAAGAAGATCCTTTGCAACATTTACAGTATTTCTTGCATAAAATGATCTAGGCAACACTTTCATTTTCAAATTGGATCTCACAGTTCTTTGATGCCTTTTACTAATTTTTTCATATCGCTTTCCAGTGAATCTAAAAGTTTTTGATTGTAAATTACAGCTGCTGGATGTATTGTTAAAAAATATAATTTACCATCTTTTTTTACAAATTTTCCTCGTTCCTTTGTAATATTATCGCCCCCAAGTATTGATTGGTATGCTGTGTTTCCCATAATGCAAATAACCTTGGGTTTGATAATGCTAATTTCAGACTCAAGATATTTTTTACATGATTCTTTTTCTTCTTGGGTTGGGACCCTATTATTTGGTGGCCTGCATTTTACTACATTTGTAATGTAAACTGATTCTCTTAAAATACCCGCATTTTCTAGAGCGGCAGATAATTTTTTTCCTGCAGCTCCTACAAAAGGCTCTCCTGCTTTGTCTTCACTTCTACCTGGTGCTTCTCCAACAAAAATTATTTCTGATTTATAATTTCCTTTTCCAGGTACCGAATTTTTCCTGGTTTTACATAGATCGCATTTTGTGCAAGTTACAACTTGATTCTTTATTTCTTCTATTGAGCTCAACATCTAAACACTCCTTACAATTGCAGTTGCTCTGATAGAAGGTCCTCCATTTCCCATAATCATTGACTGCATCGGGTCTCCCTTCCCACAATTTGTAATTGGTCTTACTGTGAAATCTTTCCCACAAGCATCAATTGATTTGAAAAAATCAGGTGCAGTGCCTAACACTATCACATCTCTTAGCAAATCTGTTATTTCTCCCCTCTCAATTTTTTGGGCAAATTGACAGGAAATACTCCAATTGTATCGTTTCATATCTATTGAAGGAATTTTCATATTTGAAATCAAATATCCATTTTTGATATCCTTTATCATTTCTTCTGGCTTCCAATTTCCTTTGTCAATACACGTGCAAGCCATTCTAATTAGTGGCATAAATCGATATGATGAGGCTCTCATGTTTGCACTTGGAATTGTATGAAAAATTTCCGCAGTTTCACGACTTTGCATGTGGTTTGAAAGTATTCCATCTTTAACGAGCTCTGTTCTAGTAGCTTTGTTTCCTTCATCATCAAACCCATAATGTCCAAGTGTGCCCTCAATTGTTGGATCATCAAACACATTTAGATAATTAGAGCCAATATTTTCTCCTAATTTTCCTGCCCACCATGCTCCTCCTGCCCATGCCATTTCTTTTCCAAGTACTCTGTCTGCTTCAGATGGATGACCAAGTATCTCATGTGTTAAAAGTGCAACAAAATCAGGATTCATAACAACTGTAGCTTTCTCTTCTTTGGTTGGTTTAGCATCAATAAGATGAGTTGCCTTGTCTGAGATAAATTTTGCAGTTTCCCTAATTTCTCTATCAGTAGATAATTTCTCAATACCTCCTCTTCCACCCTCGGTAATGTTTACAGATTGAGTTAATCCATTTTCATGTGCAGTAGCAGAAAGATCAGCTATTACATCAGAAAAATTTTGATTAATTTCAGAGCCTTCACTATTTATAAAAAATTTTGATACTACATTGTAACTCATACTGACTTGAGATTTTACAATTCTTTTATTTTTATGTATAATCTTATCGCAATCAAATCCGATTTGTATTAGCTTGTCTATGCTTGGAATAATTTTTACTGGAAAATTTATCGTTTCTTTAACTGCTTTAACATTCCCAATTGTTACATGCTGTTTCTTTTTTGATGAATGGTAAAGTGCGGCTTTTGCAGCTTCTTCTATGCCTACTTTAATTTCATCAAAAGTTAATGGATTTGAAATTGAAAAAAAACTCCAAGCTCCTCCATTTAAGACCCTGATTCCTATCCCTTGGTCATTTTTTGTTGAAGAATATTCTATTTCGTTATTTTCTATAACAAAACCTTGCTTTGAGAAAACTTCTGCTCTTATATCGCAATATTGGCATCCTAAAAATAAAGCATGCTTTACAGCCTTTTCTGCAAAGTCCTTCAGATCGTTTTCCACATCTGCAATTAGTTCTGTGGCATTGCTAAATCTTATGTAATGCCAGAAATTGCAGGCATTGTGAAGTAAAACTCATCTTCAAAACTATCATCCGTTTTTCCCTGCTTTTGTAAGGCATACAAATATGCCCTGCAATTCGAGTAAAAATCTCGGTTATAGTCTTCTATGGTCTCTAATTTTTCCATTGCCATACTAGATTGTAGCAAAAACCCCATGTCTAGACCTATGTTTCATAATTTTTAGTTTTTAGATCAGAATGATTTACTATGTTAAGGCTCTTAGGCTTTTGGCAAAGTAAATGAAAATGTAGCTCCGATTCCTGGAGTACTTTCAACTGTTATGGAACCTCCATGCTCTTCTACAAGACCTTTGCAGATGGCCAATCCTAATCCGCTACCTCCAACCTCTCTAGTCAATGAAGTATCAACTTGATAGAATTTTTTGAAAAGATTCTTTTGATTTTCTGCAGATATTCCTGGACCATTATCTTTTACACTAATCTTAATTTCTTGAGGTGAGTCTTCAACAAAAATATCAATTAATCCTGAGTTAGGCTTTACAACATCTACACTATTTTTTAACAAATTTGTTAACACCTGTCTTATTCGTTCTGGATCATGTGGTAAAATAATTTTTTTATCCAAATGTTGTTTTATTGTAACTTTGTTTTCTATTGCACGAGGCTGTAAAGACTCTACAGCTTTTTCTATTGTATCTTTAATGTCCATATTTTCTTTTTTTACAACTAATTTACCTAATTCAAGTTTTTGTGCATCTAAAAGATCTGAAATTATTCGTAGCAACGATTCAGAACTTGATTTTATAATCTTCAATCTTTCTTTTTGTTTTTCCGTAAGTGGTCCTAGATGTTCTCCTAGAAGAATATCTACATAACCTTGAATCGGAACTAATGGTGTTTTTAATTCATGTGTTATCATTGACAAAAATTCATCTTTAGCCATGTCAGTTTCTTTAGCTTCTTCTGTTTTTTGTTTAATTGTATCTGACATTATGTTAAATGAATTTACGAGCTCTCCTATTTCATCATCTGATTTATAATTAATTTTTTCACCGTATATGCCTTCTTTAACTCTAGATAATGCTCTTGTAATTATACCAAGTGGATTAAGTGATTGTCTTACTATAACTATTACAAGGAAAAAGATTGCAATATCTACAACTAAAAGAGTTTGTACAATATTTCCACGTTGCGAACCACTTTCTTGCAATTGTTGATTCCATGAATCAAGTAAATTATCAAGTGAAGATGTAAGTTCTATACTATTTGTTTTAAATGCATTATAAGCAGAATCAAATTCCTCTGTACGTAATGAATTTTTTTCTAATATGCTAACCCTTAATTCAACAGCTTCCCATAATGGATCTAGTTGTCTTAGTGCATTGGAATTTTCTCTTGGAATAGGAATTAAATTTTCAGGAATTTGTCCAATGCTTTCTAGGTCTAAATCATCTGTTGGACTTTGTAATAATTTTCTTATTCCTGCCTCAAATGCTATTCTATCTTTTTGAAGTTGCTCACGAACTCCTTGCTCTTCTCCAATTGAAATCAGTAAAGCATTTTGTCCTATGCTCTTTGATAATTCAAGAAGATTTGCCGAAATTTCCTTATGCCTGTTATAATCTCTGTCTAACTGATCAATTTCTTTCATTACAGCATCTGTGGTTAGCGTCATTTCGCCATTTTTTCCCAGAATATAATTTAGTGCATCCCTTGCATTCTCGTTAGATGCTGCAAACATTTGGATTTGCTCCAGGCTTTGCCTAACTTTGTTCCACGAATATTCAACTTCAGAATATTTATCCATTAGATTAGAAGGAATGGTAACAATTGTTTGCCCACGAATTGTCCCTCCAGTTCTTAAAATGTTAAGAACAGATTCAAATTGATTAGTTTCATCCTTTAGTGTTTCTTTATCTGCCTCTATTCCATTTGCAATAGAGTTTGCAAGACTAGCTAGAGTTTCTACTTTGACCTTAAGATCAGCTGCGCGAATAATTGTGTAGGATTCATCTGTACTTTCTTGCTGGGCTTGGTATAATAAAACAAGATTTACTCCCGCTGCTGCAATTAGAATCCCTACCAGAAAGTATGCCTTGTGGATTATTTTCAATACTTAACCTGTAAATTTCCAGAGAGTATAAAAATCCCGCTTAAAACTTGTAGATATAACACCCAATGTCTGATGAATTCATTAAAGTTGCAACTCAGGAAATTAAAGATGAGATCGCATCAATTAAAAAAATCTTAGAAATCTGCAAGGATGATTCAGATGTATCTGAAAATTCAAAATCAATTGAAAAACATCTTCATAAAATTAAAGGGCTTGCTCCAATGATGGGAAAAAATGTGATGGGGGAGGTTGCAGCTTTAAACGATAAATTACTAAATCATATCATTGAAGGTCAACATATCTCTGGAATCTATGATACATTGTGTGAATCTAATGTTTTCATGGAAAAATCTATCCATGACTCTGATAACATACCTGCGGAGATTAAACAAAAGATAGCGACTAAATATTCGAAATATTTGGACTAATCTCTCTCTTAAATAACAACACTGGGGTTACATGATATGGCAAAAGTACTAGTAGCAGATGATTCGGATGCAATACGACAAGTCATACAAGATATTCTTTCTATTGGAAATCATGAATTAGTTGGGGAGGCAATCGATGGTAATGAGGCAGTTGAAAAATTTAATCAATTACAACCTGATCTGTTACTCTTAGACCTGGCAATGCCAAAAAAAGACGGCCTAACCGTAGTAAAAGAAATTAAAGAATTTTATCCTGAAGCAAAAATTATTCTTATTACTGCAAGCGATAATCAATCAATAATCAAGCAATGTCTAGAAGCAGGAGCTTGTGCCTCAATTTCTAAACCATTTGACTTTGATAAAGTACTAAAAGTCATTTCTGATACACTTTCTCTCTAACCTTTTTTAGATGATTCATTTTTGATTTGATTTCCAACCTAATTTAGTTATGAATAAAAGTAGCATCGTATAGTTTGCAACATATTGTCTAAAATTGTAATTGATACAAGTGTTATAATTAACGGTCAAATCAATAAATTATTAGAATCTGGAACTCTTAAGAATTCAGAAATTATAATTCCCGTGGCAGTTCTTGACGAATTGCAATCACAAGCAACACAAAAAAAAGAACAAGGAATCATAGGATTAAATGAGATAAAAAAACTTCAAAATAATTCAAAACAAAATGGAAATGTGATAAAATTTGAAGGGGTACGACCAAGCCTTGATGATGTACGGTTAGCTGATCGTGGAAGAATAGATGCAATTATCAAGGACATTGCAAAACAATATGGTGCAACTCTTTACACATCAGATAATGTTCAAGCTTTAGTTGCACAAGCAGAAGGAATTGAAGTCAATTTACAAAAAACTGAGCTAAAGCAAGAGGAATTAGAATTTCTTAGATTTTTTGATTCTCAAACAATGAGTATTCATCTAAAAGAAGGTCTAAAACCATTGGCAAAAAGAGGAAAGCCGGGTTCTTTTAGTTTACAAGAGATTGAAGATAAAATATTGACTCGTGATTACCTCAAAAATATTACCGCACAAATTTTAGACGTTGCTAAACTTGATGCCAAAACAAATATTGAAATTTCAAAAACTGGAGCAAAAATAATTCAACATAAAGACTATAGAATTGCAATTACGTATCAACCATTTTCAGAAGGTTATGAGATTACTATAGTGCATCCAATTGTACGTTTATCAATAGAAGATTATGATTTGTCTGAGAAACTCCAAGAAAGATTTGCAAAGAGCGCAGAAGGAATTGTTATTTCTGGACCTCCTGGGTCTGGAAAAAGTACGTTGGCCTCAAGTGTCGCAGATTCCTATCATAAACAAGGAAAAATTGTTAAGACATTTGAATCTCCAAGAGATTTGCAAGTAGATCCTTCAATTACACAGTATACAAGATTAGATGGAAGTTTTGAGAATTCTGCTGATATTTTACTTTTGGTAAGACCTGATTATACTATTTTTGATGAAGTTAGACGTCGTGAAGACTTTCAAACATTTTCAGAACTAAGGCTTGCTGGAGTGGGAATGGTAGGAGTAATACATGCAAATTCCCCAATTGATGCAATACAACGATTCATTGGAAAAATAGAATTGGGAATAATCCCTAGTGTAATTGATACAGTTGTTTTTGTAAAGGATGGCAAAATTTCCAAAGTTTACCAATTGGATCTCAAAGTCAAAGTTCCTTCAGGTATGATTGAACAGGATCTAGCTCGACCTGTAATAGATATTCGAGATTTTGAAGATAACACTTTGGAATATGAAATATACACCTTTGGTGAAGAAAACGTTATTGTCCCCGTTTCAAAAAAAACAACAAAATTTGGAATTGAAAAACTTGCTGAGGATAAAGTTCGCGATACCTTTAGAAGATTTGATCCTCAAGCAGAAGTAGAAATTTTATCTGGAAACAGTGTTAGAGTAAAGATACGTAAACAGTTTGTTGCATCTGTTATTGGCAGAGGTGGAACAACTATTAATGATTTAGAAAAAATGCTAAAGGTCCACATTGATGTAGTGCCTAAAGATTCTTCAGATACCCCTTCTGATGATTTTGAATTGCCATATAACTTCTCTGAATCTGGTAGTTCCCTTCTGTTTAATGTTGGAAAAGAGCATATTGGAAATTCTGGCGACATTTATCTGAACAACGAATACCTTACCTCATCTAGAATTACAAGAAAAGGACAAATTAAAATTCCAAAACATTCGATTCCTGGAAAAAGATTGATGAAAAATGCTTCTTCTAGAGACTCTATTCAGATCTTTATCAAAGATTAGACAGAATTTTTGATTAGTTTTTAGCGTTGTTAAATATTCTTAAAACTTTGGATTATTTTTGGATTTGATTTTAAAAAAGTAACAAATTTTCTTAATTGCCTAATAGTTTTAAGATTAAGATGATGTTCAATTCCCTCAGCATCTTGGTTAGCTGTATCATGATTTACCCCTAAAATCTCAAAAAATTCTAGGAGAATTCCATGTTTTTGTCTGATTGCAGAAGCTAATTGATTTCCTTTTTGTGTTAGATTAATTCCATGATACTTTTCATACTCTAAATATCCATTCTCATCTAGTCTTTGTAACATTTTTGTAACACTTGGAGCACTGACATTCATGTATCTTGAAATATCCAGAGTGGTAGCATATCCCTTAAGTTCAACTAATTCTAAAATTACTTCGAGATAATCTTCCATTCTGGTGCTAGAACCAATTCTTCCAGCTTTATGTGCTGCCTTTATTGATTCCAGTCGTTTTGCATCTTTTTTATTCAAACGTTCAATTAATTGGGGAATGCTTAGATATAATTTAGTGTCTAAGAGATTGTGACTTTCCTCCTATCCTAGATGTTCTTAATTTTGACCATAGGGTAACCAATCTTGATCTATGAATTTTATCTAATTTTAGCAAAATATGACGAGGGCATGGATGACCACCTTAATCTAAAATTAAAAAAAATGAAGACATTTTCAGAATCTGTTAAAAGAAGAGCGAGCCTATATTCTGATTTATCCAAAGTCCATAGTAGTGCAACCGCTCCATCTTTACGAGCATTACAAAAAGCTCCCGCTCCAGGAACTAAACTTAAAAAAATTGGATTTATCATATTTTGGATACCAGAACCTACAGGAGTGACAAATCTTATTGCAGGACCTATGATTTTGGCTGGTAAATACCTTGAAAAAGTATACAATGGTTCAACAATACACGATATTGGGAATGAAACAAAAAATACTGTATCCTCAATTCACGATTTTAAAAAATCTATACTCTGAACATTACTTTTAGTTTTTATGCAGAGCCTTTTAGCCTAATTGTATGACAACAAGACTTCAGGTTTTGGTTCCAATAACTATAGCTGCTGTCATAGTAGGCATTGCTGGGGTATTATCACTACCAAGTGATGTAAAACTAGAAGCAGTGGAATTTCCAAGGGGCACTGTAAAACTTGATGGCACAGTTTTAGAGGTTCAAATAGCTGATACTGATCCAAGAAGAGTAAGAGGGCTAATGTTCCAACAACAACTTCCATATGATGAAGGGATGCTATTTGTTTTTGATGATATTAACACACATTCAATCTGGATGCTTAACATGCAGTTTCCACTTGATATAATCTGGATTGATGGTAAAGACAAAGTAGTCTTTATTGAAGAAAATGTACAACCTTGTAAGACTGCAGTTGAGACTGTAACATGTCCGTCTTATAACGGAGGTGGTAATGGCGCAAAATATGTATTAGAAGTTACTGCTGGCTTTGTTGAGAAATTTAAAATTTCTACCGAATCAACATTAGAGATAATTTCTATCTAGAACGTATCTTAAGTTTTGCAAAGGCTTATCTTAGTTATAATAAAAAATCTGTAGAGTGAATAAGAAGAAATTTCTATACCTTGGTATAGCCGTAGCAGTTTTTGCTTTTGTAGTAAGCATCAGTTTTGGTTTATCTGATAAGAATTCTGGCATTAATCCCCAATCACTATCTGAATTTAAATTTACATATTTAGAATCTAACGCCAAATTAAAAGAAAGTTTAACACCTTACGATATTGCCATGTCTTCTCCAGTAAAATTATCAAAAATATCAGACATTGAAAAATTCTGCTCCTTTTTTGCAGACGAAAACATACAACAGCAAGTAGAATATTGTACATCTACAGAACTACATGATTCGAATGGAACATTCCTAGGAAATATCCACATGGTGGGTTCTACAAATATGCCCAAAATTGTTCTAGTTGTAATTCAAACTGATCCATTCTTTCAAAATCTAGATGAAATTAAAATAGTGTATGACACTGTGATTGAAAATCTGGTTTGTAATTGTTGGGAGGATGTGAAACCTAGCCAAATAGAAACAGTTGCTGATTGGGTTGACAGGATGAAGAATTTTCATACAAGCGATGTTAAACCCACTAGTAAATCAGACCTAAGTATTAGGGGAATAAATCTTGAAATGGAACTGACCACCAATACCCAAGGATATCTTTGGAAATTAATAATATTTCAATAGCTCAATTATTGAAAGCGATTTAACGTAATTGTCGTGATTTATGATCAAAACAAACTAAGCACAGAAGAATCACTTTGTATTCCAGTCCAAAATGTTTGAAGAACTTTGGTTAATTCCACTTGGTTTTGTAGCTGGCCTATTAGGTTCTATAATTGGCTTGGGGGGTGGAATTATTATTGTACCGGTACTTACTTTTTTTGGATTTTCTCCAACATTAGCCTCTAGTAATAGTATATTTGCTGTTTTTAGTAATGCTGTTGCGTCATCAATTTCTTACGCTAAACAAAAAAGAATAGAGTATTCTGTTGGATTAAAACTTGGTTTACTTTCAATTCCTGGAACTATCATTGGTGCATACATTTCTTCTGATATAACTCCCTCTTTATTCAAAATTTTATTTGCGCTCATTTTAGTTTCAGGAAGCATTTACATTTTTTCCAAAAGAAAGATTGAACCAAAAAGCTATAATCTATCAAAACAAATTATGATTCTTGCAATAGGTGCAAGCTTTTTAGCTGGAATAATATCTGGATTATTTGGAATCGGTGGTGGAATAATATTCGTACCATTGATGGTTATTGCTATGGGATTATCGATGAAAAATGCGGCACCCACATCTCAATTTATTTTATTATTTTCTTCGATTTCTGCGCTAGTAACACATAGTATCTTAGGTCATCCAGATTTTTATCAAGCACTTTTACTATCAGTTGGAGCTTTTGGTGGGGGTCTAGTAGGGGCAAGACTATCAATTGAAATTAAAGAGAGTGCATTGAAAATTCTTATTTCGATGGCTATGATTGCTGCAGCAGTGAAACTTTTTATAGATTCCTTGGAGGTTCCTTTTTAATTCTATACAGATTTTTTTTAGATACTACTACTAAATCTCCATCTTGTTTTGTACCTTCATAATCAATTGCAATTTTGCCATATTCTTCATCAATATCTTCTTTTGATGATACTGTAAATTTTATTTTTAAAACTTCATCAGTTTTAAGTGGCTTAAGAAACCTAGTGTTTCTGTTATCCCACTGGGAATCTCCATCTGTACCAATAAAGATTAGGG
>Ga0075301_1000044_pt1 | contig 23564 bp, 28 predicted proteins | sample Browns_TuleA_D1_FD_120053 | JGI IMG/M metagenome (GOLD analysis project Ga0075301, IMG submission 120053) | Natural and restored wetland microbial communities from the San Francisco Bay, California, USA, that impact long-term carbon... | ecosystem: Environmental > Terrestrial > Soil > Wetlands ... | reverse complement strand
CAATGTAGTTGAACACTAGCAGACATTGTTCCAGGATGTTCAGGACAAACGACAAGTCTTTCATAAACGGTTCTTTCCAAAATATCAAAATTTTGCGATGCAAGTTTTTCTAAGAAATCTAAATTATCTACATCTTCTTGAATTTCAGCTAAAATAGGATATGAGATTTTTCCTTCTCCCATATCAATAAAAGGTACGATCATTTTTTCAGTAGATGTTTCAATTGCTTTTATTAACTTAGAAATTTTTTCACTATCAGGACTGATTCGTTTAGTAGGTTTTTTGATTTCAGGAACTTTAGATAATTCTTGGGTTTGTCGGGATGCAAAACTTTGAGTTCCTAGCTTTTCTTCAATTGTAGCTTTTAATTTTTCTTCCACCTTTGCAACTAATTTTTCTTCAATTTTTGCTGCTAAATCCACATCCTCTTTAGTTTCTACTTTATGTTCAATAGACGATTCAAATTTTTCTTCTTTGTTCTCTTCTAATTTTTTGATAGTTCTAGGTTCAAGTTCTTCCTCAACTGCGCTCATGTCAGCAAAAGTGACAGTTTTATCCTCTTCATCACTTACCGAATCTTTAAGAATCGAGGCAATCATCTCAGTCTTTAGAGAATTTATTGGCGTCTTGTCCGAATCATCATTTTGACTGTATTTTTCCTCTACTTGTTTAGAGCCATCCTTGTTATCAATTTTAAATTTATTTTTAAAATCAAATTTCAACAAATACTCTTCTCCTCAAAATATTTAGTACTACACGTACTTGCCATATTACAAAAATTATCGTAATTTAGAGTAAAAGCCGTATGCTGTGCATTTGGACGCACAATGAGTAAAATAATTACAAATTAATTATTCAATACAGTTGAAATTTACAATATTAAAAAATAGTATAAATAATAAAATTCATAATTTGAATTTAAAACCGGTAAATGTGATATTACCTGATTTTCATAAAAATTCAAATTCAAATGTAAAAAAATTATCAATTCAAAACCTTTCCGAACAAAACATATTGGAAAAAAAAGAAAAACCAATTCCTAAATTTATTTCGGTTTCAAAATTAAATTTTGATAATGCAGAAATTCATGGAGGAGTGACAAAAGATCCTTCCGCTAGAGGTGGATTAAGTTATACTATAATTGAACCAACACTCAGCGAACGAGATAAGAAAAATTTTGAAATTATTAAAAAATTACTAATGGTGGAACTTAGTATTTCTTTATCTGAAATAAAAACCAAAAAATCTGCAGAAATAAAATTAAGTAGAAAAATTGCTCAGCTCATTAAAAAATACAAACTAGAGATACCTGCAAAAAATTTATCAAAAATTACCTACTATGCAATACGTGATTTTGTTTATCTAGGAAAAATTGAACCATTAATGAGGGACCACATGGTAGAAGAGATTAGCTGTGATGGTACAAATATTCCTCTATACATTTGGCACAGAGAATTTGAATCAATTCCTACGAATATTCGTTTTGAAACAGATAAGGAATTAAATAATTTTGCAAGAAAGGTTTCGTACATAAGCGGTAAACATGTTTCAATGGCAAATCCTATTGTTGATGCAGCGTTACCAGATGGGAGTAGAATTAATTTAACTTTGGGTCATGAGATAACTAAACGAGGAAGCACATTTACTATTAGAAGATTCAGAGCAGATCCAATCACTATAGTTGATCTAATAAAATTCCAAACAATGTCTACTGATATAGGAGCATATTTGTGGTATGTTGCTGAAAAAAATTCCACAATGCTTGTAGCTGGTGGAACTGCAAGTGGGAAGACTACAGCTCTTAACGCATTGGCTTCATTTATTCGTCCTGGACAAAAAATTGTAACAATAGAGGATACTCAAGAGCTTAACTTGCCACATGAAAATTGGATTCCAGCTGTTTCTAGACAGAATTTTACTGATGGACAAATTGGTGAAATAAATCAATTTGATCTTCTACGAGCTGCATTAAGACAGAGGCCTGATATCATTATTGTAGGTGAAACAAGAGGTAGAGAAGCATATACATTATTTCAGGCAATGGCAACAGGCCATGGAGGATTTTCTTCTATCCACGCAGATTCAGTAGAAGCAACTCTAACTAGGCTTGCATCATCACCAATGGATATTCCAAAAACACTAATTTCTAATACTTTAGATTTGATTTACCTTCAGTTAAAGCTTAGAGTGAAAGATAAATCAGTTAGAAGAGTAATTCAGATTTCAGAAATTGCTGGTCTTGATCAAAATACTGGTGAAATACAGACTCATGAAATATTCAAATGGGATCCTCAAACTGACACACATAATTATGCAGGAAATAGTGTAGTACTTGATAAAATTAAGGAAAGACATGGCGAAAGCAATGAGCAGATTAACTACGAACTAAGCAAAAGAAAACTCGCTCTAGAATGGATGGTAAAAAATAACATTCGTGAACATAAAGAAGTTTCTAATAACATTAAGGAATTCTATGCAGATCCTGAACGATTCTCTGAAAGAAAAAGATTGAGCGTGTAAAATCGTGCAAAAATCTACTGAACGCCAAATCCCTATGAAGAAAAAAGTACGAGTAGAGGAATCTGCAAGTACAATACATATTCTAAGCTACAGACTACTAAATAACCGAGTTCAATTTTTATATCCAAAACTTGGAAAATTAGAAAAAACTCTTAAGCAATCAAGAATTCCAATCCCATTTGAAGTTTATGTGTGTAGTATGGTTTTTTTCAGCTTTATTGCAGGACTTGTTGGATTATCAGCAGGAATTACCATTGCCATTCTGGTGAATATTCAACCTATTGCTTTTGCATTTCTATTACCAATAATTACAGGCGCTGGAATGGCACAGATTACTTTTTTCATATTGCAGATGATGCCAAATGTCAATATCAAAAACAGGGCAGCAAAGCTAATTGAAGAGCTTCCTCATTTTATTGGATATATGGCTACACTTGCAACAAGTGGGCTTGCACTAGAAGGTATTTTCAAAGCAATAGCAAATGAAGAAACAGATGAAGAGATAGTAAAAGATGCTAAATTCATTACTAGAAACATTGATGTTATGGGAATGGATTTGGTAACTGCAATAAATGATCTAATCAAAAGAACGCCGGCTGGTCCTTATGCGGAACTATTGGAAGGAGCAATAATTACTGTTCAATCAGGGGGAGACCTAAAAGAATACTTTATAGCTACAGGCAAAGTACAACTTGAAGAAAAGAAAATGGCGTTAAGAAAATCGACAGAATCACTTGGCATCATGGCAGAATTGTATACAATTATGTTGATTGTTTTCCCTCTTTTAGCTGTAATTATGTTATCTATCATGGCAATTATGAGTCCAAGTTTAGCAGGTTTTGATCTAATGACTCTAATGAATTTGATGACCTATGTAATGGTGCCTTTCTTTGGTTTTATTTTGTTGTTTATGATGAATTCAATGGTGCCACAGAGGTAATTGTATGCAAAAAGCTTCAACACGTACTAAGAAAAATGAACCTGCAACAATACCAAAACCATCGTTCATTTATTCCCAAAGATTTAGAGTTGCCGTTCCTTCAGTAACTGTAGGGATGATAATTATTCTATCAAGTCTATACTTGGTAAATTTTTCTGAAAACACTTCAATAAGAGACATCGGAGTAATTTTTGGAGCATTAACTATGATTGTGCCATTAACAATGCTTCAAGTAAAAGAATCACAGAGAAAAGACAGTATAGATAGAAATCTCCCTCTATTTTTGCTTGCATTATCCAGTGCTGTTCAAAGTGGGGCCAATTTAATTCGCGCAATAGAGACTACGTCGGAACGAAATATGGGTGCCTTGACACCTGAATTAAAGAATTTACGAGCTAATCTTAGTTGGGGAATGCCTGTTGAAGATTCATTTGAAAATTTTGCAAATAGAACTGGAACCAAAACATCAAGACGTGTAACTGTTCTCCTAGAAATGGCTTTGAAAATTGGAGGTGACATTAGAACCAATTTAGAAATGATTCAAAAACACGTAACTGAACTGCAAAATCTTGAAAAGGAACGTAAATCTTCTTTGGCGCCATACACTTATACAATTTACATCTCATTTGCAGTTTTTCTAGGTATTGCAGTTATTCTTTCTTCTCAATTTTTTAGTCAATTTGAATTAGTGCAAGAATTACTTAATAATTCACCAGGGACTACAAGTGGTGGGGGATTCTTTTCTTCAATTAAAGATGTAGATTTTTCTGCACTCAATCAAATTCTTTTTAACATGTCAATAATTGAGGCAGTATTTGGAGGATTAGCAGCTGGAAAAATTGGTGCGGGATCTTATGTTGCAGGAATTAAACATATCATTGTAATGATTGTTATGGCAGTAGTTGCCTTTATGTTCGTATAACGCATAAAAATGTAATTTGTTGATTATGTTTTGGCATCTAAATGTTTTAGAGGCTTGGAAGTTTTCCACAAAAATTTACATAAACTAAAAATGTTATTTACCATTTCAGCTGAGTTAGTCCATAAAGCAAAATCTGTATCTGCCCCCAAACTAAATGAATCTGTAGATGTCCTTGAATTTTCGGTATTTACAAAATCAGATGCATTCATGACATCAGACATTACCATCTGTTTTCCTTCTTCAACTATTATTCTACCTTTTGAAGGAAGTTTCCCTAGTCGAGTCTCAGTTGGTTTTAATCTATCAATCAAAGGTAAGAATTTTTTATCATCTGCATCGGTTAATACTCTAACAGTCCCACCTTTTTCAATACACTCTTTGATTTTTTCAGGAATTGCAGTATGATACATTCTCAGAATATCTTCTGTTGTTGTGACAATGTAAATTGTTCCTGTGGAATCTTCTAAGAGTTTTTCGATATGAGAATAGATATTTGCCCTACCTTGTACAGTTCTAAATGTTGGGACATAATGTCCATCAGTTATTGGCACAATTTTGTTAATTTTTTTAATTACTTCTTTTCCAATTTTTTCTACTCGATTTATTTCATCTTGTTTTTTTTGTAAAACGATTTTGAGTACTTCTTCAGGTTTGGTTGCGATACAAAGCTTTGGGTTTGAAATAGTTGTTGAGACTATACTCATGTTTAGTAATTTATCAATAGTTCTGTATGTTTTTGTTCTATCGACATCAAGTTCTTTTGCCAAAGAACTTGCAGTTACGGGGCCTAATCTAAGTAAATTAAGGTAAATTCGTGCCTCTACGGTTTCTAGATCTAAAATTGTCGATAGTTGTAAAATGAGCTCTGCCCATTCATCATTATGACTACCAGATGATAGATTATCATCTGCTATAGATCCATTTTCCAACATGATATTTCCAATATCTAAAATGAGCTCATAAGTTGCAAGTCTTTTAAATCGGACAAGCTATTAGGATATTTTTTAATATATGATTTATGAAAAGGTAAAGATTGATTTTATTTAATTATTTTATGAGGTGAATGGATAAAAAATACAAACAATTTTTCCAAATTGTTAAATGATTCGCCAAATTGACAAATTTAAGAATGTTATAATCAAATTTTATTATAATGCTATCGGCTTTACCATAAAGGATTAAATGCCTCCAATGGAGTTTTTCTCCTGATTGGCAGAACCTCACCATCATAGAACTGTAGGGTATTCAATGATCGCAGTTGCAGCATCTTTAGCACTTATTGGTATTCTTGGTATTGCAATTGGTCAAAACGTGTTATTTGGGGATGATATCCAACGGGCAAAAACTGCAGAGTTTGAGCATTGTAAAGAAACAAACTTTGTAGGAGACGAATGTAGAAAATATGATAAACGCTTAGAAGTTGATCTACTTGATTCTGGTAAGAAGGTTAAAGAAGAAATGCTTAGCAACCCCTCTGTTTCTGGAACTGAGTGACAAAATAGGATTTTCAATTACCAATCTAAATCATCTAGTCTCGCTTGCAAAATCTTCCCACATGTTGAGATTTGACGTAAGTTTATTCATTTGATAAAGTGTTCCAGCAATTATTCCTGCTTGATAAAAAACATACAGATATACTTGGGAATCAGTAGGATCACTGTTTGTTAGACTAAGTGCAATCATAGAAAAGAAAAAGAATGTTCCAATAAATGTAATAATTTTATTTAGAATTCCATCTATTCCTACAATTCTTTTTGTTGCTGAAGCCATTAACGTAATACTTGAAATAATAAGAAATGTGATACCACCGTTGTTTGTAACAAACTCTGTAGCCCATTCAAGCAAGCCATCTTCTAGAATCGAAGTATACGGTACAACTGAACCGCCTTGAAGAGCAAAATTAACTGAGCTAAACAAGCCTCCTATTATGAAGAAAAATAAAAATATCTTAATTATAATGCGTTTTAATCTCCCACGTGTTTCTGATGGTCTAATCACACGTCCTACCATTTTTACTCCATAAAGTACACCTATAGCAAATATTGGGACATACATTATGTCAATAATGATCGGGGAATTTTGGGTTATTTTTGATATTTCTGGATGTAATACCAAAAAACCAATTAAAGCAATAATTGCTGCACTGAAAAAAGCAAGTAGATTTCCATAATGATGCTTATTTGGTTCTAAATCACTAGTCCAATCGTACACGTTAGATGCTATTAAAAAATAGATTAAAGAAAATGGCGGAAAATGATTTGTTCAAATTATCAATTCTGTTTACCTTATTAGTAAAATCTTGCCAAGATAAATAATGAGGGTAGCCAAACCAGCAATTATTCTTGGAATTATCATCATAGTTGTAGGAATGATTTTTCATCTTCAAGGTAAAGGCATCGTGGGGCCTGAATCATCTTTTATGTATTCAAATCCAGAATGGATTACAAATGGTCAACAGATTGTAATTATAGGCATATGTATCATCGGCGTAGGGATATTCTTTAAAATAAAGTCTAATTGGTAACTCTCAATGTTATTGAACTTCTAATTTTGTCAAGTTTTCGAATTTTTGATGTAATGAGTTTATCCATTTGATCGGAATTTACAGTTTCAGCTTCAACTACAACATCATACTCACCAAAAGTTATCAATATTCCTTTTATTTCATCAATTGTCCCTAATTGAATAGCAAGATCATGTTCTTTCCCAATTTCACAGCTTAACAAGATATACGCCTTTTCCATATTATAATTATGGAGATGGTAGGTATTAGTTTAACTTACTACATTGAAATTGATTATTTTTTTCAAGGTACTGTTGATGATATTCTTCTGCCCTAAAAAATTTCATCGCAGGAATAATCTCTGTAACAATTTTGTCTCCAAATTGTTTAAGTGCAGCACTTTGAAGTTTTTCCTTTAATTCTTTAGCTGTTTTCTCTTGGTTTTGATCGTGAAAAAAAACAACTGATCTATATTGTTCACCTATATCTGGGCCTTGTTGATTAATTGTTGTAGGATTATGACTACTCCAAAACATCATCAAAAGATCTTCATATGATACAATAGCGGGATTATATTCAAGTTGAACTGCTTCTGCGTGCCCAGTTTTCCCCGAACAAACATCTTGGTAAGACGGGTCATCAATTTTTCCACCAGTATAGCCAACTTGGGTAAATTCTACTCCCTTTACTTGTCTAAATAATGCTTCCACCCCCCAAAAACAACCTGCTGCAAATGTGGCTTTCATAATGGTATACCTCAGGACTATTGTAATAAATTCTTGCCCAATACTTGTCTGTTCACATAATACACAAATCAAAGTATTATCTGGTTTTGGTTTGGGATTTTATGATTCAAAAACGTATAAAAAGTAAAAAAGATGTTCAACAAAATACTAAACCGATTCAAACAGATTCAGATGTACGAGAATTTTATCTCTTAGAAAGACTCTATCAAGTAATAAGAGATGATAAAAAGCGAGGAAAGAGGCCATCAGCAAAAGAATTTTACCTCATGGAAAAATTATATCAGACAATGCTTAACGATAAAAATCGTAATAAAAAATTGCTACATCCTGATTTTAAAACCCAGCATTGATAGGATCTTTAGGTTTCATTATCTCTCGCATAACAATAGTTGCATAAGAACCTCTTGAAAGTGTGAAACTTACCCAATCACTAGTAATATCAATGTCATCACACTTTATGGATGAATTTCTAAATCCCCCTTCGCTGCTTATTTCTTGCATTTCTTTTAAAAAGAAATCCTTTGGGCTTACTTCTTCAGATTCTAATATTTTAGAAATTTGATAATGAAATCTAGTCTTTTTGTAGTACGAATAACCTACAAACGGAATTGATAGGCTTTGACCATCTTCATTGGAAAATTTTCCAAGAATTCCATTTTTATTATAACAAACATCGCCTTGTTGAGCCACGAACAAATCTTCGCCGTCAATAAATGCCATGCTCAATGTTTTATTAAATAAAAACGATTGATATGCTTGAAGATAAAAACGTCTTATTGCCAGTGGTAAGGCACGTATTGCTTTTTTGGGATCGTCATCTTTAATCATTTGATTTACTACAATACGCTCCAAATCCATTTGAAGTGGAATTTCATCTATAAATTTGGAGTAATTTGATTTATCTAAAAGATTTTTTCTAAGTTTATTGTGCTCAAGAGAATCATATTCTGATGTAAATGAAAGTATCAAGTTAACTGCTTTTGCATAGTCCTGGTGCAATAGAGATTTTCCAATTAAATGAGTTACAGGTCGTTTCGAGCCAAATCTTTGATATCCATAAAAATTTAAAATCTTATCAAACTCGTTAAATGTTGAAAAGTTCTTTTTAGAATCAGTTATTTTTATTTTAAATTGATTTCCAATCATATCCTTTTTTGACAATGGTTTTTTAACAAATCCAATCCTTTCTAGGGAATATTTGTCTTCAAAAATCTTTTCAATAGAATTTATTTTTTTTTCAGAGCAAACATATTGTTCAGTAACTGCAGCTGCATCTTTAAGACCTAATGATTTCAAACGTAGATTATATTTTTTGAAGATATTTCCAAGAGCATGAGTAGTATCAATACCGTATTTTTTTAACTTGTATACGGCATAAAAGCCATCTGGAGATATATTTTGAGTTGTATTTTTTGATAAAACCTCTGAGACTATGAAATCATCATCTTTAGATTTAATTTTACCCCTGCATCCTTCAAAACTAGTAGTGTATACAGAAATACCTATTTCAGAATCAATTTTTGGAATCACTGTTCAATTATCACAGTAACAAATTTAGAAACAACCAAATCATCAGTTTGAGCACCTACGAGAACTTTGTGTACATCAGGTAATGCATTTTTACTTGCTGATATCGATATTTGAACGGTTTTAGTGGTATCTGAATCAGACATGAATGTATCTTGAGCGTTGTGTTCAACAAGAATATCAGAAAAATCTGCAGTGTTTGAAGAAATAATTGAAAGATTTGAGACATTATTATGAGGTGTTATTGATAGTGTTAATTGTTTTGTCTCACCTTTTTTCAAAGTAATTTTTTGAGTGTCTATATCCACATCAAAAAAGAGAGGAAGTGATGTATCTATTACGCCAATATTATTTTCAACCCACTCAGTAAACCATATTTTATCTCCAAAATTTGTGAAGCCAAAGATTTGTGCTAATCCACAATTTGGTATTTCTCCACAGTCTGCCCAGTTAGGATTATGAGATGGAATCATGTATTCAACTAGAGACTCACTTTTAGGATCAAATACGCCAATACGGTTTGCGGTTTGTTCATTAAAAATTAGTTTACCTGCTGGATTAAATGCTGCCCAATAGGGTCTCGAAACAGGGTTTTTTATCACTCCAGAATAATTTCCATAGGAAGAAATCTGTGGTACTGACGTAATGTATTTAGTAAATGATTCAGTGTTTGGATCAAAACTAAAGAAAAAACTACTTGATGTATCAGCAATCCATATCTTTCCATTAGAATCAGCATCGATACCATTAGGAGTACTCATTCCTTTTGGAAATTGGTAGACACTAATTAAATCAAAAATCGGAGTAGTAGAATTTTCAAATTGTGCGGTAGAAGAGTTTTCAAATTCATCTTGGTTAAATTTTACCAAAACACCTCCCTTTTGGAAAATCCAATTTGTATACCAAAGGTTTCGATGAGAATCAACAGTAAAAGCGCCAGTTACAGAGTTTTCAACAGGAGATGGGATACTCATGTATGAAATGCCCTGGCTAGATTGAGTTGGATCCAAAAATGTTATTTTATTTCCAATAAAGTCATTTACTATGATTTTTGAACCATCAACTGACAAACGTTGTGGTAAGGAATCTGCAACTTTTGGATAATCTGTCCTACTATATTGTTGGTCTTTGATTGAAAACTGCCATATTCCATCAGTTGCTTCATCAGTAAACCAAAGGATTCCATCTGGAGAATAATCAATCCCCCACATCATTGAACGCATACCTTTTTGCCATTTAGTATTATCATATTCAGTAAAGACTTGTGTGATTGGATCAAATTTTGCAACACGGCCAGTATTAGTTTGTGTAAACCAAACATTGCCATCTGGATCTGTGACAATTGCTAAAGGTTGAGTACATTGTGTTGGAATTTTATATTCTTTCACAAAAGCATTAGATTTTGCAATATCTTCAGAACTACAAAATTGAGGCCTTTGAACATCAGGGTAGTTATCCATTGGAGTGCCTGTAATTGTAATTTGGTTGTCAGGATTATCAACAGGGGTACGAGGAAGTGAGGATGCAGCTGCAGAAGTTAACATTATAATTCCAAAAAATGCAGCTAGTATGATTCCTTTTGTTTTTTTCTTCACATCTGAAATTCATAAATGCCTTGTTATATCTTATTCCAATTAATTGTTCAACTTAGAAGAATATTATTTATAATAATTTCAAATTACCAGTTACTTTGTTGATCATTTCTTCTGGAGCAGGCCCTAATGAAATACAAGTAGTAGTTCCTGGTGCAATTTGAGTATGACCTGCGTCAGTAACTTCTGACCATGGTAAATCCAAGTCCATCGCATGTTTTTTTATTTCTTCTAATTCCTTTGGGCCAGATACTTTGAGAACGATTTTTTCCTGACCCTGCCACCATATTTTAAACCAGTCTGGATGAGATTTTCTTACATTTTCAGAACCTAAAACACAGGCGTGCCCAACTTGAGCTGCAATTTTTCCCTTACCCATATCAAGATCTGTCCTGACTATAATTACTTGCTTTATGTTACTCATATGTAAAATGATAAAATAGGTAGATGAAAAACTTTTGAATTAAATTATTGTAAAATAAAGAATAATGATGTATTATGATGTGGTAGTAGCAGGGGGAAGTATTGCAGGACTATTATGTGCAAGAGAGGTTGCCAATAAAGGGCATAGTGTATTAGTTTTAGAAGAAGATTATGAAATAGGTACCCCAGAGCATTGCGGGGGATTGATTAGCATTATGGCACTAGAAGAGCTTGGGATAATTCCACATGGAAAAACTTTTGTAAATTTCATTGAATCAGCAGAAATTTTTTCTCCAACAGGAAAGAGATTTACCATAGAATCTAAAAAACAAAAGGTAGCAGAAATAAACAGAAGGGATTTAGATAAACAAATTGCACTTCAAGCAAAAAAAAATGGAGCTGAAATTAGAGTTAAAACAAGTTTCAAAGAAATTACAGATGAGGGAGTAAATACATCAATAGGCAATATTAAATGTAAAATTATTGTAGATGCCAGAGGCGTTTCTGCTCTAATTAACAAAGATAGAGATGGAATACTTTCCTCGGCTCAATACGAAATTTATGCTGATTGGATAAAGAAGGGAAGGGTAGAGGTTTATTTTGATCAAAAAAAATATCCAGGTTTTTTTGCATGGATTATTCCATCATCAGATGGAGTAGGAAAGGTAGGAGTAGCTGGGAAATCAATTAATGTAGCTGATACACTTGAAGAATTTCTATCAAGAAAAGGAAGTTATTCTACAATTAGAAAGATATTTGCGCCAATATGGATTAAAGGACCAATTGATACATTTGTATCAAATAATTTAGTCACTGTAGGAGATGCTGCAGGACAGTCTAAACCCACCACAGCAGGGGGAATCTTTTCATGTGGCGTTGGTGGCATTTTAGCTGGGCAAGCAATTTCAAAGTATTTAAAATCAGGAAATAAGGAAGATCTGAATCAATATCAAAAATTATGGAATAAGAAATTTGGTAAAGAATTTGAAAAACAATTACTTGCAAGAAAAATTCTTGAGCGTCTAGATAATGAGACTATAGACAAATTATTTGATTCTGTCACTCCTAATATCTTAAAAGATATTTCAAACAAGGATGATTTTGATTTTCATACAAGTTCAATTATTAAACTTCTTGGGGTAAGGGGTTCATTCAAGGCTGCACAGATAATCATGACTAGTGAAATGAAAAACCTATTATCTTAAAATTGATGATTTTTTGTAAGCAAGGTATAAATTCGACAGGTAGAGTGAGCTGTTTATGTCGTCTACAATCTCTTTACCAGTATGCAGTTGTTGTCATAGGCACATAATGCCAAATGACAAGTCTGTAAAATTCAACTGCCCAAACTGTGGTTCTGATCTTATATGGAGATGTCAAAGTTGCAGAGAAGCAGCAAGAACGTATACTTGTAATTCATGTAATTTTAGAGGACCTTAGTAAAATGGCGCAGCTTCTCCTTATAGTAAAAATTCTACCCACAGGAACTGAAGTAGATTTAGACAAACTAGCAGTAAAAATTCAATCTGTTTTAAAAGATGGTATAAAGTTAAGAAGATTTGAGAAAGAACCGTTAGCTTTTGGATTACACTTCCTTAAAGGGGAGTTTATCGTAGATGATAAAGAAGGACAAATGGATTCATTAGAAAATGCTGTTAGAAGTGTAGAAGGAGTAAGTGAATTTGAAGTAATGAACATGAGCAGAATGTCAGTAGATATGAAGTAGGAGGCAAGATGGTAAAAAAAGATGAGCCATTACAAATGAGGATTGGGGAAGCAAAACAAAGGGATATTGGTAAAAAACGTGCTCGAATTGGTCCAGATGCAATGGATTACCTAAAAGCTGCTCCAGGGGACGTTATTGAAATTACTGGGAAAAGATCTAGTTGTGCAATTGTTTGGCCAGCTGATGAAGATGAAAAATTTCCAGATGTTATAAAAATTGATGGACAGACTAGAAAAAATATCGGTGGAGCATTAAATGACATTGTCAAAATAAAAAAGGTTACAACTAAAGTTGCAAAATCAGTAGTTTTAATGCCAGTAAACGATGTCGTGACAGTTGATAAAGAATTTACTGACTTTGTAAAAAATAGACTTAAAGGACTTCCTCTTTCTCAAGGCGATGAAATTTCTGTGATGATTCTAGGGAATTCTATGGATTTTAAAATAAATAAAAATTCTCCAAAAGGAGTTGTAAAAATTGATCGTTCTACAGATCTTACTATTCTTGAAGAGACATCTATTGACAGAAAGATTCGTGTAACATATGAAGAAGTCGGAGGATTAAAATCAGAAATTAAAGCAATGAGAGAGATTGTTGAACTTCCTCTAAGACATCCAGAACTATTTACTGGATTAGGTATTGAACCCCATAGTGGAATTTTGTTGTATGGACCACCAGGATGTGGTAAGACGTTGATTGCAAAAGTACTTGCAAGTGAATCAGAAGCCAATATGTTTTCAATAAATGGTCCTGAAATAATGAACAAATACTATGGAGAAACTGAAGCTAGATTGCGCGATATCTTCAAAGAAGCAAAAGACAATTCACCAAGTATTATTTTCATTGATGAGATAGATGCGATTGCACCAAAACGAGAAGAAGCATATGGAGATGTTGAAAAAAGAGTTGTAGCCCAACTTTTAGCTTTAATGGATGGATTAACTGATAGAGGAAATGTAATTGTTTTAGGCGCAACAAATAGACCTGATAGCGTAGATCCTGCACTAAGAAGACCTGGAAGATTTGACCGCGAGGTGGAAATCTCTGTTCCAAACGAGGATGGAAGGTTAGAGGTGCTTTTGATTCATACTCGAGGAATGCCAATTGCAGAAGACGTTAACTTGAAAAATTTAGCATCTGAGCTTCACGGATATACTGGTGCAGATATTAAATCTCTTTGTAGAGAAGCTGCGATGAAATCAATTCGTCGTTATCTTCCAGAAATAGATTTAGAAACCGAAAAAATTCCTTCGGAGATTTTAAAGTCAATGGAAATTAGATTGGTTGACTTTTACGATGCAATGCATGAAGTTGTACCAACTGCCATGCGAGAATTTTATGTTGAAAGGCCAAAAGTATGGTGGCAGGATGTTGGAGGTTTGGAAGATACCAAAGAAACGTTACGAGATAATTTGATCCTTGCAATGAAAGAACCTGATAAATTCTTAAAAATGGGAATTAAACCACCAAAAGGAGCTTTACTTTACGGACCTCCAGGTTGTGGTAAGACTTTGCTTGCACGAGCGTTAGCTACTGAAAGTGGAGCGAACATGATCCTTGTTCGCGGTCCTGAAATTTTATCAAAATGGGTAGGAGAATCTGAAAAAGCGATTAGGGAGATTTTCAGGAAAGCTAAAACTTCATCCCCATGTGTAGTAATATTTGATGAATTAGATTCACTTGCAAGATTCAAGACAGGGGAAATGAGTGGAGTTGGAGAAACTATCCTAAGCCAATTATTAATAGAGATGGAGGAGGGAACTTCTTCCAGAGTTGTAGTTGTAGGAATTACAAATAGACCAGATTTACTTGATAATTCTATGTTAAGGACTGGAAGACTCGATCTAATTCTCTACGTGCAGCCTCCGGATGAAAAAGGAAGATTGGAAATCATCAAAATATTAACTGATAAGATGCCTCTTGCTAATGATATTAAATTAAAAGAAATTGCCGTAGCTACACAAAACTATTCAGGAGCTGACCTTGCATCACTATGTAGAGAAGCTGCTGTACATGCAATGCAAAACGATTCTGCGAAGATTGGCAGTACTGATTTTTCTGCTGGACTAAAAAAGGTAAAACCATCTATTACCAAAGAAGTAGAGCAATGGTATAGTACCATGAAAGAAAGCATTTCAAATGTTGTTCCAAAGACAATAGATAAAACATTTTACGGATAAAATGGTCAACATGCCTCTAAAAAACATAGTATATGATATCATAAAGGAAAATGTATCATTAACTGATAGTGAACTTTCAAAAAAATTAACAAAAGATGAAGTGCTAATTCCAGAGGATAAATTTAATAAATTATTGCTTGATTTGGAAATTCTTGGGTTGATTAAAGTTTCATGGCTTACAAAGGATACAAGAAGAATTGAGGTAGTTACCGAAAAAGAAGAATTAGACGAAATTGAATCACAGAATAAAGAAATTATGGAAAAGGATTACGAAGCTAGTTTCCCAGGAACAGAGAATACTTAATAATTTTCAAAATTAGAATCTAAAGTGAAAAGCTGCATCCACTGCTATTCCAACAAAAATTATTGTAAGGTATGGTGCAGTTACTTTGTAAGCTTTCCATGCAAATTCCGAAGTTGGGTTTTTAGTGAGTTTGTAGTGATAGACAAGCATTAAGCCACCTGAAATTGCTGCTATTGCAAGATAAACAATACCTAAACCAAATGCGTATAACATTAAAGAATACGGTAAAAGGATAGCAGTATTTACTAAAATATATTTTGAAGTTTTTTGCATTCCAATTACAACTGGGAGCATAGGGATCTTTGCTTCAGCATAATCGTCTTTAATTTTCATAGCAAGACACCAAAAGTGAGAAGGAGTCCAAACAAAAACTAAAAACCCAACTAAAAATCCTAAAATATCCATTGACCCTGTTGCAGCTGCCCAACCGGCCATTGAAGCAGCACTTCCTGCAAATCCTCCAATAATAATATTTGAAGAATTTAGTCGCTTTAACCAAACTGTGTATATTACTACATAGAAAAATATTCCCAGTGCAATAAAAAATGTTGAAACTAGATTTAATGTTAAAGCAGCATAAATTACAGAAGCTACACTTACACCTATACCATAAACCAAAACATGTTTAGCTTTCATTCTGCCTGATGGAATAGGTCTTGTACTAGTTCGTTTCATTATTGGATCAATATCTTTATCATAATAGTGATTCAATGCACTAGAACCAGCAGAAGCAAGAGAACCTGCAATAATAATGTGCAACAATCCCATGTAATCGAGGTCTGGGCCAATTAATTTACTTGCAGCAAACATAGAAGTAACTGCAGTAATTACAAGCAAAACTACAATTCGGGGTTTGGAAATTTCCAATAATTCTTTGGTGCCCAACTCGCTTTAAGCGGCTTTTATAGGCATTTTAATCTATTCTATAATGGATTTCAAATCACTTAGTTAAAGTCAAAATTATTCTTAACCTTTACATATTACAGAGATGAAATATTAATTGTTAAAATTGAAAGATGAATTTCCATCTCATAAAAAAAACAATGAAATAGTAAACACTCTAAACCAAATAATGCCCAAAATACCTAGTATGCGGTGGGGGGCATTAACTAACATTCATCCGACAAATGCAAAGATAGAACAAATGAATAGACTTTTGCCACATGATAAGAAATGGCATTTACTGTTTGAGGAAAAAGATCAAGTAAATGTAGACGGGATTACGATTAGACGAAAAACGTTAGATTCAATGACCTAAGAATAGACTTATTGCTTTTTTGGTAAGAAAATCTTTGAAAACTCAAAAATTTCTGCATAATTCTCTTTAAATTCATTTTAAAGTTAATTAGAAGGCATTTAATTTTCGCTACTTGGATCTAGGTAGTTTCAAAAGAATTAATTATCTCAGAAATTGCAGCTAGCACGAATGAGTAACTGGGATCTAATGATGCCTGGAATGGGTCTTACAGCTATAGGTCTTGCTGGTGTTTTTATAGCATATTCTGGGATTGCACATACATTCGTTGATGGTATGCATGCACTTACGGGTCTTACGATGTTCTTTGGTTTGATTTTTTTGTCTGCAGGAATTTTAGAAGGCGGAGTCTCTACAACTAACAAAGCCAAAGCTACAACTTTAGTGATCATATCAATTGGATTGTCCTTTGGAATGGTCGGAGTTGCGATTAATACAATTTCAACAGTACCAGTGTTTGCTGGAATTATGTTAATTATTGCGATTCCAGCAATTTTAATTGCTTATGTTGCAACTAAGTATCCAGTTTACGCAAAACCTGTATCCATAATTTTCATTTTAGCTGCTGGTGCTGGTATTGCAGCTTATGTTGGATTTGGTTTTGTAGGTCCTGATCCATATTTAGTTGGAAAAGAAGTGACAGAAGAGACAAGCGAAGAAAATCCTATAATTTCCCCCACAGTACCAATTCAGACAATATCTATTCTTGCCGGTTCGTCAGTACAAGGAGCCCCTGATTTTGAACCAGATATTGCAAAGATCACAAAAGGCAACATAATTGAATGGACAAATAATGATAATGTAGCCCATACCGTTACTAGCTCACTTGATTTTGGCGAAACATTTGACTCAAGTCTAATAGATCCTGGCTCTAAATTCCAAGTAGATACATCCAAACTTGCTTTAGGGGAATACGAATACATGTGTATAGTTCATCCTTGGATGACTGCATCTATAGTTATTGAAGAGGCAAAGGAACCTGTTATTGCAGAAGTAATAATTCCTGCTGGAGCAAGCACACAAAAGATTGGTCAGCTTTACTATGACCCACAGGACATTACAATCACTATTGGAACCACTGTAAAGTGGACAAATAATGATGAGACGATACACACTGTAACTAGCGGAACTCTAGAGACTGGACCATCTGGAATATTTGATTCTAGTATTCTTGATGCTGGATCGTCATTTGAGTACACATTTAGTTCTGCAGAAACAGTTGACTATTACTGCATCGTACACCCATGGATGGCAGGTTCAGTCACTGTAGAGTAGTTTTGCAATTAGTTTTAACAGAAATACATAGACAAATTCTTGTTAATGAAGCTTCCAATAAGAAACCAATAGAAGCATGTGCTTTATTATTCGGAAAGAAAGAAAACGAAAAGATTATTGTTACTGATGTGTTTCTTGCTGAAAATGTTGAGAGTTCACCAGTAAATTTTACAATTTCTAATGAACAATTAATTGAGGGGTATAAAGAAGCGGAAGACAATGGATTAGAAGTAATTGGAATTTTTCATTCCCACCCAAGCTCAGAGCCATACCCTTCTGAAACGGATAAAAAATTTATGGAGATTAATCCAGTTGCATGGGTAATTTTCTCAGACATTACAAAGAGTTTCAAAGCATACATCTTTGAATCTAAAGTGCTAGAGATACCAATTATCAGATAAGGTTCTTTTTCCTAAAAGTAATCCTAGTTCCATTTTTTAATTCTGATAAAATTTTTTTATCAGCGTTTAGTATTTTCCCAATTATATTAACTGGCGAATAGGGTTTAATCTCATTCTTTTCTCCAATAGGTGTTGAACCATAAAATAAACAGATTGCCTTGCCGGTTGGCCAATAGGCTACATCGTTTAATTCAACTATAGATTTTGCATTTTCTTCACTCATTTCTATTTGGGTTTCATCTGTATAGACTTCCTCACCCCACAAGTTTGAGCCTACTGTAAAAGGTAGGTTTTCTAAAAATGATTTGACGGTTTTCGGAGATGCCGTATCATCTAATTCTAAATCTATGTTATTTAATTTTGGAATCTCAACTTTAATCCTATATTTCACGATTGACATGATTCTTTGAAATAAATATCCCTTGCTTTCAATATAGTATATGGAAATTCATGTATACGATACATATGTCAAGGCAGCCGATGGCCATACTATGCATTTTGATGTAATCACAAACAAGCAAGATCATCAAAAAGCAATTGATTATGCAAAAAAGTGGTTATCATCCATAGGAGAAGGAGATGCCAAAGTCACAACAGAAGAATGTCAATTTTGTCATTCCCAAGGTGCTCCTGAACCTGTAGCACAGGCAATTGAAAAGGATGGATTTTTCATCCAAAAGATGGAAGGCTGTCCATAAATTTTTTTTCTAAAAAATAAAAAAACTTTTTTTATCCAGTAATATCAAATAACATATGGAATTACATCCTTATGCGAGACTATCCATTGAAGGAGACAAAAAAACTAGATGGGTTTGTGGTTGTTTTGAAACAGTTGATGGTTTCTTTAAATTCTGTTCAGAACATAATAATTCACTCAAAAAAGCTATTGAATCTCAAATTGATGATCTTGACATGATTATAATAGTAGATGAAAAAAAAGTCTAAGGTTTATCGACCTAGTATTACTAATCCAACGAATATTGGTACAAATACAATTGCAATAGTATTGAGTAGTTTTATCACAGTATTCAATGCAGGACCTGCTGTATCCTTATAGGGATCTCCTATTATATCACCAACTACTGCCACCTTGTGTTCTTCTGTCCCTTTTTGTCCCTTTACTTCAATGAGTTTTTTTGCATTATCCCAAGCACCTCCAGTATTTGCTAGATGATATGCAAGTGGAATTCCAGTCACTACTGCTCCCATTAATAACCCCACTACTGATGGTGGACCTAAAATAATTCCAAGAATTATCGGAGCAGCGATTGCAATTGATGCTGACTTCCATAATTCTTTAACAGAAGCTACTGTTGCAATATCAACACATTTGGCATAATCAGGTTTTGATTTACCTGTAAGAATTTCTGGATTATTTTTGAATTGTCGTCGTACCTCGTCAACCAATTTTGAAGCGGCTCTAGATACACCATTGATTAATTGTCCAGTAATTATAAATGGAATCAATCCACCAACTAACAGTCCTACAATTAGAGTTACATTTGATAGGCTATAATCAAAAACGGTTTCAAATGTATGTGCTGCTTCAAATTGAAATGCTTGAATCATAGCTAGAGCTGCTAATCCAGCACTAGCTATAGCAAACCCTTTCGTTACTGCCTTTGTAGTATTTCCAACCGCATCAATTTCATCAGTTATTTTACGATTCTCTTCACCCATTCCAGTCATCTCAACAATTCCCCCTGCATTATCAGCAATTGGTCCAAAAGCATCAATACTTAGAACGATTCCAGCTAAACTCAACATTGCCATAGCAGTAAGAGAAGTTCCAAAGATCCCATAAAGTAGAGCTTGGGAAGGATCTGGGGATGCAGAATATGCTAATGCAAATGATACAATGATTGCAACAATCAAAGTAATCATAAATGGTCCTGTAGACTGCATGCCTTTGATTATTCCAGTTAATGTAAGAGATGCATATCCCCATTTTGCGGAATCTGAAATTTCTCTAACAGGAGGAAATTTGTAACTAGTATAATAATCGGTGATTCTTTGAATAATTGGAACTAGAATAACTCCAATTACCGTACAACCAAATAGGGTATATGCTAGATTTGTTTGACCAAGATACAAATAAGTAAAAACAAAGTTTAATGCGATTGCAACACCTGCTGAAATAAAAAAAGCTTTGTTAAGGGGTTTCATGACATCCTTAATGTTCTTGGTGCCTATTGATGCGGCCCCAATTATTGATGCGATTACTCCCGATGCTCCAATTAAAATTGGATAAAGAAAATTCTCAGTAGAGCCAATAAGCGCAGCTATTAAAATTGATGCAAGAATTGTTACAATATAGGATTCGTATACATCTGAACCCATACCTGCTGCATCACCAACATTATCCCCTACATTGTCTGCAATTGTTGCAGGATTTCTTGGATCATCTTCAGGTATATTTGCCTCAACCTTTCCAACCAAATCCGCAGCCATATCTGCAGCTTTCGTAAATATGCCTCCACCAATTCTAATAAAAAGTGCAATAAGACTTGCCCCTATTCCTACTCCTGCAATAGTAATTGGATCAGGGTATACAAGATAAAGTAATGAAATTGCCAATAGTGCCATTGCTGGAACTGCTAATCCAACAGTAGCTCCACCTCTAAATGCTAAAGCAAATGTTTTTCCAAGACCAGTTTTAGTAGCATTAGCCGAACGTACTGCAGCCTTGACAGTGATTTTTAATGAAATAATTCCAGCCACAGCTGAAAGACCTGCGCCAACTGCAAATGCAATACCATTTGAAAATTGAAGAAATACCCCAATAATTAAAGATAAAGCAATCGCAATAGGTATGATAATTTTCATCTCTCTTTTTAGAAAAGCAGATGCACCAGTTTTTACAGCATTTGAAATATCCATCATCTCTTTTGTTCCTGCTTCTTGTTTAGATACCCAAGCAGCAAAACCAGCTGCTACAGCAAAAGATACAATGGTAGCTCCTATAGGTAGAAGCTGTTGAATTTCCATTTTATATCTGCATGCCTATTTCTGTTAAATATAAATCATTGATAGAAAAATGGCAATGTTTTCATTTTCTTTTTTTGTAAGGAGGAAATGTTTTTCCTTTCAGCCCTTGCCTTACAAGTTTGTTAAATCGTTTTCCGTGACTCAGGTATGGGAATCGCATATGGATGAGCTCATGTACAATTGTATTGTCTAACGACTTGTCATCAGAAATCTTCTTAACATTTATGAAAATTAAGTTTTGTTGCAAGTAAGAAACCCCATAATATTTGTAAGCAGAGGTTCTCCTTCCTTCTGTCATTTCCTTTGGCATATCTAAAACCTCTCTTGTGGTGAGTAGAACTTTTGGTTCTGGAATAGAAAATCTGTTAGAATAAATTCCAACCTTCTCAAATATTTCAAGTTTAAGTTCAGGATCTAACTTCATGGAATCTTTTTATCAAAATATAGTATATTGATGAATGTCAATTCTAGCTTCAAGGTTTGTTCATTTAGATTTGTTTGAAACAAATCAATAGGGTCAGAGATATTAGTAGTGTAATCATTAATCATACAGCCACCGTCTCATCATACCCCATTAATTCATAGAATCAAGTATTAATTGTGTTTTTTTTCTTATTTTATCTTCAATTTGAACTATGACTAGTCCCTCGTTAGGTTGGCCATACATTACAATAGAATTGTTTGGGGCATAAACACATACTGGGATTACTAATAGATCTTCCTCACCGTTAATGGTAATTCGAACTGGTGGTTTTGATCTGAATGAATTTTTAATTGCAGTTATACTTTCTGTAGTAATTTCACCTGCAGGATTGTTACAGGATATTAGAGTAGATACCATATCTGTAGACGGAGGTTCTCGTTTTGATCTTTTTTCTAAAGCGTCAATAATTTGTAGTGATGGAGTAATTCCAAATTTTAACATCTTTTCGGTAGTTGCATCTCCAACAGTTATGATAAAGGAATTAGAGGAGATATGTTTCAAAATATTTTCTTTTGTTACTTTGCTATCAGGTATAAGAATTCCAAATGGGGTTTTTAATTGCTCACGAAGGTTTTTGGGTAATTTCACAGGAATCTATTTTCCTAGTTTGTAGATGGTGTTGCTTCTGTTTTCATTTCTTCTTGAAGCCTTGCTGCAAGAATACTACATTGTGCTGCAATATTTTTTGCAGACTTTCTAAATGCTTCAGCAACAGGAGATTGAGGAGCTGTGATCATAACAGGTTTTCCTTTGTCAGACCCTTCCATGATGCCAGAGTTTAATGGAATTTCTCCAACAAATGGAATATTATATTTTTCACTAATTTTTTTTGCTCCACCTTGGCCAAAAATATAATGATTTGCATCACAGCTTGGACAGATAAAAGAACTCATATTTTCTATAACTCCAAGTATAGGTACATTTAGTTTATTGAACATCCCAAGCGCTTTTACTGCTACATTACTTGCAACATCTTGTGGAGTTGTTACAACTAATATCCCAGTAATTGGAATAGTTTGAGCAAGTGTTAGCGGTATATCGCCAGTTCCTGGAGGAAGATCTACAATAAGATAATCAAGATCACTCCAATTTGTATCTACTAAAAATTGTTTTAATATTCCAGAGATAATTGGTCCTCGGTAAATTGCTGCTTGATGTTCTTGTTCGGCAAAAAATCCAAATGAAACAACTTTCAATCCATTTGATTCTGCAGGTTGAAGTTTATTGTCAGCAACTTCCATGTTAATTTTATCCATACCCAACATCAAAGGGATACTTGGACCGTATACATCTGCATCTAGTAGACCGACCTTAGCACCAGTTTGAGATAATGCCAGTGCTAAATTAAGAGAAACAGTTGATTTTCCTACTCCACCCTTTCCACTTGCCACACCTATAATGTTCTTCACAGTTGCCATTGCAGTATCAGCATCAAGTGAACGTCCTTCCATAACTTTTGCAGTAACTTTCATATCAAAATTATTAATTCCATCAAGTTCACTAATGGCTTTTCTAACATCATCTTCGATTTCCACATTAAAAGGACATGCGGGAGTAGTTAATTCAAGGGTGAATTTTAAGTTGCCAGAGTTAAGCTCTAAATCTTTAATCATTCCCATAGATACAATATCTTTTTTCAGATCAGGATCAATTACTGTACTGAGTTTTTCTAAAACTTGATCAACGCCAACCATGGGTAAAAAAACCCATTTACATTATTTAAAGATAAGTTAGCTTATTCCAATACTTGAGAATAATTGGGTATTTTTTTGAATTTT
>Ga0075301_1000043_pt1 | contig 23655 bp, 20 predicted proteins | sample Browns_TuleA_D1_FD_120053 | JGI IMG/M metagenome (GOLD analysis project Ga0075301, IMG submission 120053) | Natural and restored wetland microbial communities from the San Francisco Bay, California, USA, that impact long-term carbon... | ecosystem: Environmental > Terrestrial > Soil > Wetlands ... | reverse complement strand
ATCTACATTAGTGGCCTAGGTGTATCAAAAAATTCTGTTTCAACATATTTTATCTCAAAATTCCAAGCAGAGCAAGTAATCATTAATTCGGGCTTGGATTATACTATATTTCGTGCATCTTACATAATAGGAAAAAATGATCATTTAACAAAAAATCTCAAAAACCAGATGAAAACAAGAAAAATTCTAATTCCTGGTTCAGGAAAATATCATCTACAACCAATTTCTATCAATGATGTTGCACAAGTTATCTTTAATTCAGTTATATCAAAAAAATTTTCAAATAAAATTATTGATTTGGTTGGACCAGAAACTGTAACCTTTCTAAAATATGTCAATTTATTTAAAGGAAAATCAAAAACTAGAATAAAAAATGTAGATTTAGAGTATGTATATTATGATGCAATACACAATTCTAAAAGTAGGTACGGAATTGATGATCTAAACATTATGATTGGAGATTTTATAGGTAATCATATTAAATTAAGAAAATTATGTGATTTTAAATTTAAAAAAATTAACGAGATTTTATAATCCAGCAGCTTGTCGCAATAAATTAGCTTTATCAGTATTTTCCCACTTGAATTCTGGTTCGTTTCTTCCAAAATGTCCATAGGATGCAGTTTTCCTATAGAATGGTTTTTTCAAATCTAACTGTGAAATTATAGCAGAAGGTCTCATGTCAAAGTTTTTTCTAACAATGTTTTCAATATCTTCTTCAGGAATCTTTCCTGTATCAAATGTATTTACCATAATGGATACCGGATTTGCTACACCGATAGCATAAGCAACTTGAATCTCACATCTATCAGCTAAACCTGCAGCAACAATGTTTTTTGCAATATAACGACACATGTAACATGCGGATCTATCAACTTTAGATGGATCTTTGCCAGAAAATGCTCCTCCTCCATGTCTTCCTTGTCCACCATATGTATCAACAATTATTTTTCTTCCAGTAAGACCTGTATCTCCATGTGGTCCACCAATTTCAAACTTACCGGTGGGATTTACATGAATTTTTATCTTATCATTCCATAGACTCCCACAAACAGGTTTGATAACTTTATCTATCAAAGCATTAGTTATCTCAGAATTTGAAACATTTGGTGCATGTTGTGTTGATAATATTATGGTTTCAATTTTTCTAGGCTTTCCATCTTCATATTGCACCGAAACTTGAGATTTTCCGTCAGGCCTAACCCATGGCAATTCCTTTGATTTTCTAACATCTGAAAGTTTTTTTGTTAATTTATGAGCAAGAATAATTGGCATAGGCATAAATTCATCAGTTTCATTTGTTGCATAACCAAACATCAACCCTTGGTCTCCCGCTCCTTGATCTCTATCATCTGTAGCTGTAATACCTTGACTAATATCTGGACTTTGAGCATGTAATTTTAAAATAATTTCACAGCTATTTGCATCAAATTCTAATTCAGGTTTATCATATCCAATTTCTCGAATTACTTTTCTAACTAATTCATCCTGATCTTTTTCATTAAATTTTGCTTTAGATGTTACTTCTCCTGCTACTACAACAAACCCAGTTGTAGCCATTGTTTCTACAGCAACTCTAGAATCAGGATCCTGCTTAAGATATTCATCTAAAATTGCATCAGAAATCTGATCGCAAACCTTGTCTGGATGACCTTCAGTTACAGATTCTGAAGTAAAAAGAAAACTTCTTACCATTTTAAACACCTTTTTTAATTATAGGTCACTTTCTAATTTGATAAATAATACGTTGTTTCCTCTCACAATAACCCTGCCATAATTTGCAATAACTTTATCTTCTTTTAATTCTTCAGCATCTGTCATAATCAAATTCATATAAGAATCTACATTATCCATCTTTCCTTTGTATTCTACTTCATTCTTTAGTCTAACTATGACATTTTTCTTAGTATTTTTTTGAAGAGTTGTGAGTGGTCTCTTTGCGCTTGTCTGTGACAACGATTGTTCAATCAGCTTTCCTTTTAATCCAGCATAAAAGCCTTGCCCACATGATTTTCGAAAGGAAATTGCTTTAATTTTCTAATGTTATCTACATATTTACATATGATTAGTACAGGAATCAAAAAATTAGATCATTATCTTGGTGGTGGTATTAAAAGTGGAATAATAACTGATATTTTTGGAGCTACAGGAACTGGAAAAACTCATTTAGCTATGCAAATTACAATAAACTCACTATTACAAGGTGGACAAGTTCTTTTTCAGGATACCACAGGACAGTTTAGACCAGAACGAATGCTTGAGATGATTAAAACTCGTGATCTAGAAAGTAATATGTTAGATAGAGTAAATGTTGGAAGAATAACAAATGCCAATGAACAAATTCAATATTTATCCAAGATTAAAGAAAATAATTATTCTTTAATCGTAATTGATAATGTTACAGATTTATTCTCCTTTGAATTCAATAAAGAAGATCAAAATTTAGAAAAAAATGTAACTGTTATGGAGTATATGCATGAATTATCTTTGATCTCTATCCAAAAAAAAATACCGATAATTATTACAAACATGATTCGACAAATAGACGATTTAGAGAAAGAAAACTTGGATAAACCAATAAGCATGTTTACACATATTAAAATTAAATTGTTGAAAAAAGAAACAAAATATTTTGGAGAAATATTTCCTTCATTTCTTCAAAAAAAGGAATTTGCGTACAAAATAACCAAAGAAGGTTTGGTAGATTTCTCTTGAGAAGCTATTTAACCTTGAATAGAAGAAATAAAGTATGGCAGGAATTTTTGATTCTATTCCTATAATAACAGTAATTCTTTTTGCAATTGGGCTTGTTGGCGTAATGGTTTATGAACGAGCTAGAACAAAACAGAACAACGAACATAACACCTGATCCAAATCTAATTGCCAAGTTTTCTTCACTTGGATTCAAACAACTCACAGAAATTCAAAAAAAAGCGGTTCCAATAATTTACCAAAAAAAAGATACTCTGGTTATTGCTCCAACTGGATCTGGAAAAACTGAATGCGCTGTCATACCTATTTTTTCTCATATTAAACAATCCAAGAAATCAGGTAAAATTAAAGCCATTTACGTTACTCCTCTTCGAGCATTAAATCGTGATGTTTTTAGAAGAATAGTTCATTATGCTGAAAAAGATGATCTATCCATCGAAATAAGACATGGTGACACTCCACAATCAACTCGTAAAAAAATTTCAAATTCCCCACCTGACATTCTAATCACAACTCCAGAAACTCTGGTAATTCTATTAACACAAAAAAAAATGTTAGATGCTTTATCCGAATTAGAGTGGATTGTAATTGATGAAGTGCATGAATTATTAGGAAATGAACGTGGCTCTCAACTCTCACTAAGTCTTGAAAGACTACAATTAAATTCAAACTTTGAAATTACTAGAATAGGATTATCCGCCACGATTGGAAATCCTGAAGAATCAGGAAAATTTGTTGTTGGTACAAAGAGGAAATTAAAAATCATTCGTGATACTACAATTCGAAAATACGACGTAAAAGTGAAATACATAAAAGGAACAATTTCTGATGTAGCACAATTCATTATTGAATTTGTTTCTGAGCTAGATGTTCAGTCGCCAGTCCTACTTTTTACCAACACTCGGGGTGAATCCGAATTTTTGGCTTCAATTCTCAAAGAAAAATCAACATTAAATATTGAATTGCATCATGGTTCTCTCTCAAGACAAGTTAGGGAGGAAACTGAGGATTCATTACGAGAAGGAAAAAAAGGCATAGTGGTTTGTACTTCTTCCCTTGAACTTGGTCTTGATATAGGTTCAATAGAATTGGTAATTCATTATGGTTCCCCAAGACAAGTATCCAAACTGATACAAAGAATTGGAAGAAGTAGACATAGTAAAAGTTCTTCAGCAAAAGGGTTGATTGTAACAAATAATGCGGATGACGAATATGAAGCAAATGCAATACTTGAACGAATAAAACAGGGTTCAATAGAAGAACAAAAAATTCATGATGGTTCTTTAGATGTTCTAGCTCATCACTTGGTAGGAATTACCATTCAATTAGGTCAAGTTTCAGTAGAACATGCGTTTGAAATTTTCACCAAAGCATATCCTTTTAGAAATTTAACTTTAGATGATTTCTATGCAGTATTAGATCTCATGGATTCTAACTATCTATTATTTTTTGATAGGGAAAAAATGATTCTTAAAAAGAAAGGACGGACATTCAGATATTATTTTGAAAATCTTTCCACTATTCCAGACATCTTAAAATTTAAAGTATTCGACACAGTTGGAAAAAAAATTATAGGTTCATTGGATCAGCGATTTGTAGGAGATTTTGGAGATTCAGGAAATATTTTTGTTTTACGTGGATTACAATGGAGAATTCTTAATGTAGATGAAAAATCATTTAAAGTTAATGTAGAACCATTTCGTTCAAGTGGATTAACTATCCCATATTGGGAAGGAGAAAATATTCCAGTTGATTATCAAACAGCAAATAAAGTTGGCATATTCAGAAGTAAAGTAAAGAATGGCAAAATTTCTTTACAGAACAACATAATTCCTAAGTTTAATCTTGATGTAATTCCAGATGAAAAAACTGTCGTTGTGGAATCACTTCGAAGTCAAAGTATTATAGTTTTACATGCATGTTTTGGTTCAAAAATTAATGCTACATTATCTACATTACTTTCTTCAATGCTATCAGCAAAACTAGGATTTTTAGTAGATTCAAGATCTGATGCTTATAGGATAGTACTCTCATCAAAAGCTAAAATTTCAGAAAAACAAATAACCGAAGTTTTACGGGATAAATATGAACTCTCAGCACTAGTTACTGCATCTTTAACAGGAACTCATAATGTGAATTGGAGGACTTGGTGTGTTGCAAAAAAATTTGGTGTTGTAGGACGAGGAGCAGTTTATGAGAGAAAATCGGCTAGATTTCTTTATGAGAGGTATTCTAAAAGTCCCCTAGTCAAGGAAGCACTTCGAGAATTATTTCATGATAAATATGATCTAAAAAACACTGAGATAATATTAAATAAATTACAAAATGATGAAATTAAAATTAAATGGTTTGATGTTTTAGAATTTTCTAAAATAGCTGAACCCATATTGGATCATACTACAAAATACTATTCTGCTCCATCAAATATTGATAAAGGAATCTTAGATTTAGTTAAAACAAGATTATTAAAAACTAAACACAGACTGGTTTGCGTTAGATGTGGTAAATGGGAAAAAGTTGTAGAAACACAAGACGTGAAAGATATCTTGCCATGCCCTTATTGTAAAGGTAGACAGATAACCTCAACTTTCTATTCTGATTATGATTTACAAAAAATTATTCAAAAAAAACACAGTGGTAAAAAAATTTCCCCAGAAGAGAATCACAAATTTGAACGTGCGTGGAAAGTTTCCTCCTTAATTGAAAATTTTGGTAAAATTGCCATCATCGTGTTATCAGGTTTTGGTGTTGGTGCTGATACTGCTGCACGTATTTTAAGAAACATGATCGATGAAGAGCTTCTTTACAAGCAAATTTATGAAGCGGAAAGACAATATGTGATGACGAGAGGTTTTTGGGATTCTTAATTTTTCTTAATTATAGTAGAAAATGGTGTTAAAAATAATTCTATTTTATTGTCAAGACCAGTTTTAGCAGAAAGTCCCGTCACCGACACTACTTCACCAATTGAAAGCTTATCAAGAAGATTTGCTTGGTTTCTCCAACCCTTAACAGTTATAGGACCTGTATCATCTTCCACATACATTTCCCCTAAAGATATTGATTCACCAGCTTTTGTTTGAACTTCACGGCGTTCAAGTTTCTTCAAAATTATAGCTTCAATACAATAATCATCTCCAATTTTTATATCAGAAATTTTTGTTCGAAGATCAGATATAGATGGCATATTTTTATTATCCACTTTCCTCACAAATGAATCATCGTCTAATACGACAGAATTTCCATATGCCTTTGATGGCATGCATTCAATAACCTCGCCTTCCTTGAATAATTTTATTTTTTCCGCTAAATCCGTAATTTTAAAAATGTTCTTATTTGCACCAACACCAAGGACCATAGTTTTTCCTGTATCGTTTTTTGAAATTGATAAAATTCGAGTTACCATAGGTTTTACTTCTTTTTCGCCTTCAATTTTTAAAATTGTGGCTTCATTACCATGAATTTCTAGACCTTGATTGCCAGCTTTTGTTCTAACTCCAAAAAGAGTAGATTTTGCCCCTGGAAAAATCATTTTAGGAATAGATGATTCATCTTTTCCCCATAGAACAACCCTGACAGAATTACCATCACTTCCTTTCAGTCTTAACCTTAGGGCTTTTCCAGGCAACCCTCGGGAATTTGTAAATTCCAAAGTATTGATAATTCCATCAATTGTTCCTGAAACCACCAGATTATTCTCATTTTCTTTAATTGAACTTACATCTCTAGTAATGGAATCTATTCTGGGAATATCACTATCAATATCAATGGTTTCTATATTGGAACCTGAACCAATGTTAATGGTAGGACTTCCATTAAGATCCGATTTTACATAAGCTTTTATGATTTTGATTAGATTTCCAGGTTTAAGATCTTCAATACCAGGTAAGTTTGCTTTCTCATCCCATAGCTTTACACTTGCAGTAGTATTGCCATCATACACAGTCATAGTTCGTAAAAAGAAAGGTGTACCATCTTTTCTAGAATATTGTTTTGCTGGGGAGTAATTCAATACACGAGTTTCTAAAGAAATTTCTTTTGCCCCTACGTAAAGATCTTTTAATCCCATCTCAACTTTCAGAGGTTCTGATAGAGATACACCTAGATCTGATGCTATAAGGAAAAGTGCACCTTGATCGGTAAGATACCCTGCTCCAATTTTTTCTTTCTTCTGGCTGATTTTTTCTTCTATATCAGTTCTCGAAAGTTCCGATCTTTGTTCAAGAAGTTTATTCAAAAGAGTCTCAAATTCAGACAAATCAATGTTTGTTATTATTATATCCTAATAAAAATTACAGTACCTAAATTAGTGGGTAGATCGCCAGCAAAATTATGTCTTGCATAATTGCAAAATCTTTATACAAATCATATAATTCGGTAAATGCCGTTGATAGAATCGATCTCTGTGTTAAATCTGGTCAGGTATTTGGATTTTTAGGACCTAATGGAGCAGGAAAATCTACAACAATTAAACTTTTGACAACTCTGATCCCACCTACTAGCGGAGAATTGACCATCCTAGGAATTAATGCCAAAGAAAATCCTCTACAAGTTAGACATAGAATTGGAGTCGTTTTGCAACAACCAAGTTACGAACCTTCTCTTTCTGTTGAAAAATCACTTGAAAAATACGGATTGATGTGGGACGTACCCAAGAAGATTAGAAAAAAAAGAGTTGAGGAATTACTTTCGAATTTTGACTTGGGTGAAATTCGTAAAAAGAAAACTGAGGATTTATCCATTGGTCAACGACGTAGACTTCAGGTAGCCAGAGAATTTATGCATGATATGGATCTTCTTTTTTTAGATGAACCTACCATTGGACTAGACCCATCTGCTAGAAGAAATCTACTCAATTTTTTAAAAATGAAAGTAAAAGATGGCCTAACAATTTTTTTTACTACTCATATTTTAACAGAGGCTGAATACATCTGTGATGAAGTTGCGATAATAAACAAAGGAAAAATAATTGCAGTAGATTCTCCAGATGATCTTAAAAAGAGATTTGGAAGTAAAAAAACCATAAAAATTCATCTAGCCCAAGTTAATGAAAAAATAAAAAATTTGTTAAAAGAAGTTAAAGATTGCAAAATTGATTTTAACTCAGGAACAAATATTACAATTATTTCTGATGAATCTGAAATGGTATTGATGAAAGTTTTGCAAACATTGAATTCTAATAATATTACAATAGAAGATCTTTCTGCTATGCCAACTAATCTCGAAGAAATATTTCTTAAAGTAGTGAATGAATCAAATGAATCCTATACTTAGATTGGCTGATAGAAATCTCACCATTGCTCTTAATCCAGGATTTTTAATATGGCAAGTTATCTTTCCTCTAATCTATATTTTTGTTGCAGGTTTTGCATATACATCACTTATTGACTTTGTACCATTTGAAAACATTGAATTGAATTATCCTGCGTATTTGTCTACTGGTATGATTGGTTTTAACATTATGAATAGTACATTAATTTCTGGAATTATAATCTGGAATGATAGACGACATGGAATGTTTGAACAAATTTTATCTGGTCCATTTACGAGAGCTCATTATATTTTAAGCAATGTTGTTACCATAGGAATTGTTGGATTGGTAAGTGCTACTTTGATTGCATTTATTGCTTATCCTGTTTTTTCAGAATCAAGTGAGTTTTCATTAATTACCATACCAATTATAATTTTTGCATCTGTTACAGGTTCTCTTTTGTTTGGTTCTATTGCATCAATTATCTCAACTAGATTAAAGTCAAGTGAAGGATTTAATGTAATTATTAATACGGTGTTCTTATTTTTTGCATTCGTTAGTACAGCATTTTATCCAATATCTGGTACACCTGAACCCCTTGCTACAGCATTTTATCTTAATCCGTTAACATATTTGGTGGATGTAATTAGAGCTGGAATTTTTGGAAGCTTTTCTAATTTTGTATTGCTGGAAATGTTAATTTTGATTCTACTTGCTTCTAGCTTATTTGTTGTAGCAACAAAATTACTTACAAAATTAGACTTTTAGATTTTTCAATATTGTTTAAACTAATAGGAATGAATAGCCCGGCCCAGATTCGAACTGGGGTCAAGGGCTCCAAAGGCCCCTATGCTTGACCACTACATTCGGTGGAATAATTCCTCTACCGGGCTGCCGGACGTGGTTTTAGGTTTAGAATCCCTTAATGTTATTTTCTATTGTCTGAAATGTTATCTAATAAAGGAAAAATCGAATATTAGATCTTAAATTAATGTATGAATTGCTTTTACGAGTTTAGGATAAGGATCTTCCATAGAGTTAAGCATCTTTTTTGCCCTTTTTTTGTTATCTATATTTGAAGAGATAATACATTTTTTTATAGAACGTACTAATTGTTTGGGATTGGTCTCTCTTTTTACAAGCTTACTCTTAACAAGATAATTTTCTATTAAATTTGGAACTGCATTATAGGAAATAGTGGGAACTCCAAGCAACGCGGCTTCAGCTGTCATTGTTCCTCCTGAACCAACAAAAACATCAACATTTGATAATACTGTTTTTCCATCTATCACTTTTAAAATTTTTATCTTTTTACCAAATGTCCGATTAAGAAATCGTATTTGTGAACTATATCTACCTAAAACCAAAATATTTTCATTACTAAATTCTTTAATTATACTCTTGATAATCATAACGGTTTTTTTTGTATTCTTACCCGAATAAGCAGCTTGATCCTCTTCAACTCTTATTAGAATAGTTTTTCTTTTATTACTAAATGGAAGTTTAATTTTCTGACCAAGATTTTGTTTTGCAATAGATGCTGCATCTATGCCTTTATACTGTAAAATATTTTTTCTATCTATTCCAAATAATGTGAATTCTTTTTTTGGAATAACCCAAGGAATAAGTAATTTTTGAACTAAAGGAACGGATAATCTCATTACTGCTTTTGCATGAGGAGAATCGGAAAAAGCTATGTGCTTTATTCCTAATCCAAAGGCCACACGTGATGCCTCCGGAGAACAAAAACTAATTGCAATATCAGGCAAATGTTTGTGGATAATCTTTGAGAGATGATTTATTCTATTGGTACTGGCATTTAGTTTATCATATTTTTCAGCCCCCCCATGTTTTCCTACAAATATTAAGTTCAATTTTCTATATTTTGCCAGTTTATTTACTTCCCGATATTTTCTTGAAGTACAGATTACAGGGTGACTTTTTTGGAACTGTTTAATCATGGGCTCAAAAAACAGTAATTGCTTTGGAGTAAGGATATCAAACCAAATTTTCAAGTATTTTCCAATGAATTTCGAAGTTCAATAAGTTTTTCTTGGGTTGTTTGCCTAGCTCAAATGAAATGGGGGGATCTAAAGTAGTTGTTTATGGGCTTAGTACTGAAGGATATTCCCTTGCCTGCCAAATGGCAATTAAAGGCGCAGATGTCCAAATTATAGATGAAACTAGCCCATCGGCTATATCCATTAAAGCAGATATTGCAAAAACCTATCCAAACGTTTCTTCCTTCAAGGAAGATGAACCATTATTGGCAATGGAGCCAATTGACATTGCTGTTTCAAAAGCAAAATATCTTTTCTTTACACCACGAATCAGAAAAACAGGACAAGATACTAAAACAGAAGTTCATTCAAAATTCAAAGATGCAACTAGTAGACTAAAGAAGGGTAGTTCTGTAATTTATAATCTTGGAACTGGATTTGGTGGAAATAATGAAAATATTTCATTACTTGAACATGTAACTGGATTAGAGGTAGGGAAATCTATTTCATATTACTATTTTCCATTATCAGACCCAACTCAAACACCCAATGTAATTGGGTCTTTTAATAGCAAAAAAGACGAAACGCTTTCAGAATTACTTTCTAATGGTAAAAAAGAAAAAAAATTTGTAGCGATTTCTTCTTCAGAACATTTTCATGCAATAAATATACTCTCTCGATTTTCTGGATTATGTAGCGTTCTTGAAGTGTGTAAGTTTGCACTAGACGATAATACAAAGTCTGATTTAACATCTGATGCTTTTAATGATATTTTTTTGGATGATATGATAAATAGCCTATATGATCTACGTTCCTTAGGAACTTCTATTGAGGGTGCAAATACTCTGATGTATTTGGTTAATGGAAGCATTAAGGGAATTGATGGTTACATTAAAAGACTAATAGATGAAATTAGGGCTACTCTAAAGAAAAATGATCTAAAAGCTAGCAGAACGAAAATTGCACTTTCATGGACATTAGACCAACATGCTATGAGAGGAGATAAAATTGAAATGCTTCAAAATCTTACATTAAAGTTACGGGATTATATCGGAGATGTAGAAGCCTTTGAAGGTCCAAATTATGACTTGTTTCATAATGATAAAACCACTGTAGTTGTTGTATGTTCAAAATATGATTATGAGAACATTATGAAAAAACGAAAAGAAGCTGACCTAATCATGATTAAAACAAATCCTTTATGTGAGATTATAAGATAAAAGTAAAATTACCTTAATAGAAAAAAACTTCGGCTTGTCAGAAACAAATCACCAAGATTCAATATCAAAGAAATCCACCCCAAAGCAGGAGGAATATGAACATATGGATAAAGAAGGATTAGGAAAAGAAAATGAATCCACAGAATCTTTAATATCTGAATTAGAACAGAAATTGTTAAATGAAGAACAAAAACTAGGAATATGTCAAGAAAAATTAAAACGTGTACTGGCTGATTTTCAAAATTTGGAACGTAAGACAAAATTAGATATTGAAAATGGGGTAAATTTAAAAATTGACAAGTTTATGTTAGGTTTTCTTTCAATATATGATGATTTTATCCTAGCAAAAAAAATTCTTAATAATGAAAAAATAGATGTGTCAGGTTTAGAATCAATAGTAAAAAACATGAACTCTTTACTATCAGAATACGGAGTAACTACAATTAATGCACTTGGCGAAATTTTTAATCCGAACTTTCATGAGGCAGTCTCAGTTGTGGAGGATTCTTCACTTGATGATAATACTATAACAAAAGAAATCAGGAAGGGATATATTTCTCAAAACAGAGTAATTAGACCAACAATAGTAGAAATATCAAAAAAACCAAAATTAGATAATTCAAAAGGTGAACAAAATGACTAAAATAATTGGAATTGATTTAGGAACAAGTAATTCAGCTGCTGCGGTAATGATGGGTGGTAAACCTACTCTTATTCCAGCAGCAGAAGGTACTACAATAGGAGGCAAAGCCTTCCCATCTTACGTGTCAATCAGTAAAGATGGAGATCTAATTGTAGGAGAACCAGCTAGACGTCAAGCTATAACAAATCCAGATAATACTATAGTTGCTGCCAAAAGGAAGATGGGAACTGATCATATCTTTAAACTTCAAGGTAAAGAATACAAACCTCAACAAATATCTGCATTCATTTTACAAAAAATAAAAAAAGATGCTGAGGCATTCCTTGGAGAAAAGATAGAAAAAGCCGTTATTACGGTTCCTGCATATTTTGATGATAATCAACGTCAAGCTACGAAGGATGCAGGTACAATAGCTGGTTTAAACGTTGTAAGAATTATTAACGAACCTACAGCTGCTTCTCTCGCATTTGGATTAGATAAATCAAAACAAGAAATGAAGATTTTAGTTTTTGATTTTGGTGGAGGAACCCTCGATGTAACTATCATGGAAATGGGCGGTGGAGTTTTTGAAGTAATGAGTACTTCTGGTGATACTCTTCTTGGTGGAACCGATATGGATAAAGTAATTATCGACTATGTTGTTGAAGATTTTAGAAAAAAAACCGGAATTGATCTTACAGCTGACAGTACAGCAATGACTAGAATTAGAGAAGCCTCTGAAAAGGCTAAGATTGAGCTCTCTACTATTATGGAAACTGATATCAATTTACCTTTTATTTCCCATGATCCATCATCTGGTACAAAAAATCTTGAAATTAAACTAACTAGAGCAAAATTTGAGGAGTTAATTACCCCAATAGTAGAAAGATGTAAGCCCTCAGTTGAAAAAGCATTGGAAGATGCTAAACTGTCAACATCTGATATCTCAAAGATTGTACTAATTGGAGGACCAACTCGTATACCTTTGGTTAGAAAATTTATCAGTTTACTAATAGGTAAAGATGCAGAATCTGGAATCGACCCAATGGAAGCCGTAGCTATGGGTGCTGCAATTCAAGCAGGTATCATAGCTGGTGATGTTACTAGTGACATAGTTCTACTCGATGTAACTCCATTAACTCTAGGAATTGAAACTCTTGGAGGAGTTAGAGAACCATTAATTGAAAGGAATACAACTATTCCTACTTCAAAAAGTAAAGTTTTCACTACAGCTGCAGATAGCCAAACAGCAGTCACTATTCATATTGTACAAGGAGAAAGGCCAATGGCTACTGATAATGTGTCACTTGGAAGTTTTAATCTAACTGATTTACCGCCTGCTCCAAGAGGTGTTCCACAAATTGATGTGAAATTTGATATTGATGCAAATGGAATTCTTAATGTTACTGCAACTGATCTTGGAACCAAAAAAGAGGCAAAGATTACAATAGAAGCAGGATCAAAATTGTCAAAAGAGGAAATTGAAAAATTAAAACAAGATGCTGAAAAATTTGCTGATGAAGACAAAAAGAAGAAAGAAGCAATAGATATCAAAAATGAAGCCGAAAGTTATATCTATACCACTGAAAAACTTGTAAATCATGATCTTAAAGACAAGATCACCCAAGAAAAAGGCATAAAAATAACAGACGCAATCCGAGAAGTAAAGGAAGTTCTTAACAAAGATGCCGAGCAGATCAAAACAAAATTGGATGCTCTAAAGTCCCTTGTGAACGAAATTACTACAGAACTTTACAAAAATGTTTCTCCTCCAAATACTGGTCAAACAGGAGAAGATAAGCATGAGAGCGAACAAAAATCTGAATCTGCATCTGATCAAGGGACAACAAAAGAAAATAGTTCTAATTAGATAATTTATACTCAGTGAAATTAATAAGATTAGTATGAGTGCAAAACGCGATTATTACGAGGTTCTAGGAATTTCAAAAACAGCATCAGCTAATGAAATTAAATCACAATATAGAAAACTTGCTCTGAAATTCCATCCAGACAGAAACAAATCTGCAGAGGCCTCAGAACATTTTAAGGAAATTTCAGAAGCGTATGCAGTATTATCTGATACCGAGAAAAGGAAACTTTATGATCAATATGGACACATAGGAGTAGATGGAAAGTATAGTACTGAAGATATTTTCAAAGGAGCAAGTGGAAACTTTGATGATGTATTTAGTGATCTTTTCGGTCGAAGTGGAGGCGGGGGATTTGAATCAATTTTTGAATCACTTTTAGGAAGAGGCGGGGGTTTTGGAGGATTTAGACGACAAAAAGGGGCTGATTTACTTTACGAAATCTCGATAACACTTGAAGATGTTTTTCATGGTAAACATATGGAAATTGATCTGCATAAAGACGTAGAATGTTTATCATGTAAAGGCTCTGGAGCTGCTTCTGGTTCATCTCCAAAAACATGTAAAACATGTAATGGTCAAGGTCAAGTAAGGCAAACAAGAAAAATGGGATTTGCATCTTTTGTTACTGTAGGTCCATGTGTTTCTTGTCATGGACAAGGGCAAATAATTGAAAAACCATGCAAAAACTGTAAAGGTAGTGGTGTGACAAAAGGCATAAGACATTTACCATTTGATATTCCACCTGGTATTGATACTGGCGATTACACTATTCCTGGGGAAGGAGAATTAGTTACTGATGGAATTAATGGAGATCTAATAGTACGTATTAAAGTTCTACCCCATTCAGAATTTAAAAGAGATGGGGGAGACATCTTTTATGATAAACAAATTAGTGTAATAGATGCAATTCTTGGAAAAAATATGGAAGTTCCAACTTTAGAAGGAGTAGAAAAAATCAATGTTGAAGAAGGAAGTCAACCAAATACAATTATTAAATTAAAAGGAAAAGGCCTTCCACGAATAAATTCTCGAAGTAGGGGAGATCAATATGTGAGATTAGTTGTTAACATTCCCAAAAAACTGGACAAGATTCAAAAAAATCTTCTTCAAGAATTTGCAAAAACTTTTGATAAAACATGATGACTACAAAAAAATTTTAACTATTTTAATACATTATGTTTTTTCAATTTTTCTTATATCCAAATGATGACCTTGTCGTACATGAAATGCATGATTATCTTTTATCAATTCAGCAATTTTTGCCTCTGAATAGTATTTTGCGTTATACCGGCCAAGAATTTTTTTACAGTTATTACAATAAATTTCTCTAAATTCCAATTATTATATAATTCCAGTCTTGGATATGTTTGTATTTCGCATTATTTCAATAAAGAAACTTATTTCAGACCTCTAAATCTACGGTGCGGGAGTTGCCAAGCCTGGTCAACGGCGTAAGGTTCAGATCCTTATCTCCTAGGAGTTCGTGGGTTCGAATCCCACTTCCCGCATTAATTTTTAGCTAAAAGGGATTAAGGAACAACTTTAAACGATAGTAAATACAAAGGTGTCTTATGGGTAAAGTAGTTAGAGTTGGTGGCAGAGGCACATCACGACGAATATCCGATAAAGAAGCAGATAATTGGACCGGAAAAGATTATGCAGAACTTCAGAAAAAACGAAAAGATGCTGCAAAAGATGTTTTTGTCTCTATGGGCCGTGGAACTAAAAAAATTAAACTCGGTGATATTGCAGAAACATCTGGTCGACCTACAGGTAAGGGTAGATGGGTTTCCAGTGGACGAGGAACCGGTAGACGAAAAATCGAATAGAAAATTATCACTTCAAAACGATATCTAGTGTTTTTTGAATCCTAATTTTCTTTTTATTTTTTATTGTTAAGATATTCTTTAATCATTTTTTGTAACAACATGTTTACTTTTTCCCCAGAAGCTTTACCACGGATATTTTTCATAACAATTCCCATTATTGGACCAATTGCTCGTGTTCCCTGTTCATCTATAATAGCAAAATTATTATTAATTATAGTATAACAAATCCTTTCTAATTCATCTTCACTTAATGTAATCATTGATGTTTTTTGTATTGATTCTTCAACAGATTGAGTTTTACCTGACATAATTTGTTCAAAAATAATTTCTATTGATTCTTTTGAAATTTTACCTTGGCTAAGAAATTCAAATGATTTAAAAATATCTTCAGATTTTAATAAATTAGTTTCTAAACCACGTCTTTCCAGATTTGTAATTGTAGAACAAAGTATCGATGCAACAAAATTAGGAGAACTATTCTTATTCATACAAATCTTTTCAAATAATTCTAAATATTCTGAATCAAAAATTTGTTCTGCAAGCTGAGGTTTAAGATGATAATTTTTTTGAAGATCTAATAATGATTCATCCCATGATTTAGGAATATTTTTTCTTGCAAAATCTATTTCATTATCAGTTACTATGATAGGTGGTATATCTGTTTCAGGATACATTCTCGATGCCCCCGGTCTAGGTCTAAGATAAATCGTTTGTCCTGTTTGTGTAGCTAATCTAGTTTCCGCCGGTACACCTTGCTTTGCTTGTTCTATTCTATTGATAATAGAATCTAAAGCAAAATCTAATTTAGAATTTTCTCCTGCAATTATTATAAAGCCATCATTTTCATCATTATCTAACATTTTTTTTATCATTTCAATATGTGAATCATCAATACCATAATTTGGAAGCTCATCAGAATGAAATACTCCACCGATTCCAAAAAATCTAACCAATTGACCTATTTCTTTCCCTAGTCTAATGTCTTCATAAGGTGAATAACTAAACATTCCTGCAAAATTTTTTATTTTTATAACTTTGATAAGAGATTTATCTTTTAATGATTTCTGTATTATTCTTGATTGACAATTTTTCATAAGTTCAGTAATATCAAAAATATCTTTAAGCTTTGAAATTTTTTCTAGTTTTAATTTTTTTAATTTTTGTGAAATTAGTAAGAGTCCATGTTGTCTTTTTGCCTCATATTCTATAACTTTTTCAAGTTGATCTAACTGTTGTACTCCTTTTACTTCAACTATTCCGCTATCACTAATTGAAACATTTACATCTTGTCTAATTGAACCAATTCCTCTGGTAACCATTTTTGTTGTTCGTAACAGTCGACCCATTGTTAGTGCTATCTTTCTCATTTCTGAAGGGCTTGCACTGACAGGTTCTAAAGCAATCTCTATAAGTGGAATACCTAACCGTTCAAGACTATAATCTCTCTCGGTTTCTCGATCTGCCAATAATTTTGCAGCATCTTCTTCAAGACAAATCGATTGCACACCAATTTTTTGTCCATCAGCATTAAGATATCCACCTTGAGATACTATCATAGTTCTTTGAAAGCCTGAAGTATTGGAACCATCAATTACCATTTTTCTCATTGGATAAATTTCACTAAAAATATTTGATTTCAAAGTGCTAGCTATAAGTAATGCAATATTTTTTGCATCATGATCAAGATCATGTGGTGGTTCTTCATCTTGTTCTACTAAGCAACAACTAACTGGATTTGTATAGTATATCATCTTCTTAGCTTTCATATTTTCAAATATTGCTGCAGGATCGTACTCTCCCAATTCACTTTTTGAAGCCCTTAATTTACGAGAAAATTTGGCTGTAAACTCATTAGTTTCCATTGAAGAACAATTGCAAAATAATTTTTTATTAGTTGATAATTGCTGATGAATTTCCAGTCCCACTTTTAATCCAATTTCATCTATTTTTAATTCAGACATTATTTATCAACCATTGAACAGTCTTAAAAGATTAATCAGAATATTCAGAGGCTATATTTTTTAACATTAAATTTTTCATTTCCACAAGACTTTTAGAATTTCCCAAAGCCCACATTGCCTTTACCAATGCTGTCTCTGAAATCATATCTGATAAAGGTATAATTCCAAGTTCAAGAAGATCCCTTCCACTTTCATAGACATTCATTGCAACTCGTCCATCAATACATTGTGACGTCATTCCCATGAATATTCCAGATTCTTTAGCTTTTTTGATAACCTCATACATAATTTTTCCAACATGCCCTAATCCAGTTCCCTCAAAAATTATTGCTTTATATCCTGATTCTAAAAGAAAATTAATAATTTTTGGGTTAGATCCGGGATAATATTTTACAAGAGCTACATTCGAATCAAAATTTAACTTTGGAACATACTCCTTTTGTTTAAAAAATTCTTTTTCTAAATTTTTTTCAATTTGTTTATCGAATATAAGGAAAGCTGGATTTCCACCTATCGTTTGGAATGCACTTCTTTTACTAGTATGATTTTTTCTAACTCTGGTTCCAATATGTCCTACAACTAAATCATCACTTTCATTATGATGCATTACTACAAAAACACCGCGATTATTAGATTTCACAACAAATCTAACAGCCGACATCAAGTTTAATGCTGCATCTGATGATGGTCTATCTGAAGATCTTTGTGAACCAACTAAAGCTATAGGGATAGGATAACCTGCTAATGCAAAAGAAAGAAATGCTGCAGTATAATGCATAGTATCTGTTCCATGTCCAATAACAATTCCTTTGTAGTCTGATTTTGCATAGGAATCTAGTTTTTCTGCAATCTTCTTCCAATGATTTGGTTCTAAATTCTCAGAGTATTCTGAAAAAATGACCTCTGTATCAATATTTGCTATTTCAGCAAGTTCAGGTACAGCAGAATTAAGTTCTGCAGCACTTAACGCCGGAGTAACAGCACCAGTTCTGTAATCAATTTTGCTTGCTATTGTTCCACCAGTAGACAAAAGTAAAACTTTTGGTAATGATGAATTAATTTTAATCTGAGGTGATGATTTTGTTTCTATTTTTTCAGATGCAAGTAATTCAATTTTCTTTATTTTATTTACTTCTATTCCTATATTATAACCACTTTTTAGTTTAAGAACAATATGCTTATCATCAGTGTGTTCATATCGTGGCATCAGTATGCCTAAATAAGTTAAATCTTCTGTAATCTTGACTGAATCTCCTACCTTTACATTTGATTTTTTTAGAAATGTTAGAGACGTTCCAGTATAGCCTCTATATTCAGACATTTAGTTGGATTAGATTAGCTATTTTATTAAAACTACCTGTAGTAGGATGCGACTACTTTCTGGCCAATCTTTAAGTCTTTTTGTTCTCTAACTTTCTTTACAGCCTCTTCAAAATGTTTCATTGTAACTTTAGCGTCCTCAGAAGCCTTTTCTGCTTCTTTAACTTCAGGGTGAGCATCAAGAAATTCATGGATTACTAGAGAAACTGCTGTATTTGCAATAGCAGCAACATCTGCCCCACTTAGACCATCTGTAACATCTGCAATTTTTTCAATATCCACATATCCAGGACTTTTTGGATCACTAATAATGGGAATTTCTTTTGCATTAATTGCTAATATGCTCTTTCTGCTTTCTTTATCAGGTAATGGAATTTGAATAATCTTATCAAATCGTCCAGGTCGAAGTAATGCAGTATCGATCATGTCTGCTCTGTTTGTTGCAGCAAGTACCACAACTCCATGCATATTTTCCATACCATCCAGTTCGGTCAAAAGTTGGCTTACAACTCTTTCAGTTACTGCAGTTTCACCTCCAGCTCCTCTAATGGGTGCAATAGAATCAATTTCATCAAAGAATATTACACATGGTGATGCTTGTCTTGCTCTTCGAAATATTTCTCTGATTCCTCTTTCTGATTCTCCTACCCATTTTGATAACAATTCTGGACCTCGAACAGAAACAAAATTAGCTTCACTTTCAGTCGCTACAGCTTTTGCTAGTAATGTTTTTCCAGTTCCACTTGGTCCATGTAACAAAATTCCACGTGGCATTTTATGACCCAATTTCTCATATAACATTGGATACTTCATTGGCCACTCCACTGCTTCTTGGAGTTCACGTTTAACTTCTGCCAAGCCACCTACATCTTCCCATTTTACATCAGGATTTTCAATGAATACTTCTCGCATTCCTGAGGGAGTGACTTCTCTTAGTGCTTTTTGGTAATCTTCTCCATTTACAATCAATTTTTCCAGAGTTTCAGGAGGTATTTTTTCATCTTCTAGATTTAGTTCTGGTAATAATCTTCGTAAGCATTTCATGGCTGCCTCTTTACACAAATATTCTAAATCTGCACCTACATACCCATGACTTACAGCAGCACATTTTTCTAAATCAACATCATCTGCCAAAGGCATGTTTCTTGTGTGAATTGCAAGAATATCTTTTCGTCCCTTCTTATCAGGAACTTTAATCTCAATTTCTCTATCAAATCTACCAGGTCGTCTTAAAGCTGGATCTATTGCATTTGGTCTGTTCGTTGCAGCTATAACAATTACTTTCCCTCTTGCTTCTAATCCATCCATTAATGAAAGCATTTGTGAAACTACTCGTCGTTCTACTTCCCCAGTAACTTCTTCTCTCTTAGGAGCTATCGAATCAATCTCATCAACAAATATGATTGATGGAGACTTTTCTCTTGCTTCTTTGAAAATTTCTCTTAGTCTTGCTTCACTTTCACCATAGAATTTACTCATAATCTCAGGACCAGAAATACTAATGAAATGTGCATTACTTTCATTTGCTACAGCTTTTGCGAGGAGTGTCTTACCAGTACCAGGGGGACCGTACAACAGTACTCCTTTTGGTGCTTCAATTCCTAATTTTTCAAAAATTTCTGGGTGACGTAAAGGTAACTCAATCATTTCTCTAACTTTCTTGATTTCATCAGCAATACCTCCAATATCTTCATACGTTACTTGTGGAACTCCTCTTAGTGTTTCTCCTTTTTCCGCTATGTGAAAAACTGTCTTTTGAGTTACAAGTACTGCATCAGCTGCAGGGGTAACACCAATAACTTGAAAGGTTAATCTTCCACCAAAATATGGAACCATTACATTATCTCCTTTAATTAGAGGAACACTTTCTAATGCGTCAGCTAGGTATCGTTCATCAATTGGAGGAATGGCCTCTAAAGGAGCTACTACAACTTTTTCAGCTGCTACAGCTTTTATCTTTCGTACTGCAATTGTATCTCCAATTGCAATTCCTGAATTATTTCGTCCAAGTCCGTCAATTCTAATTATTCCTTTTCCCTCATCAGATGGATAAAGGGGAAGACATTTTGCAACAGTACGTCGTTTACCTTTAATTTCAATTACATCGCCAGTTGAAGCATTTAATGTATCCATAGAATCATAGTCTATTCTAGCTACACCCCTTCCGACATCTCTAGTATAAGCTTCTAAAACCTTAAGCGAGAGTGAATTCTGGCTCATAAGAAAATTCTCTCTTCCTATGTTTTTATATCTTTGGCAGTATTAATCTAACAAAATTATCAATTCTTGTGTAAAACTATCAAATCAAACCCAAAACTTAAAATCTGTTTAACCGTGAAAATCGATCAACTTGGGTAAACGACCATTAGTTAGAAGACGAGGCCGAGGAGGCATGCAGTTTAGAGCTACTACAACTGGGAAGCTTTCTCCTGCAAAATACCCAAACTATAACTTAACTGAAAAACATTTGGGAGATATTATTGATTTAGTTCATGAAAGAGGTCGTGATGTACCCCTTGCAAAGGTTAGATTTGAAGATGGCTCGATTTCTTTTATTCCTGCAGTTCTTGGTACAAAGGTTGGAACAAAAATTCAATTTGGGTTAGAAGCGGATATTTCTAACGGAAATGTAATTAGTGTTCAGAATATTCCAGATGGCACTATTGTATGTAATGTAGAAAAACATTTTGGAGATGGCGGCTCCCTAATTAAATCCGCAGGTACTAATGCAACAGTTTTTTCACATGGACCAGATGGTGTAACAATAAAGCTTCCTTCAGGAAAATTTTCAACCATTAATCCAAAAAATAGAGCAATGATAGGAACTTTAGCAGGAGGTGGTGTGGGTGATAGACCATTTATGCGTGCGGGTGTAAAATGGCGCAGATTTAGATCAAAGGGACAAAAATACCCAATTGTAAGAGGTGTTGCACAAGCTGCGTATGTTCATCCTCATGGCGGTGGAAGGCATCAACATGTAGGACAAAGTTCAACTGTAGCAAGAAATACCCCACCTGGAGCAAAAGTTGGTAGTATTGCTGCTAGAAAAACTGGCCGTGCTAGAATAAAAGAACGTAAGTAATTTTTTGATTCTATCAAAGGCCAAAATTGATTAATGTCTTGTTAAAACAAATCATTACATGACAAATCTACGGGTCAGACTTTTTATAAAAGGAAAAGTTCAAGGGGTATTTTTCAGACAGGCTCTCAAAGTTAGAGCAAAAAAGAATAATGTAAAAGGATGGGTACGAAATCTAAAAGATGGAAGAGTTGAAGCATTGTTTGAAGGAGAGGATACTGATGTCAGTACTCTGGTTGAGTGGTGTCATGCAGGTTCTGCAAATGCAAGAGTTGAAGATATTGAAATTAAAAACGAAAAATATAAAGGTGAATTTTCAAAATTTGAAGTTCTCTATTAGTGAATTGTATTAAATGCATCTCTAAGAAAATATTTTACCTGGTCAAGGTTCTCATATACTTTTATTCTTATAGTTTGATGAGGTTCTTTTCTACTTTTTTGGATTTTTAATAAGATTGTTTCTTTATCAGGTTCAATATCTGCAAACCATCTAAATGTAATAGACTTACAAAAAACAATTCTATGCATTCGTACATCTTCTATAACATTATTTCCTAAAGATAAACAATAATCTCTTAATGAATCAAATAAAGATTGAATTTGTGGTGAAATTTGTTTTTTAAAATCAACGTAGCTTCTTTTATTTTCTGAGGAAAAGAAGGTATTCACAAGTGAAAAAATTATTTTAAAGTATATAGTAGTAGCTCTGCTGGTTCCAGTCTAGACGGATAACCCCATTTCAAGGCATACAAGATCCGCCACGTTGACGAGGAAGCGTGAGTGTTCCATCTTAGGATTGCTCCCTCCCGGACCTCATCCCTTTCAACGGTTCGGTCTTGGGAATTATCCCTTCGGATAATCCCAGTCCTACATCCACCCGCCTCGGCGTGGGTTCATTTCCATACACCAAGCGGGAACTATCTATCTAGAGATTTATCCAGCAGTTACTGATCTCTGCATATAGCCGGTTTCAGAATAGGGCACGGCTAGCACCCTGATCCTACCTACTACCATCTTTTTGTAAAACGAATTATTATATTTGCATTAGGATTGCTTTTGATTTAGTTTTTGAACTAAATTACATACAGAACATATTTTTCCAGTACACTCATTTCCACAATTTGGACAAATTCGTCTTTCTTTATTGTTTGAATCCTTCACAATTCCTGAAATTTTAAGAAAAGAATTGAAGAGATTATTTTTTATTCCTGAATGCTGTCCTTCCAAAGAATTTAAAAATTCACGAATTTCTGTTCGTATTCCCTCATTCATGTGTGGACATGGTTCTGTCTGGAATGGAATTTCATTAGTAAAAGCATAAAAAACAATTTCAGATTCATAAATCTCACAAAATGGTTTTATCTTCCTTAAAGAGTTTTTTGAGGTGTCAGGATCCATCCAACCAATTTTGTTAGTATCTCCAGATAACATATTGATAAGAAAGCTTTGAAGACTATCATCTAAATTATGACCTGTCGCAATTACATCTGCACCTATATCTTTAGCAGCAAAATCCATTGCTCTTCTTCTTAATGTTCCACATATAGAACATGAAGATATTTTTTCATTTTCTCGTAAATTCAACGCCTCTTCTAGTGTTAGATCAAACATTTCCTTGTAAGAATATACTAAATGATCCACGTTAAGTTTTCCACAAAAACTATTAACAATTTCTAATGCCTCATTTCTATAACCAGGAATTCCTTCATCAATAGTTATAACTTTGATATTAAAATTATGATTTTTAGCCATTTGATGAAGAATATGTAATAATGATAGTGAATTCTTTT
>Ga0075301_1000042_pt1 | contig 23924 bp, 53 predicted proteins | sample Browns_TuleA_D1_FD_120053 | JGI IMG/M metagenome (GOLD analysis project Ga0075301, IMG submission 120053) | Natural and restored wetland microbial communities from the San Francisco Bay, California, USA, that impact long-term carbon... | ecosystem: Environmental > Terrestrial > Soil > Wetlands ... | reverse complement strand
CTTTCCAAGCACTGTGTAAAACATGGTATTGAATTTAGACTTAGTTATGATATGGCCTATAAAATAATAGATGAGTTAAAATTAAAAAACGAATTGAAAAAATCAATATATGATTCTATTTCATTATCTGTTAACTCTATTTGATTTTTACAATGAGGCCTTAGACATTTAATTTTCATTTCTAATCACTATTGTTAATCCAGATCCTAAATTTATCAAAGTCTTAAAGTGTTGGTACTCGTTACTATCATCTAAAAATACTTCATCACCTCTAAGCTTTGCACATCTACAGCACATACAATCACCTAAAGGCCTATCCAGTTTACCCCTTTCATGTAATACTAATGACATTAAGCTATTGGTTTTTTCTTTTTGTTTTTGTTTCATATTATGTTTTAAACATAATTACATAAAAGGTTTTCATACCTAACTAAAAATTTTTTCTAAGTCCACAATTTTTTTTATTCGTAAAATTTTTTTAAAAAATTTTCCCCCGCCATTCAAATTTTAAAAATAATTACTCATCAATAGATTCGATTTCTTCATTGATATCTTTTACAACGGTTTTATTTAATTCGTTTATTGTATCTATGTTATTATTTAATTCGTCACGTTTAACATAAGCTCTAGTTCGTTTTCTATTCAATAATTTTTGAACATCATTGATCACTTCTTGCCAATCATAATGATTAGATTTATCTAACTTGGATATCGTATGCCATAGTGTAGTACGATCAGAATCTAAACCCTTGATACCATGCTGAGTAAACCCATAATATTTTAGGACTGCTGAAGTTTTTCGCTTGCCATATTTTTTTACCAGATGTTCTATAAGATGTTCAGAATTTGCAACGATTTTTTCTTGGTCTTCAGGATCAACACATTTTTCACAGGTATCTTTTAGATAAACAAAATAATGTAAGTCTGTAATCTCATTGGCCAAACCAAATCTAAAAGGCTTATCCGTTTTAAAATCTAAATACTTATTATTCCATTCATCAAGCTGTACTTTCCATCCCTTGTTTAACATTTGATGTTTAAAGTATCTGGCATAGTCTGATAGCTTATACCTTGAATAAGATCCGAATAGATCTTGGAATGATTGTACTTCTTCATTCTCTATACTGGTTAAAAATTTGAATGGAGCTACCCTGAAAAACTTTTTGATAGCCTTAGAGTAATGTATGTTAAAAATTACAATGACATTTGCTTGAACAATATGCCGAATATATGTAAGCTTCTTGGCCATGTCTGATAGATCATCCTTCTTCATTTCTTCTAAGGCAAAACTAGCGTCATCAAAAATCACGATATGATTAATTCCTTTAGTCAAACCATTGATAATTTTTGTAAAATCTTTAACCTGATCTCTCTTGTACCAATTTATATGAAAGGATCTTTTTGTATGTAAAAGATGTATTAAATGATTTGACCAAGTTGATTTACCAGAACCAGACATTCCAATGTTTAAAACGTTAGCAAACCCAGCCGAATCCAAGTAGTTCAAGATGTTATCTGCCATTATGTTTGGAGAATACTTGCCCAAGATGGGATAGTAATCCCCACTATTTGGATCATAAAACATCGTGGTTTTTGGGCCAGTGTACTCTGATTTCTTTTCTTTTAATATTGAATCACTAAATTCTTCTTGAACAAGTTGCAGTTCAGGAATAATTGGTGATCTTGATTCTTCCATTGTCATGTTCTATATGATGCTATTATTGCACTGATGTATTTAGCCCCTGCCTCTTCAGCTTTGACAGCAAGTTCTCGTATATACTTCCAAGCTTCTTGTTCATATAATGCTGAATCTGGATCATCCATCCAATCTTTTCTTGTTGGCATGATAGCTGTAATCTCTTCAGCTTTTGGTCTGTGTTCAGGTGGGAGACAAGCTATCATACACATACAACAAGTAATGGCATTGAAAGGATCAGCTTTATTTGTAATACAATTTATCAAACCTTGTCTCCATTGACTTACAGCTGTAGCCACTATAGTAGATGCAGACAATCATCTTGAACCATATCCTAATATCATTTAAAGCTTTTTAATTCCATCATGATACTACATTAACAAAAATAATTAAAAAAAATTTTTTTAAAAAATAAAATTTCAAAAAAAAATATTTTCACTTCTAATTATAAATTAAAAATAAAAGAAAAAATAAATAAAAAATAAAGTTACTCTATAGAACTTATTTTATACTGTCTCGTATGTAGTGTTATTGGGGAGTGATTTTACCCACCAGTAATCAGTAATACTACTAAATAAAGCATTCTGGCCACGCAATATCCACCTTTCTTCAAAAATAGCTGTAAGATCAGCTAAAAATAGCTTAATAGCTTCATAGCTTCAGCTTTTATTACTGTATGTTTTAATTAACTCGATAAAATGGCATAGGGAGACTTTGAATATTGTTATTTTGGCCCTGTGCCTAATTGAACCGCCCTTTGAACCATTTTCAGCTAGATTCAGGAATAGATACCATGACTAAAAGGAATAGTAGTTCCTTAACTCTATTCGTATTCCTAGACCTAAAAATTTGAAAAATCTAAAAAGTCCTAATAGTGACCTGTAGAAAAAATTTGAATGATTTGACAGACATGGTATGATACAGGAGGCCCATGTCTATCAAATCATAGTTTGGATTCAGTTATTGATGGGGCAAGTACAAAATCTCTTACCCAATAAAGGAATAGAAATATGATAAATAAAGATTATGATACTTTTGGTACTGGCTTCTGTATATGGATTCTAATATGTTTACTACAGCAATCCAAACACATTGGTTTGGTACAACATGGACAATACCCACTAGGGTTATGTGGGCATTCAAAGTCCTCAATCAATTCTAGTTTCCCTTACGTGCTATGCACATTGGACAGTCTTCAGAATGATCAAAGTAGATATTATGTAGGTCACAAACCATACTGAACCACTTTTCTAGTCATATAAAAAAGAACGTTCTGGTTGACTCATTGCAGTATATCGCAATACACATGCTCGTCAACACAGACTGTTCCCCCCTAAGCCTGTACAAGACACCAGTTAGGCCAGCATTATAATGGATCATATTGTCATAAATAAAGTTTTAGAAATAAATCTCCAATGTTTTTGCCACTTGTTTAGGTTCAGGTATACGTTTGATTCCAATATAGAATTTGGTTTTTATCCAGCATTGATAGCTACATAGGTTAATCTTCTTCAACATCCCCCCCTTTTGGTTGAATACTATCACTGAGAATATCTTTCTAGCCAATCCCTGTAGTTCATTTTTACACATGTCGTTATTACATTTCTTGAATTTGATGTAATCCCATTCCAGTTTCAAATCATTTAACTTCTTGTACCTGTTTGGATTCTCATTATACTGTCTTAACATCTCCCAATCATGGGCCTGTTTTAGTTCCAACTTGACCAAGTTGATCCTTTTGAACTCTGAGTTATAACGTGATTCTGCTATTGCTTCTGGTCTTGTATATGGATCAAATGTCTCATGGTAATGTGTTTCACATAGTTCTACCTGTTCTAAATCATTAATATCGTCTGGATTAACAAACTGAATTTTTCTAAGTCCGTAAGCAAAACCACATGGTTCAGTATATTTTGTTAGTTCTCCATTGAGTCCTTCACGCCAGAATGTTTTGATGTATGCACATCCTGTCAAATTAGTGTAGACTCCCAGCATTTTTTATGGTATGGTTTTATCACTTTGGTACGTTTCTTGAAGACTAGTTCACCATCCTTGAAAGGCAGACCACATTTTGCACATGGTTTTTTTACTCTCTTTAATCCATAATAAGCTGAACTGTAAATTGCATATGTATTATTGCTGGTTCTACCCATCTAATTACCTCCTAACAAATGACTGAAGAATGCCAATCCGTTGAAAAATCCATCCATAGAATGTGATATCCATGTTTCTATTCCCTGTAACGTATCTATAAATTGATTGAATGATCCTGTGGTTTGTCTCAAACCTTCATTAAAACCACCTACATCAGCTGCCATCTTCTACTCCTTCATCGTAATTAATTATTAAATTACAATTTTTACACGTAAATGGATCAATTGGAGATACACGTTTTATGATACAGCTACATGGAATGTATGTGATTATTCCCATTAGTTTCTATCCCTCATCCATTTTTTAGCTTTGGATTCAATCTCATGCCTGTACAAAACATCAAATGCCATATCATAAAATGATATTCCTTTTTTCTGAGCTTGTGTATCTAACCATCGTATACCCTCAGAAAGTTCTGGATCATATTTTGCAAAATGTACTAATTCATCAATCATCTTCTGGAAAAATGTACAAGAACCGTTTTTAGATTTCATCAAGATCATCATTCTCATCATCACATACACATGTTATAAAACCGCAATCAGGGCAAGATTCATCATCGTTTTTTTCGCTATCCAAGTTATCAAAAATGGTTTCTCCAACAAGCTTTAAAAACTTTATATGATCTTCAGGCGTGGCAAAAACAGCTTTACCATTTTCTTCCATCATACAAATATGCTCATCATTTTCAGGCAATGGCATTAGATTAATCCCTTACAATTACAGTCATTTCTTAAACAATTGCCTCTGTTATTATTTTCATGTTCATCACTACTATGATCACAATTTTTACAATTATATGATTTTTTCATCTATATGACTTCCATGTTTTCTTTCTTTTCTTTTCAAAATAATTAAAGCTTATGTAGTAAATTATCAACGGAATTGGTATTAATAAATAGTGAAATGGGAATAGATCGCATGCCACATTTTCATTATAACAGTTATTTTTTTCTAAATATCTATTTCGTTGATCTTGAACAAGATCATCAAACAGAACCATAATTGGCAATGTTATAATTATTGCAATTGCTAAAGCCTTTAATGAGTTTTGTTTTATCTCATTCATTTTTTTCCTGCATATAATTTCTGTTTGTTTCTTCTGTATCCATATGATTCAATATGATGTAATGTAAATTGTTTGCAATTGCATTCAGTACAATGTTTTATTGGTGGGCATCCCCAATGCCATTGTTGTGGGCATCCACAATTACAAATTTTTGTTGCTCTTTTTTGCTTCTGTACCATCATTTTTGTATCTCATTTGTTGCTAATGTCTTGTTTGGATTTATTAAAAATGCATTCTTTGATTTTTCTTTTGCTTCCTTAAACCATTTATCCAACTGATATTTGTAGCTTGTTGTTATATCAATGTAAGAGTTTTTTCTTTGGTTTACTATTGTATTGTTTAGATTTGTGAATCCTTCCTTGCAATCATTTTGCATGTAATAAATTGTATCTCCAAGCAATGCACCCCATTGATCAGAATCAATAATTGCTGTAGTACAATCTTTTGCTACAATTCTTGTATCGAAAGTATAAATTGTATTGTTTCTTACTGACATGTCAAAACGATCAAAATATTCCTGAACATCTGGTGCAATTGTTATCATCCTGAATTTTTCTCTTACATCACTTGGTGGATCAGTCCAAACCATAATTTCTTTTGTATAATCATAATACTTGTAATGATTTATAACATTTGGATTACCTCTTTGGATTATTCCATCCTTTTTGATAAATGATCCAGATATTTGTTGGTTTGATGTATCTGGATACAATGACATTATCTCTTCATTTCTTGGGCAATTTGTCGTGTAATTATTTTGCAGTAAAATAATACATGTCTTTGATAATGCTATTCCAATTCTTTTTCCATCCCTTTTTAACGTGTAATTAAATTTTAGAAATTTCTCCAAGTTCTCCAATTTGTCATTTTGATCTACAAGCTTATCTTCTGATTTTCTTAATGTAGATTGATGTGTTCTTAGATCTTTTTGTAAATCCTGTAATTTTTTAAATGCATTTGAATGGCTTGATATTGCATTTTTTAGCTTTGTTGTGTTATCGCTGGTTGGTGATAAATCATATGCATTTCTAGCTTCTCTTTCTGTCTTGTCTGCATTTTTTAATGTAACTTCCTGTTGTTCAATTTTTTGTTTATCGGTTTCTACCTGTGCTTTTTGTTTTGTTATATCATTTTCTGTTGTTGTAATTTGTTTTTTTAATTTTGCAATATCATCTCTTATATCTCCATTAGCTTCGTGGAGTGGAAATAATGGGGTTAAACAAACTACAATTACAAGTAGACTTGAAATTAAAATTTTATCATTCATGTGAATCTTGTTGTAAAATTGCTATCTTTCTAGCCCAATCCTGTCTCAATTCCCTTGCTATCCGTCTTATCATTACTCTTGGTATACCAAACTCTTCATGAATCTGTTCGTAAATTTTTTGTTTATCTTTTTCTCCAATATCAATTAATTTTTCCATTTTTTGTTTTACTGCTATTGTTATAATGCTCATATCCATTAATTCGTCAATTAAGTTTTAAATATACTAGTATATCTATTTTGACTCTTCTGTCCTTTCTTGCTCTTGTATTCCAGACACACACTCACACACATTATGGTCAACTAACTTTAAATATCAAAACGATGGCGTTTGTGTGTGTAGGTCTGTAACGTAAGATTTTTTAGAAAAACTATATGGAGTGGAAATGATGGTGTGTCTATTCTAAACCTTTAAATCGGTTCATGTAATCATTTGCATGATTTGTGAATGTAATTCTGTTATTATAATTCTCATCTTTTACAATCTTGAATAATGCTTTAGGATGTTCTGAATCTACAATATGTTTCATCATATATCTCAGTGTTGTTACTGGACTACAATCTGCTTCTAATGCACCTGTAAACCTAGCCTGATCCCATGTAATTCCTGAAGGTGATAATGTCAATGTATCTATCATCCATCTCATCCATGATAATTCCATCCTTGTTCCTATTTGGTATTGTATATGTGATTCAACTAAACCGTTAATCGCTTCCATTCTTTTTCTGATATAATATTCAAGAACATTGCATGAATGATGTGTTAATCCCCAATTTGATCCATCTTTAGGATTGTTGTATGTATCTCCATCAATATGATGAATATCAGCTGGTGTCTTTGAATCTGATAGTGGTTTTTTACAAATAATACAATTACTTCCATCCTTTGCTACACAGATTGATCTTGCATAATCGTAATCCTGATTATTGAATTTTTTTCGTCTCTTATCTTCTGAATAAAACATGTGGATTTATAATGTTGTAAACATGTGTTATAAAAGAATTTAGGTAAAAAAAATAAACTAGAAGGTTATCAATAATCACGAATGTGACTCTTTACCCTAACCTTCTTTCTTGAATGTGGTTTTTTTCTTAAATGTCCTTCAACTCTTGTTCCCATATCAGAACGTTGTATACCATCATATAAAAAAGTTAAAATTTAATGGAAAAAATATCTTGTTTTTTGCTTTTTTTAGAATATCCATACATTGAATCATACCCAAATGATTTGTATTTTTTCTTTGATTTTGGCAATGATTTTTGTGTATTGTTTATTGAATCTCCAATAAAATCTGTAACCAGTTTTAATCCAATTAAGCTTGTTCCTGCTACAAATACTGTGCTGACTAAACCTGTTGTTGAATTAAAATTAGACAATTGGTTTCAAATTCCTTTTTGTTATATGTTTTACTTTATGTTTTTTCCCCTGTATGTAGATATCTGAATTACCTTTTGTTTTCTCAAAAACTCCTGTTGCATGTCCATACCCAAGATATGATAAATAATTCTTTTTATTTTTGAAATTTAATTTTCTTCCCATTAGAACATTCCTCTCTTTTTCTTTTTTGGCGTATCAACACCTAGCATATCCCAACGTGAAGGATCACTTTTCCAAACTTCAAGATGTTTTGTTACATGACTCATCAATGAATTATCTACTTCTCTTGCTTTTTTTGGTCTTTGTGCATGAATCTTTCTTGCCTTTTTTAATGCAGATTTAGAAGGTCTTTCAATCAATTCTATACACTCCATAAACATTATGTTCTTCTGATGGTGAGAATGCTTCAGTAGAACCAGTTTTTAATTGCTGGTATCGTGCATCATGATATTTCTTTTTTCTTATTTTATTTAGTATTTGTTTTTGATTTGGCCCATCAACAAATGAGCTTTCAATTGAAAATCCAAATGTATCTTTCATTGAGTCCTTGTATAATTGATCCAAGTCAAAAGGGCTTTTATTTTTTCTTGCCATTAGAAGAAATCTCCAAAACCAAAATTAAAATCTTTTTGTCTCATATTTTCTTTTTTTGGATCAATTACATTTACATGTTCTGCTGAATATGCTATATGACTTCCAACTGGATATTTTTTTGAATTTATCTTTATCCTTCCAATCTTTTTAGCTGCGTTTGTTGCTTGTTTTTTTGATTTAAATAATTTTCCACCTTTGCCTCTTACTTCATATACATTTGGTGTCTTGAACAAATCCTTGTGATGAATTTCTACTTTACCTAGATACATCATCTATACCTCTTCTGATTTTTAAATCGCATTGGTTCTTCTTCCTTTTCTTCACGTTCTTGTTTTTCTTTTGGATGGTAATATTTTTTCAATACTTTTGCAGTCTTTCTTTGATGGTGTCGTAGTTTAATTTCATTGATTAGTTTTCTTCCAAGTGTTGGGCCTTCTTTCAATCCCTTTTCTTTTAATTTTTTCTGGTATTCCTTTTCATATCGTTCCTTTCGTTTTTTTCTTGCTTTTGATCCGTGTCTAATTGCATTACCTGTAGAAATTTCTGCATTCATTACTGAATCTCCAAATGCCTGTAAACCAATTGCAAACTCATGAGGATTGTTACTAATTTTTGGTCTACCTTTTCTTCCTTTACCTTTTGGTGACTCTGTATAATCTCCATATAATTGTGAATCTCCTTCTTTAACATAACTTAGAAAACTTTTATCCTGTGGGCCAGAATACATATTCCCATTCATACTGATATTTGCTTTTTCTAAAAAATCTCCACCAACGCCAAGATAATCAAACCCTTCATTCTTTTTTGGCAATGGTACTTGTTCTAGTATATCATATATAAAAGAAAGTCCTTATTCAGATATTTTTTTAAATACTGTGAATATTCTCATGTCTAAATTTGGTACTGATGTTACTCCAATCCTAGCTACACATTTGATATTTCGTGGTGGGCCTTGAGGCATTATCTGATCCAGTATACCAATAAACCCACCTACCTTTGTTGTTCTGGCCATTTGTTTAATCATTTTTGACTTGTTCAATAATACTTTTTTATAATATTTTTCAGCTGCTTCATCATTGTATGGTGGATCTGCTATCTCCCAATCATATTGATTACTTGGTATTTGTTTTTCTCCTGTTTCCAAGCTACCGTACCTAAATGTTTCTGCATTACATAAAAAATCTGGATTATATTTTGGATCAATATCCAATGTTTCTCCTTCAGTTTTTCTTACTGCACCAGCACATACATGAAGAATTTTTGGTGATTCTGGAATGTATTTTTTGAATGCCTCCTTCCACCTGTTTAAAAATCCAGCTGGATATGATCCGTCAAACTTTTCTCCATTTTCATCTTTTTGTGCTGGGCCACAAAGCCAAACATCTGCAATAATTTTGAATTTATTACATTGAAAATTATAGTCTATTAATTCATAATTTATCATTTTAATCACTATTTGTTTTTTCATATATTAATTCTAGTATTGCTTGACATTTTTCAAATGTTAATGGTTTTCTTTTTATCAATTCAATTAACAATGCATTTGCTAATAATGTACGTTCTTTTGATGGTTCGCCATTTATTATTCCTAATAATTTTTTCATATTAGTCATATTATATTTACCTCTTTTGCACAGTCTATATGATATCGTTTAGATTTTATACTACTTCCTGATTCCTTCCAAACATAATCTTCTTCAATTTTTATTTCTTTTCCACAACGTCTACATGTGATTATTCCATTTTCTCTTATTATTTTATTTCTTGTTCTTTCTGTCATCACTGAAAATCTATTTCCACACATGTCAATATCTCCTTTGTGTTACAATTAATGTAACTGGTTTCTTTTGATCTTCTGCTTTTCTTAATGTATAACATCCAGCAGTTTTTTGATGATCCTGTAGTGATTTATGATGATAGCATTTTTTTCTTTTACAGTTTTTATAATATGGTATTGTTATACAGTATAATTCATTACATTGATTTGCAATTTCTATATTTCTAACCTTGTTGTACTTCCATCCTATACCCATTGGTAATATTGGTTGAATTGCAAACATATTTGTTAATGCTATATTCCCTGCAATTGTGTCTACTCCTTTTGCACCACCAGTGATTATTGTTGTTTCAGACGGATCATATTTTTTTAATATTGCTGAAACTGTTTGTCTTACATCTCTCTCTTCGTTTTCTGTCATGTTATGACTTGTACCAACAATTGCCACTTTCATTCTTTACCTTTCTCCTCTTCATATCTACGTTTTAGTTCTTCTTTACGCATTTGAAATTTTACATGTTTTAATTGCATGTCACGTAATTTTTTTTCAGTTTTTTCTTTTAGTTCCAAGTATCTTACTATTCCAGTTTCTTCGTATTTTTTTGCACAATCATCAATAATTTTTTTATGTCTTCTTTCACTCCAATTGTATATTTTGTCAATTAGATTCATTTTTTTGTTTCCTCAAATCCATTATATTTTTTAGGATCAGGTAAATGTTCGCATGGCACAACTTTTTTACATTTAGTACAATACATAATTAATTTCTCACTTTATTTCTCCTACCAAATATCACTACACAATATCCATTGATTGAAGCTGATGAACCATGTCCATGATTTTTGAATTTTATTCTTCCTAATATTGGCCTTACAAAAATTCTTTCTCCACGTTCCATAGGATATTGTACATTATTCCACCATGCTCTTGATGATTGTACATTCAATGGTACTATCATCATTGTCTGTATTTTTAAATCTCTAAATTGTTGGTATGTTCTAGCAATCATTTTACCTAATAATTTGTTTGGTGGGTTTAACCATACCCTAACTTTTTTTCCTTTGACTAACCAATTAGTTACTAAAGCATTTACATGTCTGTCTATATACCATTTACATAATGAGTTTCTATTTGAAGCAGCTGCATCTAATTCTGGATAGAATTTATACATTTTACACAGTTTTTTAAAAACATCTTTTGGTGTCCACCAATCGTCACTTTTTGATTTTTTAGATCTCTTATGTTGATGTAACATTTATCCATTCTCCAAATAAATTATCTATTGTCATTAATTCAGGATCACTTTTGTTTCCACAGTTATTACATATCTTATCTGCACTATCTAATTCAAATCCAATACCATCATGACACCAAATCATATTAAATTCTTCTTTTATATCATATTTCCAAATAAAATTAAATGATTTACAACCGCATTTTTCACACCTCATTATTCTTATTGTCTCTATTCCTCTCATTTTGTTCTGTTCTTCTATTATTTTTTGTTTGGAATATTCTTTTTTACATTCTTTACATATTTCAAATATACTTTCCACAATATTTTTCTTACACATACAACATAATATTGGTTCATTTTTTTCTATTTCTTTTTCTTTTTTTACAAATAAATCTGAAAATTTCAACTTATATCTACCTCTTTAATCGTTTTACATTGATATTGCCAATTTCCACAGTTTTTAATAATATGTTTTGCTGGAACGAATTTTCCTATCTTAATATTTCTATCAAATCTAGCTTGTATTTCTTCTTCTGTTTCACCATGACATATACATGAATTGCAATTAGGGCACGCTTTTGTTCCAATACCAACTGTTTTTTTGTGAACACACCATAATGCATCCTCTAAGAAAAAATCTTTCTTGCAATCATTACATGTACATTGATGTTTAATCATAGTTTTTTCCCACAAAGTCTGCATTTGACTCTGTTGATTTCTTTTACAAAAATTTGATATTCTATTGGATGATTACATGCCGACATTAGAAATATTCTCCGTTGAAATCTCTATCTTTTTTTGTTTTTTTAACTCTGATCATCTTTATAATATCTTTATTTGTAATTGGTTTTTTCTTTTTTAATAATTTTATTGCGGATTTTAATTGTTTTTCACGTAATTCTAATTTTAGCAAATCTTCATTATCAATATGTCCACGTTCTAATAATGGAATTTTTCTTAATTTTTTTAATCTATCCTTTGTATTTTTTAGCATGCTTTTTGCTTTTTCTATTTCTGGAAATAATTCATCTGTAATTGTTTCTAATCTGCAATTACACAGTCCATTTTTTCTTTTTTTTGTTTTACATTTTTTGCAGTAATCAGACATTATTTTTCATTCTCCTTTTGTTCCAAACAATTATCTCTTAGCTTTGATAATTCATCCCAAGTTGTAAATTCATTGTTATGATCTTGTTCAAGATGTTTTATAATCATATAACTCACTATTTTTTTATTACAAAATTTACATTTACCATATTCATATTTATTTGAATATTTTCCTGATTTAAATTTTGGAGAACGCCCTTTACTTCTTTTATCTATTTTTTCCCAAACCTTCCAATCATCTTTAGTAAATAAACATTCAGGCATTAGTCCATTTCACATCCAAATTCTTTACAATCATGCATTGGTTCTCCGCACTTATCACACCAGTAATTACCCCACATTGCCTCTTCAAGTTTTATTACTTGCTCGTTTGTTAATATTTTATGTAATGTATGTTTGTTATTCATTTTGATCCCTAATCATTGGTGCTATTGCATAAAATAATTTTTTCTTTTTATTACTTGTATACAATGTATTTGCATTATACATGAAAATTACTGGTGCATTTTTAGTTTTTGGTATATAACATTCTACATCATATACGTCAAAATTTTTACCAAGCAAACTTTCAAAAAAACTACGTGCGTGTTCTAAATATCCAAAATTAAATGCAATTGTTCCGTAATCATTTTTTAATATACTTGGTTTTAAACTATCACTAAATCCTATACCAACTACATGTGTCTCATCACAAACTACTACTTGTTTCTTTTTAAATATTGGAAACCCATGAAATTCTTTCTCTTTATTTTTCATTTTCTTTTGCTCTTCTCCATGTTTCCCAATATTCTTTTTCTTGTTTTTTCATTGTTCTAAGTAACTCTGCAATTTCATCTAATCTTTTTAATATTCTTAATTGTGTACCTAATTCTATTCTTTTTTCAAATGAATATCCAGTAGGATCTAAATTCCATTCTTCTAATTCTTTATCGAAAATACTTCCATCCATGTTATGTTTCAACCCTTTTTTCTGTAAAATAATCCATCAATGTTTCAATGTCTCCACAAATTGTAAAAATGATTTCATGTCTTGGAATAATCCACAATATTTACAAACAAAACATCCTTTAGATGAGTTCCATATCCATCTATTTTCTAATTTACATATACAATAACTATCCATTATTTTCATCACTTTCTAATCTTTCTATTGTTGCTGTCTGGATTTTATTTCCATCTCCTAATGATAGGTTATCTGGATTTGTATCCCTTTTTGCTCTTCTATTTTCACAGTATTTTCTAAATGCTATTCTTGCTACAATTGACCAGTTTACTTCAGGATATTTTTTCATTTCATTTACCTGTGATTGATCCAAGTAAACTGTAAGATTTCTACTGAGAAAATTCTTGTTTGGTGTAGTATTTCTTAATCCCATTTAATAATCAACATCCATATCACAACTTACTGATACATCACAGTCTGGATCTGATCCTTGAATGCATGTTTGACACCACCACTCAGGTTCGTCTGAATATTTTGCTGAATCTTCATCTGGATAATACATTGGTGATAATGTTAAATTTTTGTTTTCTTCTTCTTCATCATGATCTTCATTTTGGCATGAACCAATTTTTGTTTTATTATGAAATTTTGAATCATCAAAATCACAAAATTTCCCTTTTCTGTCTATAGCATTATGTAAAATTGATTTTACTGCTTCAACTTTATTTTTTGCGTAAATTATCTGATATAATTGTAATTTAGGTATTGCATCGTTTAAATCTGATACATCCCCTCCTTTTACATCCTTTAGGTTATCATATAATGATTGAATATATGCATAAACATACAATTTTGGTATGATATCTGCCTTTTCTAATTTTTTTCCTAATTTGATACATTGTTTATTGTTGTTACATTCATTTTTAAGAATGCTACAAATTTCGTCAACGTCTTTTCGTGATATATCTTCCATTTTATATTCTCACCAATTCAGGATGTTTTTTTCCATACTGTCCTTTAGGTTTTGTTCTTAATTTTTGATTACAAATTGGGCATCTTTTTACATCTTTACTGAAAGTTTGTTTGTCAGTTGTACAATAATTATAGGTTTTATAATTGTTCATGTTTCTTCTAATCCTTTTCTAACTATTTTATCCATCTCTTCAATTGTTTTTTTGTTAAATTTTATATCTCCTTTCATCGCTTTGTATTGTAATTTTTTCAAGTCTTCAATCTGTTCGTCTTTTAATCCAAGCAAACCTTTTACAGATTCTAATGCATGTTTTCCACCTTCCGTATTCGTCATGAATCCCTGCATCATTGATGTTTGAATTATATCTTTATTCTGTGTAATATAATCATTAATTTTATTCAAGTCATCCTGATTCATTGATGGATAAAATGTATCATGCAGATATTTTTTCATTCCCTTAAACATAAAGTCTGGCAGATCTTGTGCAAGTTTACTTGTTCTTAGTACAGTCAAACAAAATACTGCCATGTGTGATTCCTGTAAATCAATCATTTAATTTTGTACTCCTGAATCTATTGCTTCACTTGCTTCTACTCTTCCGCATATGTGACACCAAAAGTGTACATCAATCATGTCTGAATTTTTGAACTTTCCTTTTCGTTTTATGATATGGCCCTTTCTATCCTTCCAAATTTTGTTTCGTTTGTTTTCTGATAGATATGGTTCTTTAAATTTTGGTTTGTAATCCTTTTTCTTTTGGATGAATGGCAGAACAAAACTTCGTGGCATTATCTACTCTTCCTTACTTTTTCATTTAACTCCTCATTGTTTAGCATGTTTAACAGTACATGTACATTTCTTTGTACTGTTTGATATTCTACATTGGATATTCTTGCAATTTTTCTCATACTCATGCTATATCTACCCATTTATTACTAACTCCGTTGAATGAAAATAAAGATATGCCAAGACAAACTTGAATAAAATTAATTCTATTAAAACTAAAAGATAAATAAAAAAGGGGATAGCCAATTTTACTGGCTATGATTTGTTTCTGAATGGCTTTCTTCTGCAAATAACTCTGGATGTAACAACTTGTTTGTTTCAAATGCTCTGTTTAACTCATATTGTTTTATGAGATCAAAGTTTGAGCTTATTCTTGTCATTACATTCTGTGTTACTTCTTCATCTGCATACTTTGACTTGTTACCTGTACCTTGTTCTGGAATAAATTCCTGTACTGGTATTACGTCAGATTCATCTCCAACTTGCATTCCTTCATTGAAGAATGTTGTCATTGCATTGTGATTTCCATCACGAATTTCAATTCCAAATACAACATCTCCTACAATTGGTGATACTGGTGTAAATGATATGTTGAATTGGTCACAGTCATTACCGCCTGATTTACAAGCTGTTTTTCCTACCAATTCCATTCTTACATCCTTAAACCAGTTTTCTTCTGATGTAATTGATGTGTCACCATTAAGCAAGTTCTTAGTCCAAATCATTTTGCTACTTTGTTGTCCAAATGATTCTCCAACTTTTCCCTTACCTAGTTCAAGACTTACATATGAAATGTTGTCTTTAACATCATCCCATATTTTTAATGTACAGTTCACTTCTTCACCAATTCCTACTTGAATAAGTGGGAATGGTGTATAGTAAAATTGTGCATCCATTGTAGTGTCTTGACATGATATACCGTTATCAACTACTCTTCTACCGTCAGTTGTTACTCCGATTGATGGTTGCTGGCAATTATCACAGCTATCATGATGTTTTGCACCTACATTTACAGTTCTAATTACTTGTACAGCTGCATTACCTGATGTATCTGTTACATCATATGTAACAAAAAATGTTGTTAATCCTTGATATGTATCTACTGGATTATTTACAACGATAAACGATGTTAAATCTCCATCGTCTACATCAAATGCTGTTGCACCCAAGTCTGTATATACAGAACCATATGGTACATCAATCTCTGCATCACCAATTAATGTAATTTCTGGTATTATGTTATCTAATACAGTAACAGTTCTTGTTACTTCAATTGCACTATTGTCAGATGAATCCATTACATTATATGTTACACTGTATGAACCATGAACACTGGTATTTACAGAACTTGAATCAATTACAATATCGCCTGTAATATCACCATCAACATCATCTAGTGCAGTTGCACCTAATTCTGTATAGGAGTCAAATAGATTTAGAAATTGTGGGTTATCTCCTATCAGTGTAATCACTGGTGGTTCTTCATCAAGTATACTTAATGTTGTTGCATAAACTGTGTTAGATAGACCAAAAAAGAATCCATGCGTTGAAAAAATTCTATATCCATATGTTGTATCAGGTGTTAAACCTGAATCACTATATGATAATTCTAATGGACTTCCAGAAGGATCAATATGTATTATTATTCCATCAACAAAAATTGAAGGATCACATCCTACACCTTCACATCTTTCTACATATTGTGTATGTGATGGCATTCCTCCAATATGTGTCCATGTAAGATCAATCTCTGTATCTGAAATAGGTATTGCAGTTAAATCGTCTGGTGTTGGTGTATTTGCGTATGCATTATTTGAAGTCAGCGTGAAAGCTATTGTGACTGCTAAAAGCAGTCCAAGTGTCAGTTTTTTACTTGTCATTGCCTAGTATGTTTTAAACATGTTAATAAGTATTATGGAGATTTACAGATATAGCATTCGCATTTTTGGCCAAGCAGTTTTGATGACATTTTTTTACTAATACAGTTTTCATGATTATCTTCCATGCATTCCGAACATATTTTTGGCTGTACCATCAAATTACATCACCCTTATCATCCTTATCAGATAAGTATTTTGCAATCAACCTCTCTAATTCAATCCTAGTCTCCATTTTTGTATGTATTCCTTTATGGATTTTTCTACAGTGAAAATCACATAAACCACAAAAATCAGTTGAGAAATTTGGACAATGTGGTACACTACAAACCCTTCTTGGATTTTCAAATGGAATATAATTCTTGTTTGGATTATTTGGAAAATTTGGCATTTTATTTGAGAAAACTGATCGTGGTTTGTCTGATATTAACTCACTCATATTTTTTGCAGCTCCTTTGGTTTTGTATATTGTTTACATTGACAATTCCAAATTGTACATTTTCCTGTCCATACTCCATCTATTTTTTTTGAACGATCATGATCTCTTGAATTATGTCCACATCCTTTTGTATCACATGCTATTCCTCTACTAAACAATCTGTTATCTGTCATTTCATTCCTAACCTTTCTCTATCTTCATTGTCTATTATTATCAGTCTTGATTCATCTACTGGTGGATCTTTGTTTATTACTGGACATTCGATATGTTTTATTCCATATTCCTGATTCCATAATGATTTTTCTCCTTGCATTATCGGATTATTACATTGAATACACCTACCTGAAAATTTTACAATTATTTTTATCCAACTGTTCATTTTTCTATTGCCATCTCCATATATGCCTCAAACTTTCTTTGTTGATGTACTAGAACAGTTTCATCATATGTAGGAAGATTTTTTGCCTTTAATCTTCTTTTTTCCCTGTTTATTGAATCATCATGTGGCATTCTTTTGAATTTTTCATTATCGTATATTGTATTTTTACTTGGCCAAAATCCATACCAGATTGATTTATACACCTTGCAAAATGTTTTCTCTCCTGCATTTCTTAGATGTGGAAATTTTTCTAACAGATATTTACATCTGGCTTCAATAGTTCTTGCCTGATGTTTGTATAATTCTATTTCTTGTGCCATTTCATTAAGAAATGGTTCTATAAATTTTTGGCACATGCATGTCAGATCGCCTCTACAGAATGAATCTTCTCTATGACTTTCTCTTGGATGAAAACAATTTTCACAGTTATTCATTGCAGTACCTTTTGTTTTTGTTTTTTAATTACTTCCATTGCTATATTATTTGCATTTTTTTTTGTATATCCTTTGTTCATATAAAATCTTACAATATTTTCAAATGTTTTATCTGTGTCTATCTCTTTTACTTTCTTTACTGGTGGCTTTGTTAGTTCTGTAAGACACTCGTTTAACTCATCAATCCTACCGTTATAATACTGTCTTGTCTCCTCTGAAAAAATTCCATTTCTAATATTTTCATATTCTATAATTTTTTTCTGAAGAAAATCTTTACTAATTGTCATTATCCAATTCCTTCATTAGTTTTGTAAACTTAGCTTCTGGCCCATACAGATAAAATAATGTTGATTCACATGATGTACATGTCAAGTGCATTACACCATCTTTTTTTACAATTGGTAATTCAGATTGTGATATTTGTCCGCAATATTTACATGCTATCTGAAAACTCATCTATAATCACTTGATCCTTTTATTACATTTCTTCTTTTTCTATCTGCAAGTTTCTGGATATTTCTTTCTGCAATATCACTTAACAGTGTTTTTAATTCATCACTACATAATGCCCAATACCATCCAATATCTCCCAATTCATCAATAAGCTGTTGTTTTTGTTCTGGTGTAATTGCATTAAAATAATCTTTTATTATTACTCCATGATCACGAATTAATTTTTTCATTCTGTTTTGTGCTAAACCTAACTGTGCATTTGCCCTTAGAATTTCTGTCATTACCAATGGTGGAATGTCTGATTTTGAATCAAGTAATCTATAATTTGTTTCAATCATTGCTACAAGTTTTTCTTGCAGTTCTCCAACTTCTCCTGCCAAACCTAATACTGGATATATCAAATTATTTCCTATGTTTGGATATAATGCTGTATTTTTTGCTAGCTTTTGGTATTCGTTAATTTCCATGTTCGCATTTTCTCCATAATATATTAAAATATTTTTGTAATTGTAATACCATTATATGTGAATTTGTCATAATATTAGTAGATTCACTAAAGTCTTTTCTACTAAAATATCTCATCGTGTCTTTGAATATTTCATTCATACACCAATTTTCTGTTACAATCATTCTTGATATATCATATTTTGTTTCCAAGAAACCGATCTCGCAATTTTTTATTTGTTTTACAAATTTTTTTTCTTCTTGTGTTAATGCATTTGTAATTAATCTTATTGGTATTTTTTTTCTTGCTAATTCCTCTGGTAACATACTAAAATATTGTTTTCGTAATTCTTTGAATGGAATTACTATATCAATTTTTGTTTTTGCCTTTTTAATCAATGAAATAACTCTTGAATAAGAAAAATCAATTCCCTGAATAATTGAAAATACATTCTGGTCTAGAATATCGTTTTTTTCATATATCTTATTTAACATTTTTAATATAACATCTTTTGAATTTTGCATTGTTTTTAGTTTATTTTCGTTGTTTATGATCAAATTTTCAAATGCTTCTTCAGGTTTTATTCCAACTAATGTTACTGGATTAGCTGATCTTTGTTCAATTAATCCTAGACTTTCTAATTTTGTTGAAGTTCTATAAGCTTTAGTTCTATCCAATCTATTTATTGTTGCTATCATACTAATTGTTATTTTTGGTGTTCTTAGAACTGTCAAATAAAATACCATTTCTTGTTCATCCAAATTAAATTGTTCCATCATCAATCTTATTTCAGGTGTTTTTATTGATATTTCTTCTAACATTTTTTATCTATCCTGTCTAATACATTTTCAAATTCTACTCTGTAAATTCCATAAATTCCATTCACTTCACATATTTTATTAAATTCCTCTGGTTTATTCTTCTTCATACAAATGCAGTATTCTTCAATCATTCCCATTATTCTCACCTAAATTATAATATGCCAATGAATGTCTTATGGTGCAAAATCTTAGATAGTTTGGATCAATATCATTTGGTTTGTTACATATCATGCATATTCCTTGTTGTAAAATATCTTCAATGGTTGTATTTGCATAATAATCCAATGTCTGTGGTTTATCCCAAAACATGCTTGCTACAACTTCTCTTCTTGATCCTGATGCCCTCATTAACCAATGGACACATGAATGTCTCATTGCATGTGTAGCATTATTTACTAGATACCATTCTTTTGTTCCAACTTCGTATGTATCCTGTACTTTTGGATCAGAATCAATCCACCCAAGTTTAACATATAATTCTCTTAGATGTTGATTGTATTCTTTTTTCAAATCCTTGATATTCTCAATACTGTGAATCAATTGATTATTTTCAAGTTTTGAAACAATTTTTCTTGCTTCAGGTGTCATTATTAATTTTGTATATGTTTTTTGTTGTTTTTTCTCAAATATATGTACAAGATAATATTCACAGCTTTTACCATCTATTGTTGTTGTTCTTTTTTCAAATGTTGGTTTTAATTTTACCAAAGTATCTGCTCTTAATCCCAATTCATGATGTATTACAAATATTATCTCCCAAATCTCTCCAAGACTTGCCATAAAATTTACTGCTATCTGTCTTTGTACATCGTTTAAATGAATTGAAGAATAGATTTTTTGTGGTGATCTTTTTATCTCCAAACTACCTAATGGTATTGGTATTCCGTTTCTTCTAACAAAACTTTTTAATGCTGAAGTATAATGTTCATAGCTTGAATTTTTATTTGCTGGATTTTTGAATTTTTTTCTTACATATACTACTTCATTGTTTTTAAATTTCTCAATGAATTTATCATGAAGTTCTTCAATTTCTTTTATTGGTTGTAAAAATGCGTCTGGATGAACGTTTAATGTCTGGCAGATCTGCCAGAAATATCTTACTTGTTCATCAATGTTTTTTATTCCTTTTTTCTTCATTGATAGAACCCATGTTTTGACGCTTCCGATTCTTTCAATTCCTTCTCTTGATAACTGGCTTCTTAACAATAAATCATCTGTAGGCTTTTCGTGTACTATCCTGCCACTTTTTGTAACGTCTAATTTTCCTTCTTTTACTAGTTCTTGCTGGATGTTCCAAATTGTTGTTTCAGATCTGTTTACAAGCTTTCCAATTTCGTATCGCTTGTGTCCATATGGATTTTCTTCAGAAGGTAATGTTAATTTTAATACTTCGTCTTTTAGTGCATTTCTTCTTTCTTCTTCTGAAATACGTGGCCTATCCCAAAGCCTACTAGTTGCTTGATTGTTGCTCATCTTTTACTCCTTCTGGTTGTGCTGGAACTTCTACTGGTTCTTCTATTTGATCTGTTCTTAAAACAAAACTCATTATTCCTAAATCATCTCCAAGTTTTGAACAGATCTTTTGACACCTATCTTTTAACTCATCCATGTTATCTTCTAGTTCTAGTGATTCCCAAGCTGTTATATCATAGTAAACATTTATTTTTTCTCCCACGTATTACACCTCCTCATCATTCTATTGACTCCTTACTTTCTAGTTTTGATTCTGGATATGTATCATCACAGTTTTCACAGTAACGCAAATTCTTTTTTGGTTTGTACCATTTACCATCTGATTTGAAATATCGTAATGCAAATGTTATTTGGCCACATTTTTTACAAAAGAATTTTCCCAACTATATCGTCTCTCCTATTTTTTTTGTACTAATGTCATCATTTTCATGGCATTTATGTGTACAAGTTGAATCCATACATAATACACATTTGTTTTTTTTGCAATATGGAGCTATCCAAATATTACTCAATCAAACTAGTTTTAAACATGAGGATATATAAGAATATCTTATTTAAAACAAATCTACTGTTGGAAAACCATAGTTATTTCGTTTTCCTCTTCCTTTTTTATTAAAAATTTTTTCAACCTTAAAGTCTAATATGTTTGATGGTGCTAGCTGTCCTATTGGATTTTTATATCCTCCCTTGATTTCTTGAATTGGTTTTAATGATTGCTGTTGTTTTCCTACATAATATTTGATTTTACCAAATGGTGTTTTTGATACATCATAAATTGTATAGTATTTTTGTGTTCTTTTTAGGTAGAATAAATTTCGTTTGTCTGGTTCTCTTAGAAATGGTATTGGAAATACTGGTTTTATTATTGGTGGATAATATGGTGTTGTCTCTATGAATTTTGATGATGTACTGAAGTATCTACTTGCAGTTGGCCCTCTTGATGGTTTGAATGGACTTCCTATTGATGCCCTGCTTGGTTTAGATGGTGAACCTTTTGATGGCTTTGATGGTGAACCTACTGATAATCTGCTAATATTTGATATTGATAATCTTGATGCCCTGCTTATTGGTGAACCTTTTGATGGCTTTGATGTATTTGCTATCGATACCCTGCTTGTTTTTTGTGAAATACTAAACAATGATTTTATGTTTGAACCTATTGATGTACCTCTACTTGATTTTGATCCAAATGAATATCTACTAGCACCATACCCTAACCTGATTTTTTGATTTCCAAATGAACTTAATGAATTAATCAAGCTGTTTTGTTTTATTCCTCTTGATTCTCTTGTAATTATTGAATTAATTGAAGATTCTTTTTGGTTTATTTTTCTAATGTTTTGTGTTGATGTTTTTGCTATATCATTTTTTTGTTTTGTTTTTCCTGTGCTTTCTTTTGGTTGGCCTTTATATCCAACATTTGTTAATGGCTTTACTCCTGATTCTTTTAATGTTGAAGAAAATGAATTTGCTAATGAACTGATTTCTTCAGTTTCTATTTTTTCTGTTGTTTTTCCTATTTCACTAAATGGTTTTTCAAAGTCTACATCTGGATAAAGTGATTTGAATTTTTCTGCTACTATATCTAATTTTTTACCTCTTTTTTCACCTAATGTTACTGCTTGTGTTTTATAGATTGCATATTTGTCTGGTATATCAGTATTAATTCTATGTTCTACAGGTTCTACAACTAATCTGCCTTTTTTAGATTGTACACTTATTACACTAGATGCTTTGTTTATTCCCTGTTTTCTTAATGAAATTAATTTTAATCCTTCTACTTTTACTGTTTTGTTTGATACCCTAGTACCAAGTACAAATGTTGGATTTCTTTGAAATCCTGATCCACCTTTTGGTGTATCTTCATGTGTTAGATATTCTCCAACTTTTTCTACATTTTTTAAAACTGGTTTTGTTTCTAGTGGTACAACTTCAACTGATTTTATAGCTGCTTTATCAATTACAATAACTTCTTTTCTTGCAGTAAATGGATTTTTTGATTTATATGGTTTTGTTATTCCTTTTTTGCCTAATCTTTTTGCATATCTTATTACATTAGTTTGATATTTTAACCAGTTTGGATTGTATAATCTTTGTCTGATATTTTTTGGTAATTTTTCAAATTGAATGATTTCTTTTGTATTATATTTGAATTTTAATATCGATGGAAATTTTATTGATGCTCTTTTTGCAAAACCTGTAGCTAACTTTGGAGTTTTTGCAATGAAAAATCCTGTTCCTCTTTTTGATGCTTTTATGTTTACTCCTTTTCTTAAAATATTTGATGCTGATGCTTTTGATGTACCATGAAGTGCTTCATCTACACCTAGTCTTACTGATGGATTTATCGGATAAACCGCACCAGTTTTTACACCAACTTCTACTTTTGTATTAAATTCTCCTGCGGTTTGGAAGCTTCTATTTGATCTTGCTATTTCTGCCTGTAAGTTTTGTTCATCTACAAATTCTCTTGCAAATCTTTGAGCTTTTGGTACTTTTCCAACATCAAGATCAAAGTCATGTGTTCCTCTTGCAAATCTTGGAAGTAATTGTGGTTTTTGTGCAAGTCCTCCTTTGATTGCACCAGCTTTTCCAATTACTTTCTTTTGCTGTTTACCTAATACT
>Ga0075301_1000041_pt1 | contig 24615 bp, 19 predicted proteins | sample Browns_TuleA_D1_FD_120053 | JGI IMG/M metagenome (GOLD analysis project Ga0075301, IMG submission 120053) | Natural and restored wetland microbial communities from the San Francisco Bay, California, USA, that impact long-term carbon... | ecosystem: Environmental > Terrestrial > Soil > Wetlands ... | reverse complement strand
TGAAGCTAAGAAAAAATTCAGAATAGAATTTTTTGATAAATTAAAATCTAAATAAATTTAGAAAATGCGAAGAATTAGAAATAATATTATTTCAAAAATTATTAAGAAAAAACAAAAAAGAATAAAGTGATATTCACTTTTACTTTCTCATTGCGTCGATTTGACCTGAGGTTACCCAGTCCAATAGCTCCGCAGAGGTTGGATTGAGATCAGCTTTTTTATCCATAAGATTCTTGACCCAAATCCAATTTATTTGGTTGAGAAGTGGCTTATTTGCTTCGTCTCCGGCACGAACCTTTGCCACAACCGACTGATCCTGTGAATTTAGCCAATCGTTAAAACTTCTACCCATGGGGATCCGATGTTAGCTGGCGCTAATTAAAGCTTTTGAAGATTATATCAAAAAAAGAATCATATTCTAAAAAGTAACAAGGTTTTAAGGTAGATTCCTAAGCATTTGATTCCTTGAATGTAAAAATTCTGGGAGCCGCTAGAGAAGTAGGTAGATCGGGCTTTCTGGTAAATTGTGATGGAGCAAATTTCCTTTTAGATTATGGGGTCATGTTTGGAAGGCGTGGGGCACCCCCTCAGTATCCTGAACATGTGAAACCAAAAGAAATAGACGGAATTATAATTACTCATGCTCATTTGGATCATTCTGGTTATGTACCTTCATTATTTGTAAGCGGTCATAGTAGAGTATATGCTACTCCACCTACTCTCGAATTAAGCAGATTGTTAATTGAGGATATGTTAAAGATAGAAAAAAATTATCATCCTTTTGATATTCCAGAAGTATACAATATGTTACGGAATTCAAAGGAGATAGGATTCCGTGAGAAAGTTGAAAAAGGAAATTCATCATTCGAGCTACGTTCTTCTGGACATGTTTTAGGTGGGGGCACAGTTTTAGTAGAGTCAGGCAAAAAACGTCTCTTCTATACTGGTGATATTAATCCAAAAGGTTCACGTATGCTTCCTGAGGCTGATCTAGATATTGGAGAAATTGACTTACTAATTACTGAAAGTACATACTCTCAAACCGAACAAAAACCTAGAAAACAATCCGAAGAAGGTTTAATTGATTTTGCAAATGAGGTAATGGATAGAAAAGGAATTTTATTTGTTCCGGCATTTTCTGTTGAACGTTCTCAAGAAATTGCCTGTGTTTTTAGAAACGCCAAATTCAAACATAAAATCATAATGGATGGAATGGCACTTAAGGTAAATGAAATAATGTTTCAATACCCAGAGTATCTTAGAGATCCAAAAATTTTTGCTGATGCAATCAATCATTCAGTTGCTATTAGAAATGATCGTGACAGAAAAAATGCATTAATGGAACCTTGCGTTGTAATTTCCCCAGCGGGAATGTTAGTTGGTGGGAATGCTGTTTTTTACTTGCAACACTTGGCTTTTGATAGTAAAAATGGTATTGCTTTAGTTTCGTATCAAGGAGATGGAACGCCTGGAAAGAAACTTCTTGAGACTGGTAAAGTTTCTTCACGTGGGCATGATATGAAGGTAACAGCTGAAGTTAGGCAATTCGAATTTTCAGGGCATGCCGATCGAAATGATCTTTTTGAAATGATAAAAAATGTAAAAGGAAATCCAAAAGTGTTAACAGTTCATGGAGATAATGAATCTTGTATAAGGTTTGCAGAGGAAATTCATGAAAGATTTGGATTAGAAGCATATTCGCCTCAAGTAAATGAGACGATTTCTGTATAAAATGAATAAATTTTCTGAAATTAATTTAGATTACAGTATTAACAGTGGTCAAGTGTTCTTATGGGAAAAATGTGTTAATGTTTGGTATGGAATAAATGGTTCTGACGTATTATCAATCACTCCTGAATCTAATCAAATAATATCTTTTTCAGAAAATCCTATGGATATTTTTAGGCAGGGAGATAATTCAAAAAAAATTATTCAAAGTATATCTAAAGATAAAATTGTCAAAAATGCTGTTAATCACTTTCCTGGACTTCGGTTATTAAGACAAGATCCTTTTCAATGCTATATTTCATTTATTGTCTCCTCTAATTCTAACATTCAAAAAATAAGGCTTGTACTTCAAAATTTGTGTAGAAAATTTGGCACAAAAATAAGATTTGATGGAAAGGAATTTTACTTGTTTCCTGAACCAAGAGATCTTGCAAAAGCTGAAATAAATGATTTATTGGCTTGCGGATTAGGATATAGAACAAAATTTGTAAAAGAAGCCGCAAAGGCGGTAAAATCAGGAGATGTTGATTTTGAGTATTTGAAAAAAACTAATTATCAAACAGCAAAAGAATCGCTTGTAAAAATTTTTGGAATTGGTAATAAAATTGCAGATTGTATTATGCTATTTTCACTTGAAAAGCTAGATGCATTTCCTTTAGACAGATGGATGTTAAGAGTTTTACAAAAATATTATTCAAAAAAATTTCCAATTTCAAACAAAACTATTACAGAAAAAACTTATGAAAAACTACACAACGAAATTGTCAATCATTTTGGTCCATATGCAGGATATTCACAACAATTTCTTTTCAAGATGGAACGCGAGCTTAATAAAAAAAAATGGTTGTAAAAACCCTTAATATGGTAAATAATTGCCAAATTCTTGGGCCTGTAGCTCAGCTTGGACAGAGTGTTGGACTTCTAATCATTGGTCGAGGGATCGAAGCCCTCCGGGCCCGTTTTTATCTCACAAATTATTTATTTTCATCTAATTATGAATCAATAATGAAAGATATTGAATTAAAATTAGAAAATACAAATATTTTACCCTATGCTGAAATCAAAGGCTACATATCAGTAAATTATCCTGGCAGATATGATGGAGTAGTAATTAATACTCAGATATTAGGTTCAAATGAGCTTGTAGTCTATAGATCATATAATAATAAAAAAATTTCTCAAAATGTTTCTCGCCTTTTCATTGGTAAAGAGGACATGCAGGATAACAAGGCAGAGTTTACTGCATCAATTGAGTTTAAACCAAAAGAAACCCATGAGGTAAAATTTCGAATCTCTATAATTGAACAACATAAGGAAATAGAGAGTGATGTTGTTTTTGGAAAATTATCTGCCTAGAATCTTTGTTTTGTAATAATGATCTTGCCAGTCATCCATGGATGAGGAGAGCAATGATAGTCAATTTCATGATCTTCTGTAAAAATAAATTCGTAAGTCTTCCCTGGTAAAATTACTCCTTCAGAACCAAATATTCCACTATAACTATCTTCTGTAGGAGTATCTGGAGTTACAGTATGGGCTACTTCGTCGTCATTTGTCCAAATCACATGATTATCTACTCCTAACTGAAGGTTGACTAATTTTGGAACAAAATTGTCTTGTTGAGTTTCCTGTGATGAACCAGGAATCATTTTGATATCCGTAACAAAACTAGGATGAAGAATACTCTCCTCAACTTCAGGTTTTGCACTTTGTTCTGGAAGATAAAACATTTGATAATAACCAATACCTACCGAAATACCAACAACTAATGTAATAATTGTAATTCCATAAGCATGACTTGATGTAGTCTGGCTCAACAGTTTGATGACTTTCTAAAAGTCTTATAAAGCTTGTTTAGTTTTGTGCATTCCTATACTTTAAGATTATAAACATTGGAGAAACTAAGATTGGATTCATTGTTAAAATAATTACAGAGAATCAATTTTACTTTGTGGGTAGCCATATTTGGAGAATTTAGGAAAATTATTTTTGAGGTTTTGGTGGTGTAGAATCAACAAGTTCCTTCATTTTTTGACTTTCTGGTTGCTCTGATAATGCTTTTAGTTTTTCTTGTTTTATGGGAGCTGGGGGTGGTGGGGGTTCGTTAGCCTGATTCATTCCATATCTGTATACATGGAAAAGTCCTGCAAAAATAATTAGAATTAGTCCTATAAAGAATATAGATAGATTATTCATTCCAGTAAGAGCTGCATTATACGCTGCAATATTTAGAAATACCATAAATGCAATTAATGCTACAATTACCCAGTTTATCCATTTTTCAGAAAGTTCAATTTTTGCAACTTTGTTAGGTCCCTTGTCTTTTGCAAGTTTTGCCTTACGTTCTGCTTCTCTTGCAAGATGTATCATCATATAGCTAAAGCCAAAGCTCATCGGAACCATAATTATCATTACACTGTAAAGATATACTGGATCTATAACCAATCTTTGTACTAGAGGTATGGTCGTGTCTGAGGGGATATAAAATCCCCAATAGGTGGTAACCATGATTTGGGCAATTCCAGTGATACCAAATGCTGTTATAATAGGACGATCTTTCCATGAAAACTTTTTGTATCTGTCAATAAACGGTACTAAAAGCAAAGATAGTATAAACAATCCCGGCCATAGGACTCCAGTTACGAATTTGTCATACTGTGTCCTGAGAAATGCATAGAGTCCTGTTAGATACCACTCTGGGACTGTAATACCAGGAGGTACAGTTGGTTCGAATTTGAATCCGAGATCAATTGGAAACACTCCTCCTGTAATTAAAATAGCACCAGAAATTGCCATGACCATTGGTACATCGAATACAAGAAAACGAGGAAAGTGAACCGCCATTAATCCAAGCATTACTATTGGTAAAACAAATACATGTTGAGCATAAAACCTTAGGACAAAGTCATGAAAACCAGCACCAAACATTGCTTCACGTATAGTTGGTCCAGCTATAGGGATTGAATTTGTCAACGAAGCTGCAATACTAATTGCAAGCTCAGATCTTTCACTAAAGATAACATCATATCCTGTAAAAGCTTCTAGAATCGTTACAGTACCAAGAATAATACCTGTTACCCAAAGTATTTCATTTCTAATTTTGTATCTTCCACTAAAGAACTGATAATACATGTGTAGTATTGCAAGTAAAACCATTGCGTTAGAGCCGTGATAATGTATATTTCTAATATGGAATCCAAATGGGACATCATTATTGATAAATGCCACACTGTCCCAAGCCCTATCAATTATTGGTTCATAATAAAACATCAGCAATGCACCAGAAACTCCCAAAATAATAAACGTGATAAATGTCAGCATCCCTAAAAATCCAAATGGACTTACGAATCGTGCAGGAAATGAAAACTTAATTGAAGTAAAGATGGTTCTATCTAATCCATCCCATATCCAATAGATTAATGCAACAGTTCCTGTTCTTCTACTTAATGAAACGGCCATACCCTACAACTCCATTTGCGTTAACTCCCCAAGTAACTGGTGAAATGTACATAAATCCATCAGTATCAGTTTCAAAATCAAGTCGAGCAAGAGTGTTTGATGGAGGTGCTTGCAATGAAGCTGGTCCTGCAAATGCAGTACCTGTTACTGGATTATACATACTACCATGACATGGACATTCTCCTCTTTTTCGTCCTTCCTGTGGCCAATATTTCCACAAACACCACAAGTGAAGACACACCATACTATAAGCTCGAAATGAACTAATATCATTTTTTGCTCCACCTAGTTCTTCTGGCAATCTAATAAATTGCCATTTACGAAATGCCTCCTCATCTAAAACGCTATCACCTGTTTTTGGATAAGTGATTACTTCTGCATGATTTATAGGAAAAGTTTTAAGATTTGCGTGAGTGCCGTCAGGTAAAATTACTGGGGCTTTTTCAAGTGAGGCAGATGATGGGTTTGGCATAAAATTGCCCCATGGAACAAAAGGGGCAAATGCTACTGCAGTACCACCAGCACCTAATAGTTTCAAAAAATCTCTTCTGGATAGTGGCTTTGTTTTTTTACTATCCTGTTCTGACATTCAAGCTCTCGTACTCGCCAAATTGTTTATAAACCTTGTTTCATTTTGACACAGAAATTTTGATTTTCTTTGTAGTAAATAAAACTGTTAGAATGCCGATCGCCAATCCAATAACAATTCCTAGAATTAGTATATAGTTTTGATCTGATTCCTGATTGTCTTCTAGGATGGGGGTGGGTAATGTAATACTATGATCAACATTAAATGATATTTTTTTATTGGCTATGTTCCCAGCTTTATCTTCTGCAAGTATTTGGATTTTATAATTTCCATCTTCAAATTGGCTTGTATCAAATTTTAATTGTGTTTGATCTCGTAGTTCTCCATTAGGTAGTATTATTTTTATTCCACCAGTATCTAAGAGATTATTATCAATTACTTTAAAATCAATTGGCAAAGAATCTGAAACCGTCATATCATCTAATGGAGAATTAATTAACAGTGTTGGATTTGTATTATCAATATTTAATGTAAAAGATTTTGTTACATTAAATCCAACCACATCAGTTGCAAATATCTTTAGTTGGTATGAACCATCTTTAATTGCTTGTGATTCAATAAAGTTTGAAGTAAAATTAATCTCTTTATCATTTAGAAAATATTTTACTTGATCAAGATTGTCATCAATTATTTGTGGCATAATTGCAATATGATTATTTATAACTTCAGGAAGAGTTAGGTTAATGATTGGTGCTTTATCATCATGCAAAATTGTTGTAAACTTGGCAGCAACTGCTATTGGTTCTGTAGAAGACTCTCCACCAAACAAAGTAGAATGTATCAATAGAGTGTATGTTCCTGTTTGATTAATTGGGGTAAATAGGACAGAAGAAGTTTGGTCCTTGTTTTTTACTGGGAAAAATCCCCCACCCTCACTAAAGGGTGTGGTTCCAAGCCAGTCATTAGAAGGCCAGTTCATAAAGTGGCCAAATACTCCTGATGGAACATTGGTTTGAATTATTCTTCCCTGTGGGTCAATAACAAATGCAGATACGTTAGTATCATCATTTTGCCATGAAATATCTATAGCCCCAGCATTTATTGATTTATCAGCAATTTCAAAGTAATATTGTCTCCAATCACCTGACATGTATCTATTTACCATGTCAAAAGATCCTTTTACAAATCCATTTCGATAAAGTATATCATTATCTTCTGAGGTTGTAATTAATACAGTTCTATCTTTAGAATCCACTAATTTTTTTACACCAAAAGAAACTGGCACGTTAGCTGTATGTTTGTCTCCCTCAAATGTTAAAAATCCTTGGTACACTCCTGATTGAAAGTCAAGGGGTATTACAATAGTTGCAGTTACTTTAGTGGAATTTTTTGGAGGAATTTGGATATTTTGATTGTCAAGCCATATTATATCCCACTTGTCTTTTTTGTAATAATTTGATGTCAAGGTAAAATCCATTGAAGTAGAATTTTTTTGCAAATCTCCTACCCAATAGGAATATTTTGTCGGTACTGGATAAATTCCAACTACAGGCATACCGTCAAATTTTAGATTTGGTTCAGAAATACGGGATTCTTGAACAGTTCCCCATGAACCACCCCGATTTACCATTGATAATTCATCACTAGCAATTTTAGTATCGTTATTTTTGTCAACCCAATCATACATGTAAAGAGAAGAAATTTTCAGATCATTAGCGTAAACATCTTCTGTTTTATTCATAAATTCATTAAATGGAAAGTTTAGATTCAAGATCATCAACGAAGCGTCGTCAGGAATAGGATATGTTTGATCAAAGTAAGAATATAGATCGTTGTGTTCTTTAGCATCAACTAATCTATAATAATTTGGAATATAAATTCCAGATTTGTTATTAATTGAATCTTGTAAACGTACAGCAGTTGTTTCGTTAAACTCGGATTTTTTGATGAGTTTTAGAGTTTGAGGTTTTATGGTAATGTCTAGAGGTTTATCAGAAGGATTCTCAATAGTAAAAACAGTAGTACTTCTTTCTCCTGGCAGAAGTCTTCCTGCAAACCAACTAGTATTAGGCTGATCTTTTCTAACTAGTTCAAATTTGTCAATGCCAAATAATGTAGAATTTATTGAGTTTATTGGGACATCTAAAATTTTCTTAATATTAGCATACGAAGCATCATTGTAAACAATAAATTCGTCATCTGCTCCGTTTACAAATTGGACAGCATCATATACATTTACGAGGCCTGAACCTTGGGTAAATGGATCGTTATACAAATCTGTGGCAGTAGACATTAAGATATTTTTAACTCTAAGAGGATCATAGTTCTGAAAATTTTCATTCATACTTTGAATTAGAACAGCTGCGCTTCCTGAGACAAGAGGAGCAGCCATACTTGTTCCACCAAAAAGAGTGAATGCATTTTGTGAGGGATCTTTTTTTATTTTTGATATGGTAGACGGTGTAAAGCTATATGCACCTATACTCATAATGTCAGGTTTTGGATCACCAATTATTCCTGGTCCCCTGCTGGAAAAATCGACTACATTGTTGTTATGAACGGTTGTATTACCAAATCTTGGTTGGTCCTTAAATGATCCATATCCAACAAAGACATTGTTTGTAGTTGCCCCAACTGTAATACCGTAGGGGGATGCATTAGGCAATCCAAGTGTTCCATACCCATGTCCTGAATTTCCTGCACTTGTTACAATTGTTACACCAGGATAATTATCATCAAGGGTATGAGGAATAACTAGAACGCTTAAGATCAATGAGAGTATATCAAGTCCTGGTCCTGACTGTAAAGATGGAAAATTAGAAACTCCCCAGCTATTTGATATTATATCTGCCCGTGGTGTTCCTTCAAAAACCCATTTGTTATCTTGGTTATCAAATCCTGCTGCCCACAACCAGGCATACACCGTATCACCAAACCATAATGCCTTTACAGGAATAATTTTTGCACCAGGTGCAACTCCTTTAATTTTGTATTTACTAGTATTATTGTAAATATCATATTCTACAACTCCTTTTGATGTAATTGAAGCTGCACTAGATGTACCATGGCCAGCTGTATCAGTCATTACACCAAAGAATGTTCCAAGTGGATCCAAAGCAGGAAGTAATGTTCCATTAATTGCTCGTAGATTATCATCGATAGAAGCTTTCTTTCCCTTAATAACTCCATAAACATCTAGGACTTGTGCACCGATAGTTCCAGCACTATAATCTGACCTACCATCACCATCAAAGTCATAGACTAAATGTTCATTGCCACTACCAAGAACTATTGGTTTTTCATCGGTAAAATCAAAATCATAATCTGGTTGTTGACCTCTTTTTAGATCAAATCTTGTGAAATCTTTCCAAGAAGATGATAAATCAGGAATAATGGTATCATATAAGCCAGGAGTGTGTGAATCAACTACAAGTACAGGAACAACTTGAACACCAGCTAGTGCTCCTTGGAGTGCACCTTGATACATGATTCCTAGTTTATAATTTCCACTTTTTGATACAATGAAATCACGATTGTTTTTACCAATTTTCATATCATCAGCAAGAGTACCATTAAAAATTGGTGCTGAACCAAACGATGGAAAAAATGAATTGTATATTGATATTGTTGTACCGTTATTATTTTGGTTGAGGTCTAAAAATACCCCTTCTCGAGTGATGTATACAGAGGAGGTGGCATCCTTTGGTAAAGACTTTGTATAGTTTCTAAGTATTCCCATTTCGTTAATGTTAGCAACAAATGTGCTGTTTGTTAATACGATCCCTTGACCATCAGCATCTAGCATTATTGGATGGTTATTTTGATCTCTTGCAAGAGAGTCCATAATATCAGGATTTGAAAAATCAACTCCAGTATCTACAACTGCAATGTTTACACCAGCGCCAGTGTAACCATATTTGTTAAATGCTTCTTCTGATTTTACAATATTTCCAATTTTAGATACATCTGGAATTTCATTTGTATTATTTACTAAATGAAAATCTAAAAGAAAGTCTTCAATAACGTTATAACCCGCTGCTTTGAATTTTGCTGCTTCATTTTCTGTAAGTACTCCTACTGAGAAAAAACCATCTTTTGTATTAACCGAGTGAATTAGATTACTTTTTAATGATTTTGCATCATTAATGGAACCATATCCAAAAACTAAATATCTTTTGACCATTTTTTGTTCATTTAATGTAGAAGGTTCTATTTTTACAATTTTTGATGAGTGTTCAATTTTTAAATTATTATCTTGAGATAAATTTTGTTGAGGAAGATCACCACCTAAAAATGCCAGGGATGTTCCAGTTAGTATAGAAAAGAGAAACAGTATGGATAAAAATATAGAAAGCATTCTAGTCATAATTTGGAATAGTAATTTTTTACTCTTATAGCTATCTAAGTGTTAACAAATACTATCTTCTTCGTGCAAATATTGCGATCTGTAAGGCTACTATGATTCCAATAGAGGCAACGATAGGGAAAAGTAAAGAGTTTAGCTGTATGGAGGCCTCCTCAATATTACTTACTGATGATGAAATTGATGATACACCAGAATCAATATTCTCACTTGCACTCTCAAGGGTAGAACCAAACCCTTCGATCTCTAACTTTAATTTATCTAGTTCTCCAGAGGTCTCAGATAAAATTGAATTTAGTTTAACTACTTGTTCGGCAACGCCGCTAATATCTTGGTTTAAAACCGATGTTGCTGCTGAACCATGAGAAATGGTTCCTTTAGTAAAAGCTACCATGTGAAAAACATATGTTCCTTTTTGTCGAGGAGTATAATCAATATAGTATAATCCTTCATGAAGTGTAGCAAACGATTGAGAGAGACTTTCGACTTGATCTGTAGGGGTATGAACATGTGATGTACCTAACAATTCATTGGGGTTTCCTCCAACCAAAAGACCATCACTAGTTACTTGTACAAACACTCTGAATGTTTGATCAACTGCAGCAATCTCTGGGGCAAAAACTAATGCAGTTACATGTCGCTCTACTGGTACTTCAACTAGCTCCGATGTAGACGTAAACTTGATGTCAATTGTTTTAGAAAGACCATTTTGAGTTGTACTAATTGCTTCAATAGTATATGTCCCATATGGAAATTTTGTAGATGCAGTTGGCCACGTTAAGAGAACGTGGTTAAATGATCCTTCTGAATCTACTATAATTTGATCAAATATGACTATAGTTCCATCAGGAGCAAATAATCTTAATATAAGATTTTCATTTGAGAGTGCTTTGCCATAAACAAAAAGTGGTTGACCATCTGAATAGACATCTCTGTCAGTAAATAGATCTAGACTTTCGGCATGTATCGAAGGAGTCATACTTGTAATAATTATTACTGATAAAATCCAGAATGTTAGTTTCAATTATTAATACAATATTTCTCTCATAGATATTACTTCTGAAAAAATGATCTTGTCTATAACTTACGTTGTCTTTAGATTAAAAAAAAGAAAAAAAGGGATAGTTTGATTTTCTAGTCTTAAATGACGTTTATTGTTGTTTTGACTGGTGGTGATAGTGCAGTTGGATTATCCACGCTTTCCCATACAAATGCTGTTGCAGTGTATGTTCCGGATGAGGTGGGTATCCATGACAATGCTGGGCTAAATGATTGTCCAGCAGTCAATGAGCCTGTAATCCATGCTAGTGAGACTGTAACTCCGTTATTATCCTGGACCTGTACCAAGTATGCAAATGCTTGAGCTCTATCCTGACCGTTCGCTAAGTCGGATGTAATTTGTACCTGTTGGTCCACTGATACCTCACTTAGTGAGTTACCAAATGCATCAACCACGCGGATACCAGAAGCTGGTGCCCGTTCGAGTGGGGGTACAATTGTTCCGATTATTGAAGTGGCAGCGATATCGAGTTCATCTGCAGTTGTGTATGGGTCTGGTAATGTATTGTCTTGGTATTCTGCGGTGATTGTGTCACCTTCTGCGACTCTGAGTCTGTGACCAGAAGATTCGTCTCTAACAGTGAAGAACACTGTTCCTTCGAATATTCCAGTTGCCTCATTAGTCTCAGTTACTGTAAGATCAATACCTCCGGCGTCAGAATCTGACCAGACGTCAACATCAAAGTTGTCGACGGCTTCTGGATTCAAGTTCATATCGGGATCAACTACACGTACTACACCTGTTCCTGTTGCTGGGTAACTTGCTTCTAACCATTGGACTTCACCGATATTCCATCTGATTAATGCAGATCCTACTACAGTTTCATCCTCAGAGAATTCAAAGGATACTGTAATACCATCGTCATCGTCAGCTGTTAAGAATCCGTCGGTCGGACCACCTCCAGTTGCTGGAGCGGTAATACCGCTGGCATCGCCAGCGACTCCATCACCGTCAGCATCATGAGCAGCAAATCCAGTTAGGATTACTTCTCCTGTAAAGATGCCTGTGTCAGTACCTGTTTCGACAAGCTTATAGTTTTTGAGATTGTTGCCTCTCGTTGCGACCTTTATTGGGTCTTGTGGAGAGTCACCAATTTCATCAATTAAGTTGCTGTCAAAGTTGTGATCAGGTGCGACTATGGTAATGTAGATCTTATCAGTCCAAGTGTATACTTTTTGATCAAGTTCCACTGTTGCGCCAAAGTTGGATGTAAAGATTGTAAGATTGACATCTTCATCTTCGTCACCAACATAGTCTGCTCCAGATGGACCCCAGTCAGTGTATTCTAATACGATTTGTTCGCCTCGTTCTAACTTGTCACCAGCTAATTCTGAAGGAATCTCGATAACAACCTGGAATATACCAGTACTGTCACCAGTTTCTCTCAAAGCAGATGGTTCTGGATCAAATGCGGGTCCTTGCCCACCAGCGTTACCCATGGTAACTGTGGCAGCGTCAGAATCCCATTCGATCACATCAAGGTCATAGGTCTCTGCTCCATCATTATCTCTATCCCAGTCGGGTTCGATAACAGTTAGGATCATGTCAGCTCCTATGATATAGACGGATTTGTCGGATTGTAATACACCGTTTCTTAAGTCAAATGTTGCGGAATCAGTTACAGTATTTGGATCACCAGATGCGTCAGTTGGGTCAGTATACTGTACAGTGATAATATCACCTTGTAGTATACAGAACTTTGATGTATCTCCTATTGGAGTATCAAATCGCACTGATGAATCAGCTCTTCGTGTAGAGTTTTGAGCACCAAGCCATGAGTTTGTGACTGGACATGTATCAGAGGCTGGACCATCAGTATATCTGATTGGTAAGTCTAGCTCGAAGATACCTGCGTCTGGAGCAATTTCATTAATTGCACCAAATTGTCTGATTGGAGTAATTGCTGAGTTGAGTACAGCGGCAGTTGTTGCTTTTGTACCTTGATCAATAACACCATCAGTAGTTGGAGTGGCTCCACCAGCATATGCTAAGACTACTGAGTTTTGGCCTCTTGAAATTGTTACCTTTACAGGTCCAACTCCTAAAGCGTTATCGACTGCAATTGAATCTTCACCAGATGCAGAAATGTCAAAGTCTGGATCGTTAACTCTAATGTGAACTACTACATCACCATTTCCTAGTGTATCAGTTGGATCATCAACAATACTGTTTGCATCACCTGCTGGTGCATCTGTATTAATTGATACACCTGTTGCGTGAATTGGGAATACGGAGAATCCTCCACTTCCTATTACGCCAGTACCGTCTTGTGGACCAGTAACATCAGCTATTTGACCCCATGGAACTGGGTAAACAGTTCTATCGAGGCTAACTGAACCAGTGTTTGCTCTAATGCCAGCGCCATCACCTACTTCGATGATTTCACCAGATGCATCTCGGAAGTCAACATAGTTAACCTCCATATCTACACCTGTTACGCTAGCAGCGGCTGTTGCACTAGTACAGTATTGTGCTGGTACCTGGAAATCTCCTTTGAATATACCAGAAGTTGCTGCAGTTTCAATTAAAGTAAAGCCAGTTTCACCCAAGCCATCGTCTCCACCGCCGATAAGATCAGCACAATCTGCAGCGCCGCCTACTGCGGTCTTAAAGTTAGTCCATCTGGCATCGTCAAATGTAACATCTAACAATCTACCAAATGCATCACCTGCTGAGTTTAGTCCGTAACCGGCTGTGCCGACTGTGTCCCATGAATCAGTTAAAGGTTCAGCTGCTGTTCTAACTACTGTAAATATGCCGATAGTGTCTACATCGGTGTTTAGATCTTGGTCTTGTAGGGTAATTGTGACTGTGTCTGCGACTTTGTATGTACTTGAATCAAATGATACTACACCAGAGTGTGTTGGTGCTTCTTGCTGATCTGCTACCTGTGTGAATACACCGTCTGCACCTAGATCAAGGTAATTGATTCTTGGTGAATCCTCATCTGTGAGATCCTCGCCAACAATAATCACTGGTTGATCTGAGATTGGTGTAATGCCAAGGTAGGTTGCAGTCTGGTTTACATTAAGCTGATTGAGCATAATGTACTCAACTGTACCTTCGAATTGGCCGGTGTTATCACCAGTTTCTTCGAGTTCAAATCTGTAGATAGCATTATTGAATCGCTCAGAAGCTAAGTTTCCATCACCTGATGTACCAAAGTCAAACACATCTACTGCAAATGGATATGTTCCAGCAGTAAATACTCCTGATGCTGCAGGAATTGCTGTGAAGCCAAAGTCGATTGCTAGTGGATCTGTTCCTCCAACAACAAATGCTCTTGCTATTGGTGTAACATCAATTATTGCTTGATAGCTACTTGTTGTTGTGGTTAGGCCTGTTAATGCTCCTGGACCTACTACTGGTACTGGAGCACCCAATGGACTACCAGGTCCACCTAATCTTTCTGTGGCGTTTGTGATAGTGATTGTAAATGGTGAACTACCTGTGACATTCTCAATTGATCGAATATCATAATTAAGGTAGACATATTTTGATGCAGTAGTTCCTGGGTCGAATTTAGCTGGTGCGTTTGCAAATGTGAAGTTAAGACTTGCTGTAACAGCAAGATTTTTTGAAGTGGTATCTTTTACTGCACGAGCTATGTCACTGAAGGAATCTACTGAAGTTGAGTTGAAGAAGTTTGTTGGTGCACCAAATGGGGCATCTGTAAAGTTAACATTGCCGCCAGCTAGTGTGGTTGGATCACCAATTCGTAATGATGGTACGATTGTGTATCTTGAATTTGAAAGATCAATATCTTCATCGACTCGACTGTTAAGGTTAATATCTTGATCAGTTAGCAGTACTGGAAGCTCTTCACCAGAGTTCCATTCTCCACCGATTGATGATGCATCCATGTCAAGTTTACCAAAGAAGCTTGCTACCAAAATTGAAGTTGGAGAGTCGTTATAATCAACAGTTGCAGTTGTGCCTCTTGGGGCATCAGCGGCAACTCTGATGTTAGCGACATCGCTTTCATCTGTGTTCTGGAATATACCAGAGCTTGCTTCAGTCTCTACTACAGTTACTGGAGCACGGTTAATTCCTAAATTACCGCCACCAGCACCACAGCCAGTACAAGCAATAAATGCATTAGATGCATTTACAGACTCTGTAAGAATTTGATCCTCGTTATCTGCAAGTGTTAGAATTCCATCCACATTTGCATTGTTTGGATTATAGTTAATCAACAATTTACCAAGATCTCCAGCGTTAAGAGTTGCCAAGCTTGGTTGTATGTTTCTAATACCACCAGCAACTAATGTACCTGCTCCTTGACCGTTCTCATCAAATGCCTGATAGACAGTTGTAGAGTTGGTAGAGTTGGTACCAAAGGACCAAGAGTCCTCATCAGTTGGGTCAACATTTAGCCAGTTATCTGAAATTGTCAAATGTACATCAGCACCTTTTGGATAACTTGTTCTATCCTTTGATAAGGTAGCCCAATCATCTAAAGCGTCATCAAATTCTAGTGTAACAGTTTGTGGAGAACCTCCACCAATCTTATACACTATTTTGGCGTCTCCGCCTGCTGTAAAGTCATACAGTTGTATGAATGGGAATACATTATTTGGAAGTCCAATTTGTCCCTCTCCAGTTCCTCCACCTGCTGGGAAGTCTGTAAGAGTTTTGTTTTCTCGGATCACATTCATGTGACGAGGTGCTGCTGCACCACAAGCTGCATCTAGAACACCAGGTGTTGCATCTGCATTTTGTGGGAAGTATACACCAACTGTGTCAGTAAGTGTAATTGTTGCAAATGCTGTTGCACCTGCTGCTGTACAGCCTTGACCAAAGTCTAAGCCTTCGCCATTTCCAGCTGCTAGTAAGTCTGCTGCGTTTGCCATTTTTCTATCGGCAATGTATGCATACCAGTTACCATCAGTTGCTTGAGCCATTCTAATTCTTTTGCCGTTTACTGTAACGTCCGGTTCTGATTCTGTTTGATCAGTATCCTTTAGGGCTGGGTCGTTTACGACAACTTCCACAACCATTGGGCCACCAAATCTATCGGGCTTGAAGGATTCTTCAACAGAAACGAACAGGTTTGCGTTGGCAGCTGCATTTGCTTGTGGCACTGCGCCAGGGAAGCCAAATGACATACCGCCCGCAATCATAATTGTCATTAATGTAAGACTAGTTATTTTACGTCCTATCTCGTTGTTCATGTTATTGTTGTTCTGTTTCGAAGTTGGTATATAAAACTAATGGACAAATTGTCCATTATTGCTAATTTTTTTATGTAATTTTCTGATCGAGACTAATCTTTATGTAATTTTTAGAAAAAATTTTGTAAACTTTACAATCTTAGCTGGATTTGATCTATCAAACATCAATTTTTTAGTAGTTTTAGAACAAATTTTCAATTTTTATGCATAGTTATTGGCTTGTAGCCATGGCTTCCTTTCTCCCAATGAGGCTATTATATAACGAAATTGCTTCATTTTGGTCCTTTGCGCCTACTATTACAGCAGAGCCACGCTTCATAAAACTCACGGATTGTTCGTCTGTTCTTAGGGATAGCCCAAGTGAGCCCTGGTTTTCTACTCGAAAATTCTTTGCTTTTGCATTTTTTGTTACTATTGTAATATCCAAGTCAAATGTCCTAGTTGGTGTCAAAGAGAATGTTCTTTTTCCTCTGTTTCGTCCACATAACTCTTCAATTATCATATCTTCTTTTGGAGCTTCTACGACTTTGCCATTTCCACAAACAGGACATTCGTCTGCTTTGAAGGTTCTTGTATGAACAAAGTCCAAGTTTTCTAAATCAACATGCAAGATCTTATCAGCAAGGCTTGGCTTTTTACCAATAATTATTTTTACAGCTTCTGCAACTTGTATTCCACCAATGACAGACAGTATGGAGGGGTGCACCCCCTCTATGCTGCATGTTGGCATAGAGTCTTCATCAAGTGCAGGAAACATACAATGGTAACATGCACTTTGTTGGGGTAAAATGGTAAACACTTGTCCAGTTACTCCAACAGCTGCACCAGTTACAAATGGAATATTTTTTGTAACACAAGCTTTGTTAAGTGAGTATCTTGCATTGACACTATCTAGTGCATCAATTACCACATCACATCCATCTACAACTTCTAATGCAGTGTAATCATTAACTGAAATAGGAAATGCTTCTATTTGCACATTAGGATTTAGTTTTTGCAATTTTTTTGCAGCAACTTCAACTTTAACTTCACCAACATCAGAATCATCAAACATTGTTTGTCTATGTAAATTGGAAAGTTCTATTACATCTCTGTCAACAATTCGTAGCTTACCAACTCCCATTGCAACAAGTCTTGTAGTAATTGGATTACCTAATCCACCAACACCAACTACACAAACTTTTGCATTACAAAGTTTTTGTTGTCCTTGATAACCAATTTCTTCTAACATAACTTGTCGTGAATATCTATCAAGTTCTTCTGCAGACAGATCGGATCCACCAGCTACTGCAGGTAAGATGTAAACTTCGTCACCATCGTTCAATGACGTATCCATACCGCTAGAAAATTTTGCATTTTTTCCATTGATGTAAATGTTGATAAGAGAACGTGGTGTTCCATCTTCGTTTAATACTCTACGTTTAAAATCATCGCCCATTTTTTCTGAAACATTTGAAAATGCATCTGTAAGAGTTGTAGCAGAAATCTCCATCTTTTTTTCGCCTCCTCCCTTATTTAGAACAGATGGAATTGTGAATGTAATACTAGTCAATTTATCGTATCACCGCAGAGATTTTAGAAATATCTGCCTGCATTACCTCTGGCATAGGTAGAATCTCCATAATTGATTCAGTTGTTTTTAGTCCATTACCTGTAACATAGCATATGATATTTTCATTTTTATCAATTTTACCGTCATCAACTAATTTTTTCAAAACAGCAACTGAAACACCACCAGCTGGTTCTGTAAATATTCCCTCAGTTCTTGCAAGTAATAGTATTGCATCAATTATTTCTTTGTTGTTTGATTCTTCTGCAATTCCATTATATTGTTGTAATCTTTTTAAAACATAACGACCATCACCAGGATCTCCAATGGCTAAACTTTTTGCAACAGTGTCAGGATATTCAACAGGTATGATGTCGTTACTTTTTTTCTTGTATGCATCAACAATTGGTGCACAACCATGAGGTTGTGCAGCTACTACATGCATTGATGATACATCATTTAACAATGAAACACTTTGTAGTTCCTCAAATCCTTTACATATTGCATTTAGCATTGCACCACTTCCTACAGGAACTATAAGCTGATCAGGAACATTCCAGTCAAGCTGTTCTGCAACTTCAAATGCTAATGTTTTTGATCCTTCCACATAGTATGAACGCATGTTTATGTTAACTATACCAATTCCTTTGCTATCACCAATTTGTGCTGCAATTCTATTGGCATCATCATATGTCCCATCAACTGCAATGTATTTTGCTCCATATGATAATGCTTGAGCTATTTTTGCATGCTCAATATCACTTGGTGCGAACACGTAACAGGGAAATCCACCTTTTGCAGCGTGAGCTGCAGTAGCTGATGCCAAGTTTCCAGTTGATGCGCAACCAACTGCTGATAGACCAAACTCTTTTGCCTTTGATACTGCAATACCAGCAGGTCTGTCTTTAAATGAAAAAGTTGGATTGACAGAATCATTTTTGATGTACAACTTGTTAAGACCTAGTTTTTCTCCCAGTCTTTTTGCATGTATTAGAGGAGTCATTCCTGCATCTAGGCTTACTATGTTTGATTTGTCCTGTATTGGAAGCATCTCAAAATAACGCCAGTATGTGTGTTCACGATTTACAAAGGTATTTTTTGGAATAGAAGGAAAATCATATTTTACATCTAGTGGCCCAAAGCACTCATCACAGATATACTTGAAAGTGGAATCGTATTCTTTTTTACATTCCCTACACTGGAGTGATACTTTGACCATGAAGATTCTACTCTTTTATAGTATTGATAAAAAACGCTAATATCAAGTTAAGTATTACTTAACTTTATTTTCATAAAAATTAAGTGTTGTTAATTGAATTATTGAGAATCTCATAGCAAGTAAGAATAAACATAAAAAATTCACCCTTTTTTGAGCAAGTTCTTGTAATAAGTAGTAATTTTAAAAAATATAGAACCCTTTTCTTTCAAAGATTGTAATGATAAAAATGGCAATGCTGATAATTATAGGAATTACAGCAATAGTTGCAATATCAATCTCATTAGCAGGTATGACATACAAACCAAATAATGTAAATGCTTTAAATGAAACTACAACTGAAGTTGAAATACCATCAAAAATTCATGAACATCCTAATGCCATTACATCTGGTCCTTTATTGATAACACAATCCCAGTATAAAATATATGAAAATATTTTCATGGTTGTTTCCGGATTAGAACCAAATGAAAAAGGAAACATTAGAATTTTTATGCCTGATGGTAGACTATACAAAACTTTAGAATATGATGGTTCTCTCAAGACAAGTTTTAATTCTTACTTTAAACCAGATACTTCTGCAGCACGTAAAATATGTGAACAAGAAGAACTTGTTGGCATATGGACAGTGTTGTTTGATAATGATGCATATCCGCCATTACACTTTGAAATTATTAATGAACATCTAAACGGGCCGGAGTTTCGTTTGGCAAAGTCATGTTAGGAATTATTATTTTTTAAAGAGTTGTGAAAACAAACTTTTTCTCCAGTATGGCAAGCAGGACCAGATGGCTCAACCAAGTAAATAATTGCATCAGAATCACAATCAACTAAGATATTTCTTACTTTTTGTATATTACCGGATTCTTCTCCCTTCATCCATAACTTATTTCTTGATCTACTCCAGAACCAAGAATTTCCAGTTTTTTTTGTTAGTTCAAGTGATTCTTTGTTAGTATAAGCTAGTGTAAGAATATCTTTAGTGTTAATATCTTGTACAATTACGGGAACAAGTCCATCACCTTTTTTAAAATCAATATCATCAATTGCTTTTTCCATGTTTCTGTATATCCATTTGTTTGTTTATAATCTTACGGGAATACCTCTTTCTTTTAGAAATTCTTTTACTCGATCTACTGAATGAGTTTCATAATGAAATATCGATGCTGCAAGAGCTGCATCGACATTAGAGTCTTTAAAAATTTCTAACATATGTTCAGGTTTGCCACAGCCCCCAGAGGCAATAACAGGTATATGGACAGAATTCACAATCTCTTTAGTTAGCAGTACATCATAGCCATTTTTAGTTCCATCCATATCTATACTAGTAAGTAAAATTTCTCCCGCTCCAAGTTTTTCAACTTTTTTTGCCCAGTCTATTGCATCTAATCCTGTTTCAGTTTTCCCACCGTAGATAAAAACTTGAAACCAAAATTTTTGATTATCCTCAGAGAAAATATTTTTGGCATCTTCAACATTGTAATTTCTTTTGGCATCAATAGCAACTACTACACATTGTCTCCCAAAGAGCTCCATTAATTCTGTAATTATTTCGGGATTTTTTACAGCACCGGTATTAATTGCCACCTTGTCTGCACCATTAAGTAAGATATCTCTTGCATGTTGAAGTGTTTTGATACCACCACCTACTGTAAATGGAATGTTAATGACATTTGCAACTTTTGATACTAATGTTTTGATATTTTCTCGTTGTTCTTGCGATGCTGTAATGTCAAGAAAGATAAGTTCATCTGCCCCTTCATTACTATATTTTTCTGCTAATTGTACAGGATCACCAGCATCTTTTATAGAAGAAAAATGTAATCCCTTTACTACTCTCCCTTTATCAACATCAAGACATGGAATTATTCTTTTAGTTAATGTCAAGATACTTTTTTTGCCTCCTCTATTGAAATTAAATTTTCATAAAGTGCTTTTCCAAGTATAACACCATATGCATTGTTTTGTTTTACTTTAATAACGTCATCAATATTTGCTATACCTCCACTTGATATTACATTGATATGATTAATTTTACATGCTTTATGTAAGAATTCCAAATCTGGTCCTTGTAGTGTTCCATCTTTATTTACATTAGTTAGTAAAAATTCTGAAAATCCCATTTCGATAAAATCTTGTATTCCTTCAATCAGATTTTTACCTGTAGGTTTCTGCCATCCTTCTATCATAATATTCCCATCAATGTGATCAACAGAAATTACAATTCTTTTTTTTCCATAATTGACAAGTATTTTTTTTAGAATTTCTCTTTCTTTGAATGCCATAGTTCCTAAAACAATTCTTGATGCAAAAGAAAGAACCTTAGAAATAATTGGTTCGTCTCTTAATCCTCCAGCAACTTGAATAGGAATTGATATTTGACTTGCCAAATTTTTTATAATATCCAAATTTGTTCCTCTACCTAGTGTAGCATCAAGATCCACCAAGTGAATCATATCTGCTCCTGCTTTTTCCCATTTTTTTGCAATATCAATTGGATTTTCGCTATAGATTGTTTTTTTTTCTGGATCTCCTTTGTAAAGTCTTACAACTTTTCCTTCCATAAGGTCGATTGCAGGAATAATTTTCATTTTTTACACTCGCTCAGAAAGTTTCCAATCATTATAGAACCAATATTACCAGATTTTTCAGGATGAAACTGGGTACCAAAAAAATTCTTGTATTCTACAACTGCTGGAACCTTTATTCCATAATCAGAGTCGGCAACTATAACATCATCGTTTTTTGGTTTAACACGGTAAGAGTGGACGAAATATACCCATGAACCATTAGGAATTCCTTCAAGGATTTTGCTTGGTCTTTCTATCTGTATATTATTCCATCCCATGTGAGGAATTTTCATTTCAGATGGAAGTAAAATCACATCGCCATCAATGATTCCCAAACCCTTTTCTTTTCCTTCCTCACTTTTTTCAAAAAACATTTCCATGCCAAGACATATTCCTAAAACTGGTGTGTTATTTCCTACAAAATCTACAAAGTCTGTTTTAGAATAATCTCTGATGCTTTTGATGGCAGGATCAAAGTTTCCAACACCTGGAAGAAGTAAACCAGAATAAGAATTGGCATTATCAAAGTTTGTAATGATTTCTACTTCAGCATTATTTTTTTCAAGGGCGTTTTTTAGACTGAATATATTGCCTGCGCCATAATCAAAGATAGCTACCCTTACCATTACATTGCGCCTTTTGTACTTGGAATTCCCTTCTGTTTTGGATCCTTTGAAGAAGCAATTCGAAGTGCTACAGCTAGTGATTTTATTGCAGCTTCAATTTTGTGATGATCATTTTCGCCATACTTTACTGTGAGATGAATACAGCTATTAAGATTCTGTAAGAGTGAGTGCACAAAGTGTTCAATGTCTTCTTTTGACATTCCTTCTATTTTTGTTCGCTTAAAAGAAAGTGATATCTTAGAGCATGGACGTTTTACCAAGTCAATTGATGCCTCTGCAAGTGATTCATCCATTGGAACCGAAGCATAACTGAACCGAACTATTCCAGAACGGTTTCCTAGTGCCTTGTCGATTGCAGAACCAATTGTTATTGCAGTATCTTCGATTAGGTGGTGCTCTATGTTGTCCTTTGATTTTGATTTTACCTGTAAATCCAACATTGCATGCTTACCAAATGCTGTAATCAAATGATCAAGAAAGCTTATTCCTGTATTTACTGAGATTTTACCATGCCCATCAAGATTAACACTAACTATAACCTCAGTTTCCTTTGTTGTACGATTGATTTTTCCTGTTCTTGGTTTCATCAAAATCCCTTAGCCACTCAAATACCTCTAAACCAGATTTAATACCTTCGGAAGTAGATCAATAGAATTTAGAATCAGTGATACATTTTTTTCTTCAAATAATTTCTTTTTCTCTTCAGGATATTTGCTTGTTCCTATAATTCCACAAAAAGTTATTTTGTTTCCCATCTCAGCTGCTTTTTGTGTCATGATAAAATCTTCCATTGAATCACCAACATAAAGACAATGTGAAGATTTAAGCCCCGTAAAAGTTCTAATCAAAGAAGTTGGATTTGGTTTTGCTAATTCTCGAGATTCATCTTCTAAGAAAAAAGAGTTTTTGATATCAAACTCATTTAATAATTCTTCAAGGGAATAACGAATTGATTCGATACCTCTTCCTGACACAATAGCGATTTTATTACCAAATTTCTTTTTTAAGATTTCAAGTAATTCCTTTTTTAATAGTACAATATCGTTTTCAATTAATCCATGTTCTTTAAAGTTAGAGTTTTTCTTAAATAATTTAAAATAAAGTTCAGGCCCATAAAATATTTGATCAAATATAGAATATAGAAGGCTATCAAGATGACGATCAGGATAATCTAATTTTTTTTTAAGTACTGCGACATTAGCATTAGAATTATCTAGAAATTTTTCTACAGATTTTATTCCTGTCTGATCAGCATTTTTTATTACTTCAAACAAAAACTTAATACCAGATTTTTTTAGATTATTTGCAGCTGCTAATGAAAGTATTGCAGCATAAGTTAGATCAACTTCATCATTAAAACCTCCCGTTGCTTTAAACGCATCAATAATTTTAAAAGTAACAGGATCAAATTTTGAAATGTTAGCTATCTCCTTAAGTATGTAGGCAGTAGTTTTTTGAATTGCAAGATCATAAGAATTTGAAACATCAACTAAAACCCCATCACAATCAAAAATTATTCCGTCAATATTTTGAATTTCATTGATTGTGGATTCTTTAGCATAGATCCCATCTTCCATTTTTTTTAATGTCATTGTAAAAGATCACGTATAGCAAGCAAGAATTTTGAGTTCATTTCTTTAGTTCCCACAGTAACTCTTAAGCAACCTTTGTGCTTTCCAATATTTCCAAGTTTTCTAATTGATATGCCTTGTTCAGCTAATACTGTAAAGATTCTTCTCTCAGCACCTTTGGCATCAAACAATACAAAATTTGCTTTTGAATCAAAGACCTCAAAGGCATTTGTTTTACGTAGGTTTTCAATAATTCTTCTTCTTTCCTTTTTGATTAGAGTAGCAGCATCCTCCATTACTGTTGATTTTTGAAGTGCCAATATTCCTGCTTCAATTGCAATTGTGTTTAATGGATAAGGATACTGAATTATACGTGTAAAAACATCGGCTATTGCTTTGTTTGCTATAAAATAACCAAGTCGCAATCCTGCTAGACCAAATTCTTTAGAAAATGTCCTAACAACAATTAGATTACTCTGAGATTTCACCATATTTAGAATAGAGTAATCTCCAAATTCTACATACGCTTCATCTATTATTACAGGTCCATCAAAATTTTTGATTAGTTTTTCCAAGTCGTTTTTTGGAAACTGAAATCCAGTAGGATTATTTGGTGAATCCAAGTATAATAAATCCGCATTTTTTGATTTTGACAGAAAGTTTTCCAAATCAAGGGTCATATCCTTTGAAAATGGAATTTTTATGGTAGGAATAGAGTATAACTTACAGCGTTCTTCAAAAAATCCAAAGGTTGGATCAGATGTTAGAAT